>Ga0209654_1000933_pt1 | contig 25604 bp, 24 predicted proteins | sample SaaInl1SG_22_DNA_FD_184646 | JGI IMG/M metagenome (GOLD analysis project Ga0209654, IMG submission 184646) | Marine microbial communities from expanding oxygen minimum zones in the Saanich Inlet - ESP_161SG_22_DNA (SPAdes) (version 2) | ecosystem: Environmental > Aquatic > Marine > Intertidal... | reverse complement strand
AAAGCACAAGCTAAATTAAAAGACTCACTGCTGTGGTGAATCATGTGTTGGTTCCAAAAAATATTGATTTTGTGACTCAACCTATGGTTCCAGTAACCCCCAAAATCTATACAGATAAAACCTATGACCCAAACCCACCAATGCACCTCCAAAGGAGCTACTTTAAAAAAAGACAATATAGTTGGATAAGACACTAATACAATACCCAAACCAAGGGTATCCTTTAAAATATTTGTGATACCAGAACTGATGCTAGATACGGTGTCCAATACACCATAGGTGGTTTTTTTTCGCCAATACCCATACCCATTTTCAATTAAAATGAGCAGTAAAAATAAAGGTATAGCAATTAATAAAGCGTTCGCATAAGCTTCCATAACTCAATAAGGCTTGTGCTTTAAAATTCACTAGCCTTTCAAATATAATAAACTTTGCGCTAATGTTTCTATTTTAGCCATGGCGTCTGACTGCTTTTTCTTTTCTAAAGCCAAAACAGTTTCTGGCGCATTTGAAACAAATCGTTCATTCGAAAGTTTCTTTTCTACAGCGCTTAAAAATCCTTTGGTGTAATTTAACTCTTCTGTCACTTTGGCTATTTCTGCGTCCACATCAATGGCCCCAGTAATAGGGATAAAGTATTCATAAGCGTCTACCCTAAAACTAAGCGCGCCTTCAATGGGTGCGTCTGAAAGTTGAACTGGTGTTAAATTGGCTAATTTTTCAATTCCAGCAGTCCAGTAAGACAATGGATTAGAGGAATGCATTACAAACATGTCTAAAACTTCTTTTTGGGCAATCTGCTTTTCTTTCCTTACCGTTCTCACCTCAGATATCACTTGCTTGGCCCATTCAAAACCAGCTAATAAATCTGCTTGATCTAAGGGACTTACCTTTGGCCAATGATTCACTATAAGGGCTTCTTCTGGTGATCTTTCTGAAATTTGCTGCCAAATATCTTCTGATAAAAAGGGCATGAAGGGATGCAAAATCCTTAAATTATTCTCCATTAAAGCAATTACCTGAGCTTTTGTCGTACGGTCTACAGGCTGCTGATAATGCGGTTTAATTAACTCTAAAAGCCATGAACTGTAATGCTCCCACAACAACTTATAAGTGGCCATGAGCGCATCTGAAATTCTGTACTTGCTGAAGTCATCTTCTATTTCTAACACTGTTTTGTTAAACAGGGCTGTATACCACTCAATGGCTTTTTTTGCGGCTTCTGGCTGTGGAATATCTGCTACTTCCCACGATTGAATGAGTCTAAAACCGTTCCAAATTTTATTGGCAAAATTCTTTCCTTGCTGGCACAATGCCTCGTCAAACATGAGGTCGTTTCCAGCAGCAGAACTCAATAAGAGACCTACCCTAACACCATCTGCACCATAGTCTTCTATAAGTTTTAGGGCGTCTGGTGAATTCCCTAAAGATTTAGACATTTTCCTACGTTGCGCATCTCTAACCAAGCCGGTGAAATATACATTAGAAAAAGGTTTTTCTCCCCTAAATTCATATCCCGCAACAACCATTCTCGCCACCCAAAAAAATAAAATATCTGGACCGGTCACCAAATCATTGGTAGGGTAGTAATAATTGATCTCCTCATTATCTGGCTCGAGTATGCCATTAAACACACTCATAGGCCACAACCAGGAAGAAAACCAAGTGTCTAAAGCGTCTTCATCTTGTCTTAAATCTTGGGAAGTTAGGCCTGAATTACCAGACTTCTCCTTGGCGAGTATTAATGCAGTATTAATATTTTCAGCAACGACAAAGTCTTCTCTTCCATCTCCAAAATAAAAGGCAGGTATTTGCTGTCCCCACCACAATTGTCTAGAAATATTCCAATCACGAATATTTTCCATCCAATGTCTGTAAGTATTTTCAAACTTTTTGGGAAATAACTTCACCTCTTTGTCCTCCAATACCGCCTTTAAAGCAGGCTGGGCTAAAGTCTCCATTTTTAGAAACCATTGGTCGGACAATCTAGGCTCTATTACGGCTTTTGTTCTCTCAGAAGTGCCTACTTTATTAAGGTGTTGCTCTGTTTTTACTAAAAAATTTAGGGCTTCTAAATCTTTCGAAACCTTTTTTCTAGCGTCAAACCGGTCCATTCCCTCGTAGCCCATACCAAAAGAATTTAAAGTAGCATTGGGGTTGAAAATATCGATGCTCTCTAAGTGGTGTTTTTCACCCAGTGCTTTGTCATTTAGATCATGCGCCGGGGTCACTTTTAAACAGCCTGTTCCAAATTCCATATCTACATAAGGATCTGCAATAATTGGAATCTCTCTCCCACAAAGGGGTACAATGGCTTTCTTAGCATGAAGGTGCATAAAACGCTCATCTTCAGGATGAACACAAATAGCCGTATCTCCAAATATAGTCTCAGGTCTCGTAGTAGCAATGGTGAGCTTCTGATCACTTCCAGCTACCTGATATGAAATGTAGTACAATAAACCCTGTTTCTCCTCGTAAATAACCTCTTCATCTGATAGTGTGGTGAGTGCCTCAGGATCCCAATTTACCATTCTATTGCCCCTGTAAATGAGGCCTTTATTAAACAAGTCTACAAAAACTTTGATCACTGAATCTGATAAAGTAGGATCCATAGTAAAAGCGGTCCTATCCCAATCACAAGAACAGCCTAATTTTTTGAGTTGCTCCAAAATAACGCCTCCATACTCGTTTTTCCATTCCCAGGCATGGGCTAAAAATTCTTCCCTGCTCAGGTCTGATTTAGAAATACCTTGCTCTTTAAGTTTCGCTACAACTTTGGCCTCTGTTGCAATTGAAGCGTGATCCGTTCCAGGTACCCAGCATGCATTAAAACCTTGCAATCTTGCTTTTCTGATCAGTACATCTTGAATGGTATTGTTTAGCATATGCCCCATATGTAAAACTCCAGTGACGTTTGGTGGAGGAATGACTATGGTATATGGCGTTCTCTCATCTGGCTTAGAAGCAAAAAAATTGTGCTTCATCCAATAGTCATACCATTGGTTTTCAATTTGTCGGGGGGAATATTTGGAAGCAGTCTCCATACAATATAGTAGTTAGGCTTGTTATTAGGAAATAATAAGATACAAAAATAAGGATACTCTGCCTCTCTTGAAAGAATTTTGTCCCTTGTTATGAAAAGAATTATATTTGATATAGTTCTAAACTAAAGAAAAAATGAAAAATTTACTTTTCTTACTTGCAGTAATCTTCATGCAAAACACTGTTTTAGCTCAAGAAAAAACGGCAAAAATAAGCTTCAAATTTGAAACCATCGACTATGGAACAATAGCGGTAAATAGCGACGGAATTAGGGTGTTTGAATTCACCAACACCGGAGACGCTCCACTGATAATAACCGAAGTAAGCTCCAGCTGTGGTTGTACTATTCCCAAAAAACCAGAGGCGCCTATTTTACCGGGAAAAACAGGAGAAATTCAGGTAAAATACAACACAGCTTTAGTAGGCCCTATCAGAAAGGCCGTTACGGTTAAATCTAATGCAGAGACACCTACTAAAATATTGACAATCAAGGGAATGGTTAAAAAAGAAGAATAATTTTTAAAAAAACAAGCTGGGCTTGTTTTTGATTCCTAATTTCGCAAAAAAAAATCCATGCCAGTATTGTCTAAAAAAGGGCTTTCTATGCCCGAATCCCCTATTAGAAAACTTGTCCCCTTTGCAGAAAATGCCAAAGCGAAGGGTATTGAAGTAATTCATTTGAATATTGGTCAACCAGATATTAAAACACCTCAAATAGCGCTAGATGCCGTATCTAATGCTAAAATTGAAGTCTTGGCTTATAGTAGAACGGAAGGGTCTGATACCTATAGAGATAAATTAGCGCAGTATTACAAACTACACCATGTAAATATCACTAAAGAAGATATTATTGTAACCACTGGGGGATCCGAAGCCTTGTCATTCGCTATGGGCAGTGTGGCAGATCCAGGAGATGAGATCATTATTCCAGAACCCTTTTACGCCAACTACAATGGGTTTGCAGCTGCCAACGATATTAAAGTAGTACCTGTTGTTTCTAGCCTATCCGAAAATTTTGCCCTACCCCCCATAGCTGATTTTGAAAAATTAATTGGGTCAAAAACAAAGGCTATTGTCATTTGCAATCCTGGAAACCCAACTGGCTATCTCTATACCAAAGAAGAATTAGAGGCCTTATCTGCTTTGGTCAAAAAACACAATATTTTTCTAATTGCAGATGAGGTGTATAGGGAATTCACTTACGAAGGGGCTGTACACCACTCTATTTTAACATTAGAAGGAATAGCAGACTACGCTATAGTCATAGATTCTGTATCTAAGAGATACAGTATGTGTGGTGCTCGTATAGGTTGTTTGGTATCAAAAAATAAAGCATTTATTGATACGGCCATGAAGTTTGCGCAAGCGAGACTTTCCCCTCCCACCTATGCTCAAATTGCTGCAGAGGCCGCTTTAGATACCCCAACATCCTATTTTAAAACAGTAAACACAGAATACCAAAAAAGAAGGGATGTTTTAATCTCAGGTCTAAAAAAAATTCCAGGGGTAGCTGTTGCTAATCCAAGAGGGGCTTTTTACTGTGTAGTAGCTTTGCCTGTTGCAGATGCAGATAATTTTGCCAAATGGCTACTCGATTCTTTTTCTGTAGGTGGCAAAACAATCATGGTTGCCCCTGCAGCTGGTTTTTATGCGACTCCTGGCTTAGGTAAAAATGAAATTAGAATTGCCTATGTGTTAGAAGAACAGCAATTAATTACCGCCATAGAAATTCTAAAAAAAGCTTTGGAGGTTTATCCAAATTAATGAATATTTCTAAGAACATATCCATTAAATCACACAACAGTTTTGGTATAGATGTTTCAGCAGCTTACTTTTCAGAGAGCCACCATTTAGAAGATTTAAAAAACCTTTTATTGAATCGCTGTCATCCTGATATTTTTATTCTAAGTGGAGGGAGCAACCTCCTACTGACTAAAGACTTAAACGCCCATGTTATAAAAATATGTCATAAGGGAATTCATTTGGTTTCTGAAACTGAAAATGAGGTTGTTTTAGACGTCGCTGCAGGAGAAAATTGGCATGATTTAGTACTTTGGTGTTTGGAACATGATTACGGTGGGCTTGAAAACTTATCACTAATTCCAGGTTGTGTGGGTAGTGCACCAATTCAAAATATTGGCGCTTATGGGGTAGAGTTAAAAGATGTTTTTGTGTCCTGTGAGGTACTGGAAATAAAAACACTTAAAACACAAACGCTCCTTGCAGAAGCATGTGAGTTTGACTACAGGTCATCTGTTTTCAAAACAAGGGCCAAAGGAAAGTATATTATCTACAATGTTAGGGTTTGCCTTTCAAAACAACCCCATGTACTACAGACCCAATACGGTGATATTCAAAGGGTCTTAAAAGAAAATAATACAGATAAAAATCCAACCATAAAGGATGTATCGGATGCTGTTATCAGTATTAGAAAATCAAAACTACCCGATCCAAAAATATTGGGAAATAGTGGTAGTTTTTTTAAAAACCCAACGGTTGGAAAGGATATTTTTAATGCATTTCATTCTAAATGGCCAGAAGCACCATTTTATAAGATTACTGAAAATCAGTACAAGATCCCTGCTGGCTGGCTCATAGAGCAATCTGGATTAAAGGGATACAGAGAAAATGACGCTGGAATTCACGAAAAACAAGCTTTGGTCATTGTAAACTACGGAAATGCTAGTGGAAAGCAGCTATTAGCTATGGCTCAAAAAGTCATTCAAACAGTCAAAAAAAAATTCGCCATACACTTAGAACCTGAAGTAAATATCATTTAGCCAACATTGATGGGTATAGACACGAGAATTGTTGGACTTTTAAAAGCTAAGGATGAAAAAGCCCTTAGCTTACTCTATGACAATTACTCAGAGGTGCTTTATGGGGTTTGTTTTCAAATATTAAAAGACAGCTCAGCTGCAGAAGACGCCCTACAGGAGAGTTTTATAAAAATTTGGAAAAATAGCCATACTTACGATCAAAAAAAAGCGAAATTATTTACCTGGATTTTAAGGATTACACGCAACACTGCTATTGATTTATATCGGAAAACAAACAAAACAAAACCCTTAGAAGTCCAAATAGGGATTAATACCGTAAATATTATGGACCAAGGATTTGACAGTGACCACCTTGATGTTCAGAATCATATGGACCAATTGGCCCTTAAAAACAAAGCGGTACTAGAAGCTATTTTCTTCTTTGGCATGACGCAAAGAGAAGTGGCTGAGTTTTTAAACATTCCTTTGGGAACAGTCAAATCTAGGCTTAGAATTGGATTAAAAGAACTGGGCACTATTTATCAGTTTAAGCAATAAAAAATGGAAGAAAATACAGCAGCTATAATCGCATCTGGTGATCTTGAATTATATGTATCCGGAAGTCTTGATCCTCAAGAGGCCCTTCGCATTGAAAGTCTCATTGAAAATAATCCTGATTTAAAAGCACACCTAGACCTATTAGAAAACAATCTTTTAGAATTTAGTAGTCAATACAAAAAAGCACCTGTAAAATCTTTAAAAGCCAATATAGAACGACAGGTAAAAAGAATTGAACGATTGGCTAAATTTTCATGGGTTTCTATTGTGTTAGCAATTGTGGTTTTTTTAATGACTGCGCTTTATGTACTTCAAGAAACGAAAAGAATGAGAACCCAGCAGTCTGTGGTCAATGATCAAATTAAAGAACTCACTACAAATTTTGACCAAAAGTTAGAAGACTTAAGGAATCAGTTTATAGTTCTTCAAAGCCCTCAAACTGAGAAAAAAGAGCATGAGTCTAAATACAATCAAGTTTCCTTTAATTTTTCTTCTTATCTAAATAAAGAGAAAAGACTGGGGTTCCTGCAATTCGACAATTTACCCAATCTACCAGATAACAAGTGTTTCCAAATATGGGTAAGTCGCAATGGAATAATTGAGAATATTGGGGTGCTTTCAAAAATTGACAAACAACAATTAATTCAAATACCCTTTAAAGAAAAAGGAATCATACATATCACCATTGAAGAAAAACCTGGTAATCCAAACCCAAATCCAAAAGAATCCATAGCCAATATTCCCATTGGATAAGTGTGTCACAAAGGCATATTTTGTACCTTTGTAAAAAATATAATATATGAAGTTAGTTTTCATTACAATTGCACTTTTAGGATTAGGTTTTGCTGGTATTGCCATAAAAATTTGGGCCAAAAAGGATGGTGCATTCTCAGGAACATGTGCCAGTCAAAGCCCTTTTTTAAATAAAGAAGGGGAGGCATGTGGGATGTGTGGAAAGCTTCCTGCTGAACAGGATTGTAAAAATGAAATAACCCAATAAAGATTCGTTGATTTTAGCTCCCGAAAACATATCAAAGACCATACAAAACGCCAAATCTGGTCAACAACTCGCATTTAGTAATCTCTTGGATACCTTTTGGAATGATGTGTATAGTTTTCAACTGCTTAGAACAAAAAATGAATTAGAGGCAGAGGACATTACTATTGAAACATTTTCTAAAGCTTTTGACAAAATCAATAGCTATAAAGAAGAGTTTGTGTTTAAAACCTGGCTTATTACCATTTCAAAAAACCTACACATAGATCTTTTGAGAAAACAAAAAAGAAGCCTAGAAAACAATACTTTTTCTTACCAAAACAGCGCAGGAGAATCAGAGGTTTTAGACAGTACCCCCACTGCTGAAGATCAATTGATTCAGCAACAAAATTTAGCAGATTTACTCACAGAAATAAAAAAACTAAAGCCTGCTTATCAAAAAGTTATAAACCTGAGGTATTTTAATGAAATGAGTTATGCTGAAATGGCATTAGTACTAGAAGAACCCGTAAATAACATTAAAGTTAAAGCCCTTAGAGCAAGAAAATTATTGTCCGAATTGATCAGGAACAAGCCCTCGATTTAAGGCTTTTATCCCCATTGTTTATTATATTTGTTAAAAAAAAGATGGCTACCGATACAATCACTACCACCAAAGACAAGCCTAAGGCTGGAAAACCAAAATGGTTGAGGGTTAAACTTCCCACAGGCCAAAAATACACCCAACTTAGAAGTTTGGTAGATAAGTATGATTTACATACTATTTGCACTTCAGGAAGTTGCCCAAATATGGGTGAATGTTGGGGTGAGGGTACGGCAACATTTATGATTTTAGGAAATATTTGCACCAGATCTTGTGGCTTTTGCGGTGTTAAAACAGGAAGACCTGAAACAGTAGACTGGGAAGAACCTGAGAAAGTGGCACGCTCTATTCAAATAATGGGTATAAAACACGCTGTAATTACCTCAGTAGACAGAGACGACCTTCAGGACATGGGATCTATTATTTGGGAAGAAACAGTGGGTGCCATTCGTAGATTAAATCCTAATACTACCTTGGAAACACTCATTCCTGATTTTCAAGGAATCACAAGACACTTAGACAGAATTATAAGGGCAAATCCTGAAGTAGTTTCTCACAATATGGAGACCGTCAAAAGACTTACAAGAGCCGTAAGGATTCAAGCCAAATATGATAAAAGTCTGGAAGTCTTAGCCTACCTTAAAAAATCTGGGATAAACAGAACAAAGTCTGGTATTATGTTAGGACTTGGTGAAAGAGAAGAAGAGGTCATTGAGACCCTTAGGGATTTAAGAAATGCCCAAGTAGACGTAGTGACTATTGGCCAGTACTTACAACCTTCAAAAAATCACTTACCAGTAACAGAATTCATCACTCCTGAACAGTTTAAGAAATACGAAACAATTGGTTTAGAAATGGGCTTTAGGCATGTAGAAAGTGGTGCATTAGTGCGGTCTTCTTACAAGGCACACAAACACATGCTCTAACAGCACAAACTTTAGATGAAAAAAATTAAAATAGGTATTAATGGCTTTGGCCGAATTGGCCGAACACTCTTTCGCCTTTTAATTAACCATCCCTCCATTGAGGTAGTAGCCATTAACGATCTTGCCCCGGCAAAAACCCTTGCCCATCTTTTAAAATACGATTCCATACACGGAGTCTTAGACACAGATGTAATTGGCTTGGATCACGCCATAATGATTGCTAAAAAAACAGTCCCTGTGTTTAATGAAGCAGCCATTGAGTCAATTTCATGGCAGGATACTGGAGCAGAAATAATTATAGAAGCCACCGGTAAATTCAAGCGTAAAAGCATGCTATCCCTTCATCTAAAAGACCAAGTAAAAAGAGTCATTTTAGCAGCACCACCTGAAGAAGACAATATCCCTATGATTATTATGGGTATTAATGAACACACTTTAAAAAATAGTGATCAAATTATCTCTAATGCTTCTTGCACCACAAATAATGCGGCGCCAATGATTGCAATAATCAAAGATTTATGTGGCATCAGAGAGGCTTATATCACTACGATTCATTCGTATACCTCGGACCAAAGTTTGCACGACCAGCCCCATAGAGACCTCAGAAGAGCCAGAGCTGCTGGGCAATCAATAGTACCGACCACTACAGGTGCTGCAAAAGCACTCACAAGGGTGTTTCCTGATCTGGCTGAAGTGATGGGCGGTTGTGGCATTAGGGTTCCAGTAGCCAATGGCTCTTTGACCGACATTACATTTAATGTGATAAAACCTACTAGTATTACTGAAATAAATACTAAATTTAAGGAGGCTGCAGCTGGAAAATTTAAACATATTTTAGCTTACACCGAAGATCCTATTGTGTCTGTAGACATAAATAACAGTCCTTTTTCCTGCACATTTGACGCCCAAATGACCTCTGTCATTGGTAATATGGTTAAAATCATAGGATGGTACGACAATGAAACAGGTTACAGTAATAGGCTGGTAGACTTAATTTTACACACAAGAAAAATAGCAAGCCCATCAATATGATCCTTTCCGCTAACATCTCAATTACACCTTTTCTGTTGTCGTTGATATTTGGTGTTTTTGGAATTTTATGTATTGTTATTGTTTGCCTACTTGTCATAAACAAAAAGGAAAAGCACCATAACGCCCTCAAAACAAATGAGATCTTGGCTTACAACACCCACTTAAGTCATGAGCTAAGAACCCCTTTACATGCCGTAACTGTCATATCTAAAAGCTTGTTAGAAAACGCCCCAAAAGCTTCGCAAATAGAAGACCTTAAAATACTGGAAAGGGCCTCAAATTATTTGGTTAAATTAATTAACGATTCCCTTTTATTGAAGAAAGTTAATGCAAAAAAATTAGGTCAGCATCAGGAATCTTTTGAATTAGACAGCTTGGTTTACCTTGTGTCAAAAACTGTCAAAAAACAATTAACAACCAAGGGTACTGAAATAGCAATAAATATTGATCCCAAAATACCCAACCACCTCAATGGAGATCCCGTAAAACTCACCCAGGTACTGATCAATTTACTCAATAATGCTGTAAAATTTGGAGAAAAAAAACCAGTATTACTAAAACTGGAAGGCCGGAAAATAACGAATAAAAGTTGTGAAATTAGCTTTAAAGTATTGGACCAAGGAAAGGGAATTCTCAAAGAGGATCAAAGGGAAATCCTCAAACACTTTCACCAATTAGAATCAAAAAACAAATCTTTTGGAAGTGGACTAGGATTGCCCATTGTCGTGGCACTTTTAAAAACATTAAACAGCCAATTAATCATAAAGAGTCAGATAAACAAAGGGAGTGAATTCAGTTTTTCTCTTGGTTTTAAGGTAAATTCAGCGGCTGTAAAGCTCCCTCAAAAAATCAATACCGCTCTAATTGAAAATCTATCTGTCTTAGTGGTAGACGACAATCTGATCAACCAAATGCTCACCATAAAAACATTAGAAAAAATTGGTATTAAAGCAATGCCTTGCCACTCCGGATCTGAAGCCGTTCAATGGGTTGCTTCTAAAAGTTTTGACCTTGTTCTCATGGATCTATACATGCCTGTAATGACAGGCCAAGAAGCTACTAAAGAAATCAGAAAAACAAATACCTCCATTCCAATAGTAGCACTAACTGCATTAGAAAAAGACAATCATTGGAAAGAATTGGCCCAAATAGGTTTTTCTGCCATGCTTCATAAACCCTATGAAGAAGATGAACTATACCAGGTTATTTTATTGACTCAGACCTCAGGTAAAGCTTTGTAAAAAGCCTGTTTGTCCCTTTCACTGAAATCATGAGAAACAGGGAGGTAAAACAATTGGGGTATTTCATCACTTAACTTTACAAAATCCTTGTGGGTGCAAATAATACGATTGTATTGTTTCAATAAATTAATTTCACTTGGCGTAAAAAAATGGTGGTCTGCATATTTGAGGTGCTTCACTACTGCCCCTATTGAAGTTAGAAAAACGACCAAAGGTTCTGGGTTAGCAATTGCAGTAACCAATACAATTTTCTCTCCCTTTAAAGTATGTAACGAAATATGCTCCTTGAGTCCTACTAAAGTGCTGGCATATTTCAAATGACTGAAAAACACTGGTTGGTTTGGTCTGAGATTTAGCCTAGAAACAAAAGATTCATTTTTATTCTTATCTAGAGGATCAGGAGACTTAGTAACCACGACAACTTCTGCCTTTTTCACCCTTAATTGGTGGTCTCTCAAAGTACCAGCTGGCAAATAAAAATCTTTAAAAAAAGGCTTGCTATAGGTGGTGAGTAAAATATTAAACTGCGCTTTAATGGCCCTGTGCTGAAAAGCGTCATCTAAGAGTACTAAATCAGGTGGAGATTGACTCCCTGATTGATTAGGCCCTAACGAAATCTTTTTTTCTGCAACTCCATGGAAATGACTCGCTTCTAAATAAGCCATTGCTCTTACTCTTGAAGCACATACAACCATCCTAATCTGGGGGAATGTTCTATAGATTTGAAAAGGTTCGTCGCCAATTTGACTGGCAGTTGACTCAAAATTAGCTTCAATTAAACCATGGGTCTTTCTTCCATATCCCCTACTCACTACAGCAATATGCAAACCCTTGCTCAAATAGTATTCTATTAGTAAAGCAATCATCGGTGTTTTTCCGGTACCGCCGAGACTGAGGTTTCCCACACAAATAGTAGGGGTCTTGAAAACAACACTCTTAATTAACCCTAGGTCATAAAAAAGATGTCTGATTCTCAACCCCCATGCATAGAGGAGTGATAAAGGCCATAAAAGCAATCTGATCTTCATAGGAACGAAATTATAATAATTATATTTGTCAAGAACACAATTTTACAATTATGACCGTAAAAGATATTACCAATATATTGGAAGACTTAGCACCATTAAGTTGGGCTGAAGAATTTGACAATGTAGGATTATTAGTGGGAGATGCACAAACAAAGGTATCTGGAATATTAGTAAGTTTAGACACTTTGGAAAATGTAGTAGAGGAAGCAATCCTAAAAAATGCCAATATGATTGTAAGCTTTCATCCAATCATTTTTAGAGGACTCAAGCAACTGACCCCTTCCGATTATGTATCTAGGGTTGTCTTAAAATGTATTCAACATGGTATATCCATTTATAGTATGCACACCGCTTTAGACAATGCTTCACTAGGTGTAAATTATGAAATTGCAGAACGCCTTGGCCTGCAAAAAGTTGAAGTACTTATCAATAACCCAAGTATAAAACCACAAGACCCAGCCGGGAAATTAGGAATGGGAAGGGTTGGATTACTTCCCGAAGCAATGGAGGAAAAGGACTTCCTAAAACACTTGAAAGCTGTTTTTGGTACGCCTTGCATAAAACATTCCCAATTACTTGGAAAAAAAATAAAAAAAGTAGCTGTGTTAGGTGGTAGTGGGGCTTTTGCTATTGACAACGCAAAAGACTGTAAAGCAGATGTTTACATCACTTCAGATTTAAAATACCACGACTTTTTTAAAGCAGAAGATACTATTCTACTAGCAGATATTGGGCACTACGAAAGTGAGCAGTTTACAAAAAATCTTTTAGTGGGCTATCTTACGAAAAAAATTCCTAATTTTGCAATCTCTTTATCGGAGAGTAACACCAATCCCATCAAGTATTATTAATTATGGCAACAAAGAAAGAGGTAACAGTAGAAGATAAGCTTAGGGCTTTATACGACCTTCAATTGATAGATTCAAGGGTAGACGAAATTAGAAATGTAAGGGGAGAACTTCCGTTAGAAGTAGAAGACCTTGAAGATGAAGTTTCTGGATTAAATACCAGAATGGAAAAACTTAAATCTGACTTAGAAACCATCAATGTAGAAATAGCTGCAAAGAAAAATCTAATTGAGGATGCTAAGTCTGCCATAAAAAAATACGCAGAACAACAGAAAAACGTAAGAAACTCTAGAGAGTTTAATGCACTCTCCAAAGAAGTAGAGTTTCAAGAACTTGAAATTGAATTGGCTGAGAAAAACATTCGTGAATTTAAAGCACAAATGGAACAAAAAAAGGCAGTTGTTGAAGACTCTAAAGAACGTTTAGAAGCTAGAGAAACACACCTTAAGCACAAAAAAGAAGAACTAAACGATATTCTTGCTGAAACAGAAAAAGAAGAAGCAGCGCTTCTTAAAAAATCTGCAGAGTACGAAACCCAAATTGAAGAAAGATTAATCAATGCATACAAGCGCATAAGGACCAATGTAAAAAATGGTTTAGCCGTTGTAGCTATTGAGCGAGGTGCCTCTGGAGGCTCATTCTTCACCATCCCACCACAGGTCCAAGTAGAGATTGCTTCTAGAAAGAAAATCATTACAGACGAACACTCTGGTAGAATATTAGTAGATCATACACTTGCTGAAGAACAGCAAGAAAAAATGCAAAAACTATTTGCAAGTTTGTAATTGCAGTATTTGAATAACTCCAATATTAAAATCTCCATTTATGGAGATTTTTTTTTGCCCCTGTTTAAAAAAGAGTATTTATATCAATAGAAAAAAAAAATATCACTGTTTATGGTCATATGCTTTCTTATATTTGTTTAACAAAAAATAAGAAACGTGAAACAATTTAAAGCGTCAGACTTAGAGGAACTTCCATCTAGATATAGGGCAAACCTCATTAACAGTTGCACTGGATATAAATCATTAAATCTAATAGGCACGCAAGACAGTGATGGAAATAAAAACTTGGCGGTTTTTAACTCTATCATTCACCTTGGCAGCAACCCAGCGCTGATAGGTTTTACATTCAGACCACTCACTGTTCAAAGAGACACCTATAAAAACATTCAAGAAACAGGGGTGTTTACAGTAAACCATGTTCAAGAGGGCTTTGTAGGCAAAGCCCACCAAACCGCTGCAAAATACCCCACCAATACTTCTGAATTTGAAGCAGTAGGATTAGAAGCTGAGTACCTTGAAGGTACTCTGGCACCCTTTGTTAAGAAGAGTACTATTAGATACAGCTGTACTTATGTGAATGAATATCCCATTATTGAAAATGGGTGCATTATGGTTGTTGGAGCCATAAATGCGCTTTATTTGGATGAGGCATTTATAGCTCCTGATGGCTGGATCGATTTAGCAAAAGCCAATAGCATAGCAGGAATTGGAATTGACGGATATGTTAAAGGAGTTGCACCCATTAGATACGAATACGCCAAACCAGAAACAAAACCACAAAAAAAATAAGATGCATAAAAAGACCTTACTTCCTTCTAAAGTTTGCACAGTGTGTCAGAGGCCATTTAATTGGAGAAAGAAATGGGAAAAAAACTGGGATGAAGTGCGTTACTGCTCTGAAAAATGCAAAAGAAATAAAAAACAAAGTGTATGAAATCTATTGTATGGTTTACAAACAACCTAAGGGTTGCTGACAACCCTTTACTCACAGCTGCCTGTAAAAACAATGCAAATGAAGTTGTGGGCGTTTATTGTTTAAATCCGGAGAAATTAGATGGATATTTTCCTAAAATAGGTCCATTCAGGGCCAAGTTCAATGTAGAATCATTGTTGGATTTAAAGCGAAGTCTGGAAGAGTTAAATATTCCATTTGCTATTCTTATAGGGGATCCAACCAAGCGATTGCCCGAATATATTAATGAAAATAATATTGGCACACTATACTTTCAAAAAGTATGGCACGAGGAAGAGGTTTTAATAAACAAAGAGATAGAAGCTAAGATTTCACCAAATATTCAGTTGGTCAGTCTTTACGATCAATTTCTATTGGGACCAGAGATAATCCCTTTTGAATTATACAAACTTCCTAAAGTATTTACGCCGTTTAGAAAAAAAGTAGAAGCGACTTTAAAAGTACCTGCGCCATTAGAAGTTCCAGCCAAGCAAACAAATACCTCAAACACGCCCTTGTTTTATTCCGACGCTCTTTGGGCATCTATTTCAAAAGAATTACTTTCTATAAAAATAGATTCAAGATCTGCATTTCCATTCAAAGGTGGGGAAAAGGCGGCACAAGAAAGAATAGACCATTACTTTTTTAGCACGGATCATGTAGCCCAATACAAAGAGACTCGTAATGGATTAATTGGATTAGACTACAGCACTAAATTATCTGCTTGGCTTGCCAATGGTTGTATATCTGCAAGAACTATATACTACCAACTCAAAGCATATGAAAAAACAGTAAAAGCAAACGAAAGTACTTATTGGGTACTCTTTGAACTTCTGTGGAGGGAATTTTTTAAATATGTAGGGCTAAAACATAAAAATGACCTCTTCAAGAGTGGTGGAATTAACCATAAATCTTTTGCGCAAGGAAATGATCCTAAAGTGTATAATGATTGGATAAGTGGCACCACTCATAGTCCATTTATCAATGCCAACATGAAGGAATTGTCTCAAACTGGATGGATGAGCAATAGGGGCAGACAAAATGTGGCCAGCTATTGGTCAAAGACATTGGATCAGGACTGGAGAATAGGAGCCACCTACTTTGAAAGTCAATTGATAGACTACGATGTAGACAGTAATTGGGCCAATTGGATGTATACTAGTGGAGTAGGAAATGATCCAAGGGATCGGATTTTTAATCCCGAAAGACAAGCAGATATGTACGACCCTCAAAAGGCATTCCAAAAGCTTTGGAATAATTAACGCAAAAAAAGTAAGCCAATTCTACCATTCAAATAAAGGCCAGAGATATGTCAGATACAAAAAAACTTAGATTCATTTTAGGGGATCAGCTCAACTTATCGCACAGTTGGTATAAAGAAGTAAATAATCAGGTGCTATATCTCATGGTGGAAATGAGACAAGAGACGGATTATGTGACCCATCACATTCAAAAAATAGTAGGATTTTTTGCGGCTATGCGGGAATTTGCATCGGCCGTTAAGGCCAAAGGCCACCAGATCATATATATAAATATTGACCAAGCTGAAGCCAAAGAGGATTTAGAAAAATTAATCCATGCCCATATTAAAAGCCATGAGATTGGTTTATTTGAATACCAAGAACCCGATGAGTATAGGCTAGATTTACAATTTCAATCCATTTGTAACGCTTTAGATATTCCTACTAAATCATATTCAACAGAACATTTCTACACAGATAGAAAGCGTTTAAAAGACTTTTTTGAGGGAAAGAAACAGCTAATCATGGAGCCTTTTTACAGGCAAATGAGAAAAGAGCATCAGATTTTAATGACGCCTGAAGGACCGCTTGGAGGGAAATGGAATTACGACCAAGAGAATAGAAAAAAATGGAAGGGACAAATTCCTGTGCCCACTGGTTTTCCAGTCTCAAATAACCTCTTAGAAATATATGAAAGTATTCAATCGCAATCCATCCAGACCATTGGCTCCATAGATGCTAGTCAATTTAATTGGCCCATAAACAAAAATCAAGTACAACAAATACTAGATTATTTTTGCGAGAACCTTCTTCCCTATTTTGGCGATTTTCAAGACGCTATGCACACCCAAGAAAAATTTCTTTTTCATTCTAGACTGTCTTTTGCTTTAAACTCAAAAATCATCAGTCCAAAAGAGGTGGTGGATCAGGTATTAAAGACTTATTACGGGCAAAAAGAAGATAAAATAAGCTTAAATCAGGTAGAGGGTTTTGTGAGACAGATTTTGGGATGGAGAGAATATATGAGAGGGATTTACTGGAGAGAAATGCCTGGTTATGCAAAAAAGAATGCCCTGGATAACCATGGAAAGCTTCCTGATTTTTACTGGACAGCAGAAACCAAAATGAATTGTATGAACCAGTCTATTAAGCAAAGCCTTGAGCATAGTTACGCCCACCACATCCAACGGCTCATGGTTACTGGAAACTACGCTTTACTCACACAAACCCATCCCGATGAGGTAGATAAATGGTATCTAGGCATTTACATAGACGCCATTGAGTGGGTAGAAATGCCTAATACAAGGGGGATGAGTCAGTTTGCAGATGGTGGCTTATTGGCCACAAAACCCTATGTAAGTAGCGGGAATTACATCCAAAAAATGGGCAATTATTGTGAGAGCTGCCAGTACAATCACAAAGAAAAAATAGGGAAAGATGCCTGTCCTTTTAATTCTTTATACTGGAACTTCTTAGATGAAAAGAAGGCTTATTTTGAGAAAAATAATCGGATGGCTATGATGCTCTCCCTTTTGAAAAAAATGAACCCAAATGACCTTAAGGAGCTAAAAAAAAGGGCTTCCCATATAATAGAAAACCCTTCGGAATATTAAAAACCCTTCAGAATAATAAAACCCTTCAGAGAATGGGTGAGGTAAATTACAACATGGCATCTACAATACCGTAGGCCAAACTCTCTTCTGCATTCATCCAGTAGTCACGGTCAAAATCTTTCATGACCTTGTCTACTTTCTGACCACAGTTGTCTGCTAAAATTTGAGCACTCAACTCCCTTGTTTTTATTATTTCTCTGGCTTGAATCTCTATATTTGAAGCTTGTCCTCTAGCACCGCCACTTGGCTGGTGAATCATGACTTGTGCATGAGGCTGCATGAATCGCCTTCCTTTGGCGCCCGCAGACAATAAAATGGAACCCATAGAAGCAGCCAAACCACTACATACTGTAGATACAGGGCTTTTTAAAGATTTAATAGTGTCGTATATCGCAAAACCAGAGGTCACATAACCACCTGGACTATTAATCACCAATTGTATTTCATTGTTGTTTTGCAAGTCCAAATACAACAACCTGTCTATGACGTGTTTCGCAGAGGCGTCGTCTACTTGTCCCCACAAAAATACTTTGCGTTCTTCTAAAAACTTTTCTTCAATTAGTTCTTGTACTTTTCCTTTCTTGGCACTCATAACTCGTATTTATATTCTTCAAAATTACATAATTTAAGGATAATGTCCTCTCAAATAAAAGCCTTATTTAATTAATTGACCTCAGCTTCTAACCGTATTTTTCTTTCTGAGAAAATAGGTCAATATAAGAACGAGTAGCACACTGATAAACAAACCTAAAAAGCCCACTGATAAACCGAAATTTTCAGACACGACACCTAAAACCACTGGGGTTAATAAAAAACCTGAATACCCAAATCCAGCGACTACAGACATGGCTTTAGTAGGGTCTATTGTATTTGATTGGCCAGCTATTCTAAATACTTCTGGAATGACTACTGAGAAACCTAAGCCATTTAAGGCAAATCCGATCAGTGCTAGATAAGTGTTTCCGCTGAGAACTAAACAATAACCTATTCCAGCTACTAAAGCCCCAAAAGCAATAATTTGAATACTACCAAAGCGTTTGCTCCACTGGTCTCCAAAAAAACGGGCTATGGTCATACATAAGGAAAAGAGAAAGAAGCCACCTCCTACTAAATACTCTGGCGCTAAGGCTACTTCCTGAAGGTATAAAGCACTCCAGTCTACAATAGCTCCCTCAGATCCCATCACTATAAAAGAAATCCCTCCTAGGAGTATAAATGGTTTTATATGTCTTAGAGATACTGCAGATTTTGGTACTACTGCTGCCTTTATTGATTGGTAGGCAGGATAAAAATACAGGTTCACTAAAATCACTACAACCAACACAAAAAACATATGTATTACTGGATTATTTAGCCAAGCAATGCCAAAACTGCCCAAACCTGCAAGGACACCTCCCAAGCTAAAAAAACCGTGGGTAGCAGTCATGACGCTTTCTCCGTCTTCCTTTTCTATATGAGCCACTAAAGCATTCATAGCAATGTCTGTGAAACCTTGGGCTGCACCCAGTAAAAACAAAGCGATAATCAGTTGTGGATAAGAAGGCGCTAAAAAAGGAAATAAAGCGGTGCTTACGATGCATAAAACACCCAATCCTGTACTCTTTCCAACCCCAAAGTATCGTATCAAACGAGACGCAAAGGGCAAAACAGAAAAAGTTCCTAAAGCCAAACAAAAAATTGCCAAGCCCAAGGCAGATTTATCTATATCCAACTGGGTTTTTACGGTGGGTATATAGATGGCCCATGTGCCAAATACAAAATTCAAACTGGCAAAAACTAGGGCGGGACCCAAGTAACGTTTACTTGAAAGAAGGCGTTTTAAACTATTCATTACAAGCGCTCTTATGCCAAAATAGCTTTACTAATTCCTTCTTTTAATCGCTCTCCTAAAGTATAAATGTCTTTAAAGCTATTGTACAGCGGTACTGGCGCAAATCGCATGACATTGGGCTCTCGCCAATCCGTGACCACCCCTTGAGACATTAAATAGTCAAAAATAGCCCTTCCGTGTTCGTGAAAATACACGGAAAGTTGTGACCCCCTGTATTCAGGAGTCAAAATTAAAATATCAAACGGTGCCGTAGCGGCTACAGATTCAATAACAAAGGACATATAACTTACTAAGCGGGACTGCTTTGACCACAAATCTTCTTGAGGCACTGTTTTAAAAATATCTAATGAAGCTAAAAAAGGGGCCATAGCTAAAATAGCTGCATTACTCACTTGCCACGCGTCTGCATTGTCCATGGGCGTAAAATTAGGCTCCATTTTAAAGCGAAGCCCTTTCTCTGTTCCCCACCAACCTTCAAATCTAGGAAAGTCAGTTCTGTTTAGATACTGCTCATTGATGTAAATAGCGGCCGCATTTCCAGGCCCTGAATTCAAATATTTATAACTACACCAGCTGGCAAAATCTACGCCCCAATCGTGAAGTTGTAAGGGGACATTACCCACTGCATGGGCCAAATCCCATCCTACAAATGCACCCTGCTCTTTTGCCTTTGCTGTGATACTTTTCATTGGAAAAACCTGCCCATTGTAATAATTAACCCCACCCATGAGCACCAAAGCCAATGAATCTCCATGAAGGGCTATGGCCTCTAGCAAATCTTCTTCTCTCCAAGCATTTTCTCCCGGACGCTTCTTTACCGTAACTATAGCAGTATCTGGGTCATAGCCATGAAACTTTACTTGGCTTTGAAGCATATATTGGTCTGAAGGAAAAGCCTTTTCCTCACACAATATCTTAAAACGCTTTGGACTAGGTCTATAAAAGGACACCATTAAGAAATGAAGATTTACCGTTAAAGTATTCATCACTGAAACCTCAGGTGTTTTGGCACCTACCAATGATGCTAGCGGAGCCGCTAATTTCTCATGGTATTCCCACCAAGGTTCCTTAGAATAAAAATGTCCTTCTACCGCCATTGTCTCCCAATCTTTCATAACCCTTTCAACATAAGCACGGGCAGACTTGGGTTGTAAACCTAGGGAATTACCAGTAAAGTAGGCTACCTCAGCCCCATTTTGGATTGGTATATGAAACAAATCCCTGTAAGATTTAAGCGGATCTGAAGCGTCTAATTCTAAGGCAAAATCCAATTGATTTGAAAAATTCATAGCGAAATAATTAAAGACCTAAAATACAATTAATAGAGACAATAAAAAGGAATTAGTCTCGCTTCTAAAAAGGTGTATTTTTGTAAAAACTTTGTAAAAATAGTTCATGCACTTTTTATCAGACACTTTAGAGCAATATATTGAGCAGCATTCAGATGCAGAACCTACATTATTGCAAGCGCTCAGCAGAGAAACCCATCTTAAAATCATTCAACCTAGAATGATCACAGGACACTTTCAAGGGAGGTTTTTAAGCCTTTTATCTAAAATACTGGCACCAAAAAAAATACTTGAAATTGGCACCTATACGGGCTATTCTGCACTATGTTTGGCAGAGGGACTGTCTAAAGACGGTACCCTTCATACCATTGAAGTAAATCCAGAATTAGCTGCGATCCAAAAAAAGTATTTTGACAAGAGCAATTATACCACTCAAATCAAGACCTATATTGGGGACGCATTAGATATTATTCCTACACTAGAAGGTCCTTTTGACTTGGTCTTTATAGATGCAGAAAAAAAACAATACGACGCTTATTTTGAGGCAGTAATCAAAAAGTCTAAACCAGGTACGGTTATTCTTTCTGACAATGTGCTTTGGACCGGTAAAGTAGTGGAACCTTTGAATCCTAAAGACAAGACTACCCAAGTACTTCTGGACTACAATAAAAAACTAGCAGAAGACCCTCGTGTTCAAACCTCTTTACTACCCATAAGAGACGGACTTACGATGAGTAGGGTCATTTAAAGGGATTAAGAAAAGACTTTTTGGATATCATTTGCCAACTGTAAAACAAATAAGCAAAACCACTGCCAATCAATGCCCCTGCAATGCTATCTAATGGATAATGTACACCAATGTAAATTCTACTATAGCTATACAACAATGCCCAAATATAAAACACATACACCCATGGCTTAGTTTTTCTCAGTAACAGGCAAAGAAAGGCAACTATTGCAAATGAGCTCGCCGCATGCCCAGAGAAAAAACTGTAACCGCTAATAGGTTTAAGTGCCCTAATATCATATACCATATCTAATAACTGATGGGGCCTTGGCCTTGCTACAGTGTATTTTACGAAAAATCCCACTAAAGCGACCGTTAAAATCATTAGAAAAGCGGTCCAAATAGTGTTGTAAAATCTATTTCTTTCCAGTGAAATAAAAGCCAACCAGATAAAATAAATAAAAAGTGGAATCCAAAGGCTACTTAAAGTGATGGTAAGAAAAAAAGCATCCCATGAAGTATTACCAGCGCTGTTGAGAAATACAAACAGATCACGGTCCCAATCTATGAGCTGCTGGTACATTTAGTTTCTCTTTATGCTACCGGTCACGTCACTCACCTGCTCTTTGACTTTGTCAATCTCTTGCTTAATGTCTTTAGCAAAACTTGTATCTATACCCTGTTTGTCTGCAGTCTTATAGATTTCCTGTTTAATGTCTTCCGTAGCGTCTTTGAGTTGACGCATACCTTTACCAAGGCCTCTGGCTATTTCTGGTATTTTATCTGCACCAAAAACCATGACCACAATAAACATGATGAAAAAGATTTCACCACCACTAATGAATAGAAAATACAACGCATTCATAAGACAAATATAAGGAGAAGTTTGAAAGCGAAATAAAAAAAGCCCCACCAAATTGGTGGGGCTTTAAAATTTATACCCAGAGGGATTTTAATTTCATTAAATTAGTCTTTTATTCCCGCCTTAAAAGTGTCAAACTCAGAGCGAGCTTCTGCTTTAGGCCATGAATTGTTTGAAGTATCTATATCTGCAGTTTCTGCTTTTGGATCTACAACAATACCTACAATTTCTTTTTCTGTAGAAAGCACTGTTTTTACTTCTGCGTCGCTTTTTCTCCAGATTTCTGCAGGATAAGTGACTGATTTTGTGGTCCCGTCTGCATAGGTATATTCTACAATAAGAGGCATTGGAATACCACCTGGCTTGTTAAAAGTAACCTCATAGAAATACTTAGGTTCTTTTACTGCCGCTCTTTCACTCTCTGTCATATTATCCATCATGAAAGCATTGAGTGTTTGAGAAGACTCAGAGGGCTTCTTTCCTTTTAACTCAGGATTGTAGTCTTCACTGTCTTCAGCTGCCAAATAAACCAATGGAGGTAAATCTGCCTCTGTAATATTTCTAGCAGCCATATACTCTTTCATTTGTTTGGTTGGCTCATTGCTTACATAATATTTCTTCACACCTTTTACACCTATATCTACAAAATCTGTGGTGTAAAACCATCCCCTCCAAAAATAATCTAAATCTACTGCAGAAGCATCTTCCATAGTTCTAAAGAAATCTTCAGGAGTGGGGTGTTTAAACTTCCATCTATTGGCATATGTTTTAAAAGCATGATCAAATAATTCCCTACCCATTACCGTCTCTCTCAAAATATTCAATGCTGTGGCTGGTTTCCCGTAAGCATTTGGACCTAACTGGTATACATTTTCTGGATTAGACATAATAGGTGCAATAAAACTTTGGTCACCCGCCATATAAGGAACAATTTTAGCTGGAGCACCTCTTCTAGAAGGATATGCTTCTAAAGGAGCGATCGCCTCTGGAAATGCCTCTCCAAATTCTTGTTCTGCCATGTATTGCATAAAAGTATCTAAACCTTCATCCATCCATCCCCACTGACGCTCATCTGAATTTACAATCATAGGAAAGAAGTTGTGACCAACCTCATGAATAATTACAGAAATCATCCCGTATTTAACACCGTCTGAGTAGGTACCGTCTTCATTTGGTCTTCCGTAATTCCAGCATATCATAGGATATTCCATCCCTTGGTTTTTAGCGTGAACAGAAATTGCCTTTGGATAAGGGTAATCAAAAGTATGAGAAGAATAAGATTTTAAAGTAAGTGCTACTGCTTTTGTAGAGAATTCCTCCCAAAGTGGGTTTCCTTCTTTTGGGTACATAGAAACAGCCATAACGTCTCTATTTCCTAATTTAACGGCTTGCATATCCCAGATAAATTTTCTAGAAGTAGCAAAACCAAAATCTCTCACATTCTCTGCTTTGAGCTTCCATGTCTTTGTTTTGTCAGAGAATCCTTTTTCAGCGGCCTCAGCTTCTTCTTGCGTAACAATTACAACAGGGGTGTCATAAGATTTTTTAGCCTGGTTGTATCGCTTAATCATTTCCTTAGAGAATACTTCTTTCATGTTTTGAAGCTCACCTGTACCGTCTAATATATGGTCTGCAGGTACGGTAATATTTACTTCGTAGTCTCCAAAAGGAAGTGCAAACTCTCCACTTCCCCAAAACTGGTGGTTTTGCCACCCTTCTACGTCGCTGTAAACAGCCATTCTTGGAAAGAATTGAGCAATTACATAAGCCCTATTGCCGTCTTTAGGAAAATACTCATAACCAGAACGTGCTCTGTCTGTAGTGTGGTCTGGAATATTATACCACCATTTAATAGAGAAAGATACCTGAGAATTGGCCGCCAATGGTGTTGGCAAATCTACACGCATCATGGTTTGGTTAACGGTATATGGCAATGGTCTTCCATTGGCATCTTTCACAAATTCAATATTAAAACCTCCGTCAAAAGATTCTTTCATATAAGAAGATACAAAAGAAGATGTAGGTGCCGCTAAAGGAACCCCACCGCCATCTCTAAGAGCAGACTTGGTGTCTTTAGTCCTAACGTTTTGATCCAATTGTACCCATAAAAATTCCAATACATCTGGAGAGTTATTGGTGTAAGTGATGGTCTCTTCTCCATAGATTTTTGCATTCTTGTCATCTAAGGTAATGTCCATTTTATAATCCGCTTGTTGCTGATAATAATTAGGACCAGGTGCACCAGAAGCAGACCTATAAGAATTTGGTGTAGCAAACTCTTGGTAGAGTTGTCTAAATTTACTCTGATTGGTGTGTCCGCCTTCTTTTGTTACTTCTGCCTCTTGTGCTTGTGCAAAAGCCACTGCAGCAAATAACATTAAAAAAGAAGTAAACACATAAGTGATTTTTTTCATGAGGTGTATTTGTTAGTTTATGGTTTTAATTTTAGTGGGTTCAAATTACGGAATTTAATTTTATTAGCTATTTATTTAATCTAATTTTAGTAGTCCCGAAGCTTTGTCTTTCATGAGTAAAAAACTCTTTTTTTGGCCTTTTATCTTGAGGTGAACTACATTTTGTTGGTCGTCAAATAAATCTGTCAATAGGGCATTGTACACCTCTAATTCTTGAGTATCAGTCAAATAAACAGCCTTAGCCTCCATGAAAAAAACCACCATATCTGTATCTCTTTTATGACCTAAAATCTGATATTCTAAAGCTTCACCATTAATTTTTAGTTGAAATTTTTTTTGAAAATATTCCTCTATGTGTTTCATCGCCATTGGGTGCTGATCCTTTGTTTCAAAATGAGATGCAATACCATAGCGCTTTGACAATAAATTATTTAGGTCATCTATAAAAATACGAGAGGTCATTTGCAAGCTGTGCTCTTTTTCGCTGTAGTTCACCTGAGTGACACTCAAATAAAATTTATGAAAATCCGACCAAGAGACCAGGCATAAAAAAAAACACCCTACGGCTATAAATCTAAAATATCTTGATCTCATATATACTTTTTTACATCAATTAAACCGCACGAATTTACATGGAAACAGTTGTATTTCAATCTACCAACACCCCTTTATTATTTAAAATATAGGACTCACTTTTTTCTTTTAAAAAATCCCAGATAAGCAACAAGTTATTAGATTTGGCCAGTGGCAAAAATTGTTCATCTATTTCACAGAAATAGAAAAAATCTGAAAGCTTTTCTTCCCTTATTCCCAACCTGTTAATATATAAGCTATCTGGAAAAAAAGTTCGCATTTGCTCTGAGAGTATATAGCGTT
>Ga0209654_1000931_pt1 | contig 25620 bp, 37 predicted proteins | sample SaaInl1SG_22_DNA_FD_184646 | JGI IMG/M metagenome (GOLD analysis project Ga0209654, IMG submission 184646) | Marine microbial communities from expanding oxygen minimum zones in the Saanich Inlet - ESP_161SG_22_DNA (SPAdes) (version 2) | ecosystem: Environmental > Aquatic > Marine > Intertidal... | reverse complement strand
GATACTCAGATGGAGTTTTACGAAACTTTAGCGGAGACTCAAGATAATCTATTAGACAAGTGTTTAAAGTTGGTTGAGAGTGACGGTATGTTCTTTGATGAATGGGAAGATTGGATTAAATAAATAAGGTGGTGACGAACTAACATATAGATTGTCACCATTATTCGATTTTAAAATAAAATAGAGACTCCTTCGGGGGTCTTTTTTATGTAACCTATATTTATCCTTATATGTGAGAAATCATATTTTCCTAATATTTATATAGAAACATTAACTAAGATGAAAAAAATCAAACTAACCGAATCACAGGTAGAACAACTTTTAAATGAAGGTGCATACACAGATATTAAGAACCTCCTCGAAAAGACAGGTGACTTACTTAGTGGTGAAGGAACAATTAAAGATCCGGGTACACTATCCGCAATGAGTGATACCATGTATGACGCAATGAAAGGTGTTGGTGGGACTAAAGTTGAAGACATAAAATCAACATTCCTTAAGTGTAAGAACTTTCATGATATTAAAAACTTATTTGACACATTTGCAAAAGAACAGACCAATCAGGATTTGTTGGAGTGGTTAGATTCGGACATCGATTATGATGATGAATGGAAAAGAATTGTATATAGACCAATTAGGATAGCTTATCAGGCATCCCAAAAGGCTGGTCATTTCAAAGAGGCTGCAGAACAAGATGAAACTGAGAAAAATATTATGTCCAAATTTCCATGTCTTAAAGATGAAAAAGGATATAAGTTCCGTAGAGCAAAGAATGGTATCCTATACTTCCAAAACGACGCTAACGTGGGTATTAAAGATTACGGTATTAAAATGGACGGTTCAATGTATTATTATATGGATGGTAAATGGAATATGGCACCTGAAAAGGCATCATGTAAAACCGCAGACTACCAAGATATTCAAGAACAGTTAGACTACGGTGGTATCCCAAGTGAGAAAAAAACGGAACCAAAACCTGAAGGTGGATCTGAACCAAAACCTGAAGGAGGTAATACAGGTACTAAAGAGAAACCAGCGGAGGAAAAACCAAAAGTGGTTACAAAACTAATGACGGGTTCTGACGTTAAAGAAATTCAAACAATTTTACATAAACAAGGGTTTGGTGACATTGTAGGGTCTGTAGATGGTAAATTAGGTCCTAAAACTTTGGCGGGTATCAAACAACTGTTTTTAGGAGTAACAAGACCTAAAATTGAAGCCATTACTTTAAAACCTAAAGATATTAAACCACTAACAACTAAATCTGAACCAAGTACACAACTTGCTGAGGATATTCAGAAAAACTTTAATCGATTCCTATAATGAATAGAATGAAGATCACAGAACAGCAGTTCAATAAACTAACCAAGAGTGTTTTCAAAGATGAAGACAATCTTAAGAAAAAGGTAGAGACACACACTCGTTTAGGTGGTGACTATACCGAAGAAAAAGAACTCTGTGGTTGTGGATGTGAGATTGGTAAGTGTGAATGTGGTCCGGAGTGTATTCAATGTGATTGTGGTAAAGTAGTAAAAAAAGACGACGTTTTTCATGATGATTGGAATCCAAGTCAATCTGTAGGTATTAATTCAGGTGGATTAATGCAAGGTCAAATGGAACCACTATGGGAACAAAAAATTAAAAATAACTTTAAAAGATTAATTAAATAAACATGGCAACAGCATCACAATCAAGAACAAACACTGATTCAATAAGAACAAATAGAACTTATATAAATGGGTTGATACAAACCGCAACTAATGAAGGTAGGGAATTAATAGTAGTAGACCCTGGTGTTATTGATGACACTATGATTGATTCACTAAAAAGTGACGGTTATGTAATAAACATTAAACAAGATTCTATGGGGTCTTATAAAGAATATAAAATATCGTGGTAATGAAAAAATTAGTAATATCAGAAGAACAATTCAAAAGAATGTTCAAACACACAATTAACGAACAAGATGATTCATGGGTTCAAATGGACGACGAAGAAAAGAGAGAATATTTACAACAATTCACTTCGGATGGTGATAAAATAGAAACTCTATTAAGATCACCTGAGGATCCAACTCGAGAATTCGAGGGAATGAGTGATGATGGTAGTTCAACAGATATGACGGTAGAAAGATCAACGGAAGACATCGTAAAAGACATGGAGGGTGACGTAGCGGAATTACAAAGATCACTTAACATTATCAAATCGAGAATGTAACATATGTGAGATATATAATTTAAAAGGGACCTATTGGTCCCTTTTTTTATTTACTTAACTCTTTACTCACTTTTTCCCAATAGTGGTTAGTTCGAGAAGATTTGTGACCTTTTGGTCCACCATTCCAATTACGTGATATTCTTTCATAATCATCGTCTTTATGGTGAAATTCGTACCAAACCATAAACATTTCAATTGATTTTTCCCTACTGAACCTATCTTTTAGTTTGAATCTGTGTTTAGTACCTTTAATTTTTAATATTCGATTCACTTCTCTAACCATTACGGGTCTTATTTGTAAAACCCCGATAGATGGTGATCCTAAATTAACATCTCCGATTGCCGAATCATTCCCCATCGACTCTACCATTATAAGTGCATCAATAAGGGGTTCAATAGGTGTCTCAATGGGTGTTACGACGATTGGTTTTTGTTGAATAGTTACTACTTCAAGAGGTTCCCTAACTTTTTCTATTATCACCACATCATCACGTGACACAAATGATAGTGTTAATGCTAATACCAAAAGAGTAGTAATTAAAATAATTATTTTCTTATTCATAATATTATATCTAAATGATTTGAACAAATATAACATTTATTAAGTAATATCCAAAAAAACAATTGGTATATTATTAAAGATATTATATATTTGTCATATATTTATTGTTAAATAGGATATAAATGAAAAAAATAGTCTTAACAACAGAACAGATGGAAAAAGTATCTCAATATGTCTCTAACGAAGGTTCAGAGTCTACCGAGATTAACGAATCATTGGATAATGGTAGGTATGAAATGAAATGTAAAATTGATTTCAATTACTCATCTGACCTCAAATACAAAGGTCAAGAAATTGAAGATATAGGATATGGTTTAGAATACACATTAAACTTCTTAATTGAACAAGAACACCGTTCTTGGGGAATCAAAAATGTTTCTGTTTATGATGTACAAGGACCTGAGGATTTAGATGTTGAGGTTGTATATTACCCCGAAGGTAGTGAAGACCCTAAAGAAGAATACATTACAATTAAAGTTGATTGGGATTCAACTAATTACGAATCTGAAGAACCAAAAGGTATGATAGGTATTGATGAAGATGTTGAAATGGAATTAGTTAATGATTCAGAAGGCAACATAATTGTAAAAGAAATAAGAGTAATTACCTATTCTATTTAAGTCCCTTTAATTTCTTATCGTGTAATTTATATCTATTGGGGTTCGCCATTATCTCAGCCTTAGAAAACAATCTTTTCTTACGTGTTCTTCCAAGTGTACGACTACCCTCTCCGACTTCATCCTCCTCGTTTTCCTGAGACATAACGTACTCGTCATTCTCTGGTGAGGCATCATCAACGTGATAGTAATCCAAATCCTCATTCAGTGAGGATGTTAGTTTTTTAAGTTGTGTTTCTGTGATGGTGACTTTCATACTAATAAATAGTTAGTTTTTTTTAGTTTTACCACCTCTTCTTATTACCGTCGTATTTCCACTTGTTCTCGTAGGTGTAGTTCTTACCCTCGTATCTCTATTTGGTGTAGTTCTTACCCTCGTATCTCTATTTGGTGTAGTTCTTATTGGTCTAATATTATTCGTTCTCGTAGGTGTGGTTCTATTTGGTCTAACGTTATTTGTTCTAATCGGAGTAGTTCTAATAGAGTTAGTACTTCTTCTATTAATTACCCTTCCTCTTCTACCATTAATTATAGAAGTTCTATTGTATCTGTTTGAATTATATCTATATCCAGTGTTCCACCCATAGTAATTATTGAAGTGAGATCCATACCACAAATAAGGATTATTCCATCCATAGTTATTATAACCCCATCTATCGTATCCAAATAGTGACCATCTATGTGGTGTGTAACCCCATTGATTAAATCTATTATTCCACATTAGGTTATTATTCCAATGGTTCGGACCTCCCCAATTCCAATTCCACTGAGATGCACTTATAAATCCTTGAGTAGGTCTACAAAAATAAGGTGAGAAACTAAAGTCCGTCCAATCGTTTAAATCGTGAAAACCATGATTTCTACAATGTACCCAATTTCCCGTATTTGACAAACCAAAGTCTGAAGGGTTTGTGTTGAGGAATAGTTGATGTGTGTTATTAATTCGTTTTACCTGAGTAGGTGTCTTAATGTTTAACGTTTGTCTTTGTGATACGTAATTAAACGCGTTATACTTAAATTGTAATGACGTACACGACGTTAACGATACTATTAAAAAAAATGTAAGAATGTGTTTCATATATAATAAATAGTCCAAAAACCTTTACTTATTATAAATCTACCCTTATATTAAACCATAAACAATTGTATTATGAAAACATTTTTAATTATTTTAGTGGTATTGGCGTTGATTGCGTCAGTATATGTTTACCTAATCAAAAAAGGTAAAATTAAAGACGACGATCAAGATTATATCCCTGATGTTGTGGAAGATAAGGTTTCTGATATTAAAGAAACCGTAGAAAAAACAAAAAAAGAGGTTAACCGTAGAGCACGACGTGTTAAAGAAGAACTTGATGATGTTGCAGTTGCAGCAAAAAACTTGACCAACCAAACGGGGGATGTTATAGACGCCGTTAAAGGAACAAGTAGAAAAGGTAGAAAACCAAAAAAGAAATAAAATTAACATCTGTTTCAGTAAAAAAACCCACTTAAATAACAATAAGTGGGTTTTTTTTATTAAACGACATAAAATGTGACTTTTTTAAGTGAATTATATATTAGTAATTCATCCTCGAGTATTTATTGATATATTTATTAACATACGTTTTTATACGATTTATATAAAACAACACATGGTAGAAACATTAGGAATTGTATTGGTTGCGGTAATTACTTCCATCGTAGGACCAATTATAGTAGAAAAAGTAAAATCTCGTTTAAGAAACTCTAAGGTTAAAGATCCTGTAATTGAGGAACTTGAACATAGTGCTGTAATTGCAAATGAAATTGAGGAAGTAAGAGAACATCTGAAAGCCGATAGATCGTGGATTATAATGTATCACAATGGTGGTCATTTTTTGGCCAATAATAAATCAATGAAAAAGTTTTCTATGATGTTTGAAAAGTGTAAGGATGAGAAAGATAGAGTTGCACATACGTTTTCAAACCTACCCGTTTCTTTATACACTCAATCAACACATGAACTACTTACCAATAAACATATATACATAACCGATTTTGATGATCCTAATGTTAGTACTTATGGATTAAAGGGATCCGCAAAGGGTTCAGGTGCGAAGTCATCGTATTGTGTTGCACTATTCGACATTAAAACAGAAAACTGTATTGGTTCTTTCGGTGTTGACTATAAAAGAAAAAAAACATTAACAGATAAACAAAAGACGGAATTAAATGATAGATCACAAAGAATCGCGGGATATCTATCCGTTTATTTAAATAACTAAAGATTATGAAAAAATATATTTTTACCGAATCACAAGTAAAAAAAATTATGGATGGTGTTGTCGAGGAACAACTGATAACAGAACAAACATCCGAATTAAACGCTAAGAAAGCAATACAATGTTTTCTTAATAAGACTGTTGGTAGTAAATTAGATATTGATGGTTTACATGGTGATGCTACATCTGCGGCGATTGCGAAGTTCCAAAGGTCAAAAAGTGGTTTAGATATGGACGGAGTATGGGGTTACTCGACTGGTTCTTCACTAAACGATAAAGAAAAGAAAATAATGAAAGATTGTAGATCCGAACACGGAGATATAATCGATAAATTTCTAATTTGGTTAGGTCTATAAGTTCTTAGTTTTCAAATCGAACACTTCGGTTATTTGTTTGAAACACTTAAAGTCATAACACTCGGTATAACCACCAAAATCTTTTAGCTTGGGTCTGTAATTTTTTACAGACCTTTTCTTTTTTAGTGTTTCGTGTATTTCTTTTTCAATTCTCTCAGCTTCAGGTGTGTCTATTCTACGTAATATAGACTCAACAACATAACCCTCATAACCGTGAGCATTTGAGAATCTTCTCATTATGTATTTTTTAGTTGTTATCCCAATCTTAACAAAGATAACTCCCGTTTTCACTTCCTTTATTAAAATGAAATATAGTGACTTTGGTAATTTATTTATTTTAGTTTTTTTTCTCTTAAGTGACTTTTTGGTTTTTTTATTAATGTATTCCTTCGCTTTATCTAATGAGGAAAAATCTTTTATATCACGATAGGGGTTGGGTATATATTTTTTGTATCTTGCAATAAATAATAACTTACCACTATCAACTCTATACTTGGTTTTACCACGAGAAGTAATCTCATATATTGTGTAGTAACCCTTTTTAGATATTATTTTTTCCATAATTTTTGTATATATCCCTACCAATAACTATATTTGTCATGATTTTAAACTTATATTATGAATAATATGAAAAAATGTAGTGGTTGTAAAGAAGAGAAACCGTTAGAATCCTTTTACAAGAATAAAAGGACCAATGATGGGCATAGTATTTACTGCGTCTCATGCACGAAGGAAAATTCAAGGAAGTATCACCAAAGAAAAAAGAACAAAATTCAAGAGACTCACAACGATGAAGTCGTAAAGAATATGGTCTTAAATAATCTTATCAGTGATAACGATAATCCGAACGCAGAAATACTCATGAAGTTAATAATGACTGAACGATTATTGGAGAATGCATTAAACGAACTGAAATCACTTAAAATTACTATTTCCACAAATCAAAGCATTCAGAAGATTAATTAAAAAGTTTATATTTATATAAGAGACAAATTTTATGTAAATATGAAAATAGGTGAATTAATATATGAAATGCTTATTGATGAAGCGGTAAGTAAAGGTATTTTAAATAGACTGAGGGATAAATGGACTAAAGAAAATCCAGACATCACTGATGATATTCTTGAACTTATTGCATCCCAATTTTACGGGGGTGTAAAAGGTAGTAAACAAATACAACGAAAAATAAAAGACTCGGGGGGAAAGGATAATCCATTGATTAAATCTTTCCTCCTTCGTCATGATGGGGGAGATGGTGGTAAACCATTTAACCCTAACCAATTGCTCGATTTAACAGCATATTCGTGGAATCAAATTGTAGACCTATTTGATGAATTCGATATAAATATTGGTAGTATCATTGAAAAGACCGATTGGGTGGATTCTTTCTTAACTGCACCAATTTCAAAAGAAGAAAAATTAGAAGCCTCCAAAGCGTTATGGTACGGAAGTGAAGAAAAAGTCTATGATGATGGTGATGGTTTTAGAATCTACTTACCAAAAAATCAAAAACAATGTGTTGCCTTCGGAATATATGAAAGACACTTAGCAAAAAGAATGAATGGTTTTGAATGGTGTATCACAACCACAAATGAAAGAAGTACTTACTATAATATGTACCGAGATAAAGGTTTAACATATTATTTTGTTATAAATGATAAAAAATCTGTGGATCAACAAGATCACATATCGGCAATAATGCCGGTTTCCAACAATGATGGGGGTCTTATATTTGAATACACAGATTTAAAAAATTCAGGTGGTAATAGAACAGGAGTTAGATTAGAACACACAAACACAAACTTGTGTTTAACCTGTTTACACCCTCAGTTAGAAAATAATGAGGAAGCAATAGAAATCATCAGTAGGTCAATACCATATGACACACGTAAAGAGTTAAATATTTCTGATGGTGATATTAACCCAATTGCACGTATAAATGAAAGAGAGGGTGATAGATGGGATTTTGCAAGAAGAAATAGACGTGAAAAGATTGCCTATATAACAAATGGTAATTACTTAAGAAGTGTAAGGTCATTTGAAAGTATGACACCCGAATTACTTTCCCTCTACATCAAAACAACAAACAATAATAATTGGACTGATAGGTTTCAAACCTACGAAATATTTAAAATATTCTTAGATAACCCTGATCTTTCATCTAAACTACAAAGAAGAATAAATGGTGAAGAAGGTGATCCACCAATTGAGGTTGATGGTAGAGTGGTTACATTTGGTGACATTCAATGGGAATTCATTAAGAATAAGTACTCCACGAAATATGCAGCACTTAATCATGAAACAACAAAAGTGGTTATGGGTAACGCATCAGGAGAACCAAGTTTTGGTAAATACGGAATATGGGATGGTGACAATGGTGATTGGTTGACTTACGGTGGTGTAACCTACGACCCAACATATGAATCATTCGAAAATAGTGAGTGGCCAGCAACAGGGTTCTTTTTAAGAGTTAATGATACGGAGGAGGTCCCAAGTGATGATGAACAAACTCAAGACGACTCAGACGTTCAGGATGAACCAAACTCACAAGAGAATGGTGAACCAACAGATGATAACACTACGTTGGATAGTGATCAAGAAATAAATGAACAAGTTAATGAAGATACAATGTATTTTGTGTCGTGTTATAGTAGAACCAAGAGTGGTGATGCAACCGACAATTTCTATACCATACACAGTGTTTCAAGTGTAAGTAGTACACCTTACGTTTCAATCATGTCCCATAAGACGTGGATGGATAAGGTTAAACCTAACTTTAAAATGGCGTGGGAAGCCATTGACACTGAAGAATATTATTCGGATTTGACACAAAAATTTAAAGGTCAGATATCATAAAGGAAGAGAGGGTAACCTCTCTTTTTTTTCTATTGAAAAGTTTAGTTTTTTTACCTATATTAATTCTATGACTAAAATAATAAATTTATTCGGAGGACCTGGTATTGGTAAGTCTTCAATTGCATCTGGTTTAACATACAAACTGAAGAAGAAACACATTAATTGTGACAATCCTTATGAATTTCCTAAATTATTAGCTTGGGATGAAAATCATTCAGCCATAAGAGATCAGTTATTTGTTTTAGCAAATCAACATAGAGGTATTGTAAAATCGTACGGTAAAGTAGATTATATAATTTTAGATTCCCCAATAGTACTTTCACTTATTTATAAATCAAAATACATGTCAGATCAATACCCCTCAACATTGTACGGTGATAATTTCGATAAGTTGGTCTTAGATATACATAATCAGTATGAAAACGTAAACATATTATTGAGTAGAGGTAAGGGAAAACATAATAACTTGGAAAGATATCAAAATATTGAAGAGTCGAAAGAATTAGACATTACTATTGAGGAGAAATTGAAAGAACATAACCTACCATACCACAAAATAAAAGTAAATAATAGCACAGTAAAAAATATCTTAAAATTAATATAATGTTTAATAAAATAATCAAACTCACCGTCCTTTGTTTCTTTATTGCGACACATTCTGTTTTCGGTCAGATCAAAACTTATAATGGTGAACTATATACTGTGGTTTATTCTGAAGACTACGAACAACCATTACAAGTGACTTATCATGTAATGTGTCCCACAGGAGAAATAAGTAGAAAGGGTATGGATTTTTGGAAACCTTCTGGTTGGGTGACATCTGACAATGATGATTACAAAGATAATGTATATGATAAGGGACATATGGCACCAGCTGCTGCTTTTAATTGTTACGATAAACAAACCTTAAAAGAAACATTCAATTACCTTAATTGTGCATTACAACACCAATCATTGAATAGAGGACCTTGGAAAGAATTAGAAAGGTTTGAAAGAGACTTATCTAAAGTTTTTGAAATGGTTAAGGTTGATATAACAATTCATTTTGACAGTGAACCTAAATTTGTTGAGGGTGGTGCTCAAATCCCAAGTGGGTTTACAAAGGTTATTGTTGTAGGAAACCACAAGTGGAGTTTCTATTTTGATAATGTAAATCTAAAGGGGAGAGATTGGAGTGATTTTCAAATACCAAATAAAAGACCTATACGTGATTAATACTTAATGAGATATCCCTCAAATAGACGTAAATGTGAGTATATTAATGGTGATCTTTATTTAGTACACGCGAGATATCAAGAAGAAAGGGTTAAGGATCCCCAACTAATAAAAGAATGGTTAGGTGTGGACCATGTTTTTAAATCACATAGAGACCACACCTTTATTTTTTGTGAGAAAATTGAGGAAATACCTTTTACCGAAATTAAGTGACGTTAATTTTCCTTACTTTTTTTGGTGGTTTAACTGAATTATAAATAACTTTATAATTCTCCATAATATTTTTAAATATTGCGGCTAACTCATAGTTCTCCACTTCTTCGTTCCTTTTCCATAGGATAGTAATAAACGCTAAAAGTTCATTTTCACCAATACTTATGTTCTTAGTGATTAGATTTCTCACTAATTTAAGTGTTAGATATGAAATACCTCTACGTTTATCTTCCGTAAGTTTGAAATATTTATCTACTGAAATCTGTGTGGTAACACTGGTATTTACCTTTTCAATAAGTCTATTCCATGATGAGTGATTGAAATCCGCTTCTCTTGTTGCCATAATCGTTTCGTTTTATAATAAATATCATAGAGATTCTATTTCCCCCATTTACCTTCGACAACTATTTGACAAATTATACCATAGACTGATAAATCTTGGTAGGTGTCTTTAACTGATTCACCCACATTATCTTTATTACCTAACACGACAAGTTGTTTAAGTCTTTGAATTTTATCGTTCATTCTGAACCATAAACCCATCTGTGACATTTTACGGTCTTCCTTCTTCTCTAATGAAGTACCTAAAGATATATTGTCAGGGCCATAGTTGGATTGTTTTAAACAAAATAACTCGTATTGTTCCTGCATAATATCCTTAAATAGTTTTGTTGTTTCGGGGTAATTACTTTCTACTTCTTTTACTACGTTTTTTATGTCTGTCATATTTTTTTTACTATTCGTGTTTAGATAAAACATACATAATTTTTTTTACAATATCAAATATTTATTGGTATAGGGTAAGAATAATTAAACTATCGTGAATTAATCGAATGTTTATGTATTTATAATAAAAGATATACGATCATGGCATCAAAAAAATCAAAAGAAGAAAAGAAACAGAAACCTAAGAGTTCTGAAAAACCAAAAAATCAACAACTAATTCAAATGTTGTCCTTTAGGATCGTTCCAGCTTATTTCAAAGAGATTGAGAAAGTTGCCGATAAGAAAAACATGACAGTTTCAAAGTTAATTAGATCATACATTAAAGATGGTATGCATCGAGATAAAGATTTTACTGCAGATGACAAGGGGTTTAATATCGGGTAATCATTTATTAAAACGGTTAAACGAATTTTGACTTATTAAGTTAGTAACGACTCCTCCAATAAAATGGGGGAGTTCTTTTTTATCTGTATAACTCATTGCAGACTTTAAGTAAGATGTAAAATTATCCACCCACCCCTTAAGTGTATACTCTACTTTATGTTTCCTTACAACACCTTCAGATGTTTTAAGTATTTTCTTTCCTAACGACTTCTGAACTTCTTTAGTGCTCATACCTCTGAACACTTTATAAAGTGGGATATCACTATTAAAACAATCCATGGCGTGTTGAGTATACTGATCAATTTGAAAGTGAGTACCGTTTTCATCTGTTCGAGTAGTTTCACCACAACTCTCCAAGGACTTATTAAGTATTGATCCTAACATAACATAGTCAGCACCTAAACCTAACGCCTTAATTACGTCGGAGTATTTTTTAAACCCTCCATCCGCAACTATTTTAGTTTTAATGTGTGAATTACCTTTTTTAATTTTATTACATTCATAAATTAGACTTGCCATTGGGTAACCAATACCCGTTTGTACTGTTGTTAAGCAACCACCACCATTACCAATACCCACACGAACATAATCAACACCAACAAGTGAGTAATCGTAATAGGTCATAGGGTTCGCAACGTTACCTACCATCAACACTAAACTACTTCCATATTTTAGTTTCGATTCTTTAGATGATTTTAGAAGTTCATCCATATGACCATTAGCAATATCGATTAATACGTGAGCTTGACTTCCTTCAGGTATTACCATTGTATTCTCTAAAAACAATCGATTAAAATCGGTGAGACTGTATGATAGGAAATGATCATAACTAACATGGTTGGAGTTGGGTTGATTAATACGTGGTAAAACAGGTGTTATACCCAAATCCGAAAAGTAACTTATATTCTCATGGTTAATAACAGTATCCATTGGTGCTGTCATTAAAGGTAATGATTTTCCATAATAAGGGGTTACTTCAGATCTTGATCTTATTGTTGAAGTTGAGGCAGGCTGAATTAATAGGTCGTCAAAATCATATAACATAATTCTTAGTTTTTAGTGGTTTTTAATTTTTCGGCAAGTATTTTACCTTTTTCGGTTAGAAAGAAAGTCTCATCTGTTTGATCGTCTTCATACGATTCCATTATCCCATTATCTTTAAGTTGGTACATTATCGATCCTGTGATAATTTTTTCTAATATGGTCTGAAACTCATCCTCTTTCCAAAATTGAAGATTTTCTAAGGTTGGGTCTAAAATATATTTTTCAGTTATTAGTTCAGTAAACACCTTTCGAGAGTATTCATCACTAATTTCGTAATCACTAAAGAAAAATGACTCTTCTAAACCTTTAATTACCATATCTACATGGTGTTGGACTATTTTTGGTGGGTTACTCATTCAGTTACTATTATACTAAAATATAGGTAAAAAATATTTCATAGTCAACCCCCTCTAAAGACTTTAACTTTCGAGTTTTTTTTACTATATTCTCTTAAGAGTTAATTTATTATTATGGATAACAATGGAAAAATATTTATTCAGATTGCGTCATATCGAGATCCTGAATTATTAAACACATTAAAAGACTGTATTGAAAAGTCTGATAAACCTGAAAACTTAGTATTTGGTCTGTGTTGGCAACACTCTACTGAAGATGAATGGGATAATTTAGACGAGTATATTGATGACCCACGTTTTAAGATTGTAGACATTGATTATTCCAAATCTAAAGGAGCTTGTTGGGCCCGAAATACGCTACAACAACAATATGATGGTGAACAATACACGTTACAATTAGATAGTCACCATAGATTTATTGAAGGATGGGACACTGAATTAATTTCAATGTTGGAGGGTTTAATTAGTAAAGGTCATAAAAAACCATTACTAACTTCCTACATATCATCATATAACCCCGAAAAAGACCCTGAAGGTCGAGTAAATGTACCATGGTTAATGAATTTTGACAGGTTTATTCCCGAAGGTGCTGTATTCTTTTTACCAGCAACTATTCCAAATTGGGAAACTTTAACTGAACCTATACCCGCACGATTCTATTCAGCACACTTCGCGTTTTCATTAGGTAAATTTGCGGAAGAGGTTCAACACGATCCTGAGTATTATTTCCACGGAGAAGAGATATCAATAGCGGTTAGAGCATTCACTCACGGTTATGATTTATTCCACCCTCACAAAATTATTGCATGGCACGAATACACTCGTAAGGGTAGGACTAAACAATGGGATGATGATAAAACATGGGGAACTAAAAACAGTAATTCACATTTAAGAAATAGAAAGTTATTTGAGATGGATGGTTTAGTAAAGGACATTGATTTTGGTATTTATGATTTTGGAACTGAAAGAACTTTAGAGGATTATGAAAGATATTCGGGTCTTTCGTTTAAAAAGAGAGCCGTACAACAATACACGTTGGATAATAAAATTGCACCCAACCCACCTTTATATGGTAAAGATCTTGAAGAATCATATTTAAAGATATTTAAACATTGTATTGACATACACAAATCTTCTTTTGATAAAGAAATGGATTATGATTTTTGGGCAGTCATATTTGAAGATGAGAATGGTAACCCTTTAGATCGAAAAGATATGAATGTAAGTGAAATAAATGGATTCTTAACTACACCTGACGATTGGGTTAAAATATGGAGGGAATTCAATACCGATAATAAACCACAGAAGTGGATTGTTTGGCCACACTCGAAAACAAAGGAGTGGTTAGATAAAATAGAAGGAAATTTATAATGAAGAAAGCATTGTTAGGTGTTGCGAATAACTTAAGAAGTAATTTGCAGAAGGTGAGATTATGGTCAGAAAGTTTTAAACAAGTTTCTAATGGAGAAGTCATATTATTACTTGCCAATGGAACTGAAGATGACATTTTAATCTGTGAGGAGTTGGGAATTAATTCTCACTTAGTAACAATAGAAGATGAGTGGTTTTTTAACCATAAGAGATTAGAACATACACTAAACTTCTTAAAAACAACTGATGTTGATTTATTTATGATCACGGATGTTTTTGATGTGGTATTTCAAGGGGATCCGTTTGAGTTAATGGATTTAGAAAATTATGACGTATTTGCTGGTGGTGAAGGTGTGGATATAAATCAGGAACCATGGAACATGGACAATATAAGTAAGATTTTCCCACAGTACCGTGAAGACTGTGTTGGTGTTGAAATAACAAATTCGGGTATTATAGGTGGTAAGACACAACCATTAATTAAGACTTATGAAAGAATGTTTGAATTATGTGAAGAAGGGTCTAATGATCATAATATAAAAGATCAAGCAGCATTTAATGTTATGATTTCTCGTAACGAAATACCTCGATTTAAAAGATTTAATCTTGATGAAGGTTGGGCCATGCATTGTGCGGTTTCAGGACCCACCGAATTCTTCGTTAAATGGGGTTTTAAAAACAATTTAAAGTATGGTGTACCTCAGATGTTAAACGATCGTATTTGTACCTCTGAGGGTACTCCGTTTAGGGTTGGTCACCAATTCAATAGAATATCTGAGTGGCACGATATAATAAATAAAAAATATAACATATCCTTTGAAAAAGATGTCCATAGATAAATTGAATAATACCGCAGTGGTAATATGTTCATACCACAGAACATTAGACCCAAAAACAAATACTGATGGTCACAACACAATAAGAACTTTTCATAATGAAAATTTTCCAAATTTTTATGTCCTGTTTGATGACCATCATGGATATAGTGAAGAATATGTTTCTGAAAAATACGGTGGTCCAAACGTATGTGTTTATGATGATAGTGACTTTGAAGAAAATGGATTTAATAAACCTATACACCCACACCATTTTTGGGGTAGTCATCAAAACCCAAAATACTTCTACGCACATTTTAGGATGTTAACTTTTTACTTAAAAAACCCGAATTACGAGTACTATTGGTTTTTTGATGACGATGTTAAATTTGAGGGTGACTTAAAGGGGTTCTTGTCAAATTACTCTGATGTTGATGATGACTTTTTAGTTATACAAGCATTCAAAAAAGAAGAGTATCAAGAATTTCAAAACATATCAGTTATTAACGATCGAATGGAAGGGTCAAGAGGTCTTTGGTTAGGTCATTGTCCGGGACCTGGTGACAACTTTAAAAGTAACGAAAAACATATTGGTTCATTCTTCCCAATCGTAAGGTTCTCAAAAGAGTCAATGGAACACCTACTTAAATTACATAGAGAGGGTTATTATGGTTACTCAGAAGGTTTTGTACCTACATCATTAGCGTCGGATGGTTTTAAAGTGTCCTCTATGATGGACGAATTTAATAACTATTATCATAACAATAACAATTGTGTTTTAAAACATAAGGGTAGTAAATTTACTTGGGAATGGCTATAACAAAAAAACCTGTCATAGTAATGGCATTATATGATATCGGAAGAGATAATTGGGATAATTTTAATCTTTCCTATAACACGTATCTATGGTGGATGAGAAATACGCTTTCCCTTGATGCTGATATTGTTGTCTACACCGAAGAGAAGTTCTCAAATAAGATTGAAGAGTATAGGGTTGAGTTTGATCCAGAATTTAAAAGAACAAAGATAATTGTAAAACCCTTGGAAGATTTAGAGTATTTTATTGAATACAACGATAGGTTAAGTGATTTAATGTTCTCAAAAGATTTTAAGGATAAAGTACACCATGACGTTCCTGAAATGACACAACCCCTCTATAATATTATAATGTTTAATAAACTTAGTTTCTTGAAAGACGCTAAGGATAATGGTTATTTTGATGGGAATTACTTTATTTGGGCAGACGCAGGTGGGTTAAGAAATGATATATCAGAGTATAAAGGTCAAGTATGGCCTGACGTTAAAAAAATAGAAGAATATGGTGATAAAATAATCTTTTTTAGTCACTCTTCAGATTTTGACATAGACAATCACGAATTTCATTCAATGTCCCAAATACGACATATACAAGGGACATCATTTTTTGTACCTGTTGAGAGGTTAGATAAATTCGTAAAAACATTTAAAGAAACAGTTGACGAATGTTTGGACGGGGGTTATATTGGTAGTGATGAAAAAGTGTTGGATATAACATATTTAAAATCTAAAGAAGATTACCAATTAATACATTGTACTTGGAGAGAATATTTTAAAATATTTCAATCAGGTGACGAATCAACCAACAAAAAAGTATTTCTTGATTTAGGTACTCATGGTTGTCAAGGTTTACATTCATTCATTTCAAGTGAACTACCCATCGATAAGACATGGGAAATTCATACGTTTGAACCAAACACATTACTCCATCCTGTTACGTGTGTCGATCAATTTAAAGATTTTAACATAACAGTACACGACAAGGCAATATGGGTGAGTGAGGGTACCAGTGTTTTTAAACAATACGGTGGTGACGGAACAAGTCAGGGTAGTTTGTTAGAAGAAACTAAGGGAGATAAAGAATATCATGATTACCACTCATCGATTGAGGTGAAAACCATAGATTTCTTTGAATTTATTAAAGGATTTAAAAACTATCAAGATATATATATTAAAATGGATATTGAATGGGCAGAATACTCAGTAATTGAAGACCTATTGGTACGTGGTTGGCCCAAAAATATAAAACACATATGGATCGAGTGGCACGGAATGAATCAACAATTCTTTATTAATAAATCTAAGTTCCTAACCGAACAAATAAAATTGTCGGGGTGTGAAGTAACCTCATGGCATTAAAAATATAAATATGAAAATAAGTTTAGCAATTGTGACTTTTTCTCATAGTGATACTCATGAGAATATTAATGAAACACCACTATGTAAATCGTTCAAAAAGTTTAACCCTGAAAAAGAAATAATACATCACCATTTTAATCGTGGTAAAAACCATAGTTTAGAATCGGAACAGTGGAGAAAGTTTGGTTCGGGACTCGAACATCAGATACAGAGTCAAACTGAATTTATCACATATAGGATCGATTTGTGGAGGGAGTGTCTAAAACAAATGGACTGTGATTATGTAATCTCATGTGACACTAACGATGTTGCCTGTTTAGGTCCTGTAGATAGATTAGTTGATATGTTTGACTTAGACAATTATGTTATTTTTGGTCATGAAAAAAACCAATGGCCAACCCTCGAAATTAAATCAACATGGGAAAATTACGAGGATTATCGTGGTTTTGATTTAGATGAAAAAAAATTCCTAAATGCGGGAATGATCTTAGCAAAAAGAGAAAAATATATTGAATTACTTGATAGTATTATGAATAATATTTTATCCAAGGAGTTTAAAACTGTTGGTGGTGATCAGGGAGTGTATACGTACCATTACAACTCTGGATTCGAACCTAAAATAAAATTAGACTATACCAACAAGTTTGGTGTTAATACGTTTCAGAGATCTCATGATGAGTATTATGTGGACAATGGTAGGTTAGTTTCTAAGAATCACGGAACATTACCATTATTTTTACATGACAATGGATGGAACCATGGTAGTCCTCGATATTTGGACCACTTTAAATTAAGAGATTTATATGAATAACATGACCTTACCTAATATATCACTACATAGTCACCATAACGCCTCAGTCGCTGTTGAATTAGATGGTGACATAGTTACCGTTATTGAATTTGAAAGATTTGTAAATAAAAAGAATGCAAGTCATTCCTTTTTCCAACCGATATACGTTCAAGACGTTATCTTGGGTGAGATTTATGAATACTTACGTTTAAACTATGGTTTTACTAAGTATGAGAATTTCATCATTAGTGAAGGTCATAAAGAAGTTCCTCAGGAATGGAAGGACCAAATACCAGCAAATAATTATTTAGTTGATGATCGTCATCATGCTGCACACGCAGCTTCAAGTTTTTATCAGTCACCACACAATGAAGCACTATTAATATCATTTGACGGTGGTTCTAATGACGGTTGGTTTAACATATTTCATGGTATCAAAGGTCAAGAACTTAAACCAGTTGCCAATTTTAGTATTGACTTAGGTAGTCACTATAACGTAATAGGTTCTGTCTGTGACGACATCAAACATTATGAAGTCTTGACAGCAGCGGGGAAGGTATTAGGTCTACAATCATACGGTAATGTCATCAACGAATGGGTAGAACCTTTAACTGAGTTCTTTAAATATATACCTTATTGGCATGAATTGGATTCAAGAATTGAGAAATTATCAAATAACTTAGGTATACCTTTTTCAAAAGAAAATAAATTAATTGGTCAAACCCAATATGATTTTGCAAGAACATCACAACATGTTTTTGAAACTATATTCTTTGATTGTGTGGATAAATGGGTTAAAGAATACAACCTACCAATTGTGTTATCGGGGGGGTGTGCATTAAACATCACATTGAATACAAGAGTAAAAGAAGTTTATTCTGATTTAGATGTATTTGTCGCACCTAATTCAAGTGATTGTGGTTTAACAGTTGGGTCTTTATGTAACTTAGTTAAACCCACTAAAATGATCGATATTACATACAAAGGTGTGGGAATTCTTGATAGGTCATTATTGATGGAGTACGTGAACACCCATAATGCCAAAAAATATAACATTAATGCCATTGTGGAGGATTTAGTTAACCAGCGAATATTGGGATTAGTACAAGGTAATTCAGAACATGGTCCGAGAGCATTAGGTAATAGGAGTATAATATGTTCCCCAATACCGTTGGACATGAAAGACATTTTAAACCATAAAGTAAAACATAGAGAATGGTTTAGACCTTTCGCACCTCTTGTTAGGTTAGAAGATGTTTCTGAATATTTTGAATGGGAAGGTGAAAGTAGATGGATGAATTTCTGTCCTAAAGTAAAAGAAGAATGGAGAGATCGTTTACCGGCAATTACACATGTTGATGGTACTGCGAGAGTACAGACAGTGACAAAGGAACAAAACCCTTTAATTTATGATATATTGACACGTTTTAAGGAAAAAACGGGTGTTGGTGTTTTAGTTAACACTTCATTCAACGTTGACCGAAAACCAATTACGTCATCATATAAAGACGCTTTTAAAGTGTTTAACGAAACACAACTCGATCGATTATACTTAGATGGTTATTACTTTGTAAAATAAAAAAATCCCTCTATTTGGAGGGATTTTCTTTTTGGTTAGGTACTTTCACACCTTTCTTAAGTTCGTCTTTAGCGTCATTGTGACTTTTAATTGCTTGTTTGTGTTTGTCTTGGATTTTTTTCTTTTCCTCATCCGACATTCCAAATATTCCCATAATTTCTTATTTTTTACTAATATAACACTTATTGTAACTAAAGTAAACAGTTTAATATATTGTTTGTTTAGTTGATATTATTTCTTGATTTAAGACTTTAAAACATTCTTCAAACCCATCGATTTCAACCTCTTCTCTCGTACTACGAGATTCCTGTTTTGGGAAAGTACCTCTCCCGTCTTTTAACAAAATACTATATACCCACTGATAAGATGTTAACCTCTCAACATTTAAAAAAATACTCTCATTGTCAAAAAAACTAAATAGTCTTTTTACATCAAACGTGTTTAATGTGCTCACACCCACAACACCAACATACGGAAACATGACCTCAACAAACTTTTTGTAAGAGTAAGGGTATTCTCTTTTTATTTTTTTCCAATTCATCATACTTTAATATACGTTTATTTATAATTTTTATGTATTTATTAGTATGAATATTAAGATAACCAAATCTCAATTAATAAATATACTCAACGAAGAAGATAATTTAGATTCTAAGAAATTTAATATGATCGACCTTGGACTTAAAGCACTCGCAAACAATAGTGATGATGGTGTGGTAAGTGCACTTGGGGATGAAATTATTGATAATTTCAGTAGACAGCTTGGTATTGATGATCGTTCAAAACCTGATGAAATAACTATTTTACCTTTAGATCCTGGTACTTTTAAGGTCACGAGTGGGTTTGGACCAAGAAATATTGGTGGTGGAGCAAGTAAAAACCACGGAGGAATCGATTTGGGCACAAGGTCAGGATCACCAGCATACGCAGTTGCGGACGGTGTTGTTAGAAGTGCGAAAGATACGAGTGCTGGTAATGGATGTGGTGGATTTGTTAAAATTAAACACAAGGATTATACGACCAAATACTGTCATTTAAAGAAATGGGTGGTGAAGAAAGGTGATAACGTAGAAAAAGGTCAAATAATCGGATATACTGGTGGTGGAAAAAATGACCCGTTCAGAGGTAATTCAATGGGGGCCCACTTACACTATGAAGTTAAAAAGGGTGGTACTAATATTAACCCAACAAGAGTACATTCAGGACTTTCATAGGTTTTTTAAAAATAACAACATAATTATATGATATTTAAAACATGTAATTATGATAATTATAGACCTTTATTACGACCAAGACGAAGAGATCTTAGAAGTTAGATACACTTTAGATGTTGATAGTGACTATTATCGATCTGTAAAATTAACACCACACGAAATAAAATATTACTCATCAACAATTATAGAGGACGAAGACATACCCGAAATTGATGAGGATTCTCTAATAGATATTCTTGAAAGTTATTTTAATGAGAATGAAATGGGTGAAGAAGAGTTTTTATAGTATTTATCAATATGAGTTTCTTAGAAAGACATAAGGAAGAAAAAATCGTTTCATTTGTAAAATTTGTGAAAGATAAATTGTCATTAAACAAAATGCCAACCATTAAACTTTTAAATGGTCGGGGAGAATTAAAGACAACTGCACATTACAATTACGCAAATGAACAAAAAGTAATTAAAGTGAATTCTAAGAATCGTCACATTGTCGACGTAATGAGAAGTATTGCACATGAAATGGTACATCATAAACAATGGGAAGATGGTAGATTGGACGGTCCAAAACCACCTGACATTGGAGGTGATATTGAGGATGAAGCAAACTCATTAGCGGGACAATTTATAAAACTATATTCACAAGAGGATAACACTATATACGACGAATAAAACTACTTAGTTTTTTCAATTGCTTCGTTTACTTTTCTCATAATTCTTAATGTCAAATCTTCGTAATTACGATCAAACATAAACTTATCCTTATGTACCTTACACGAGTGTATTGCAGTTGCATGATCTCGACTAATAAAACGACCAGTATCTGCAAAAGAGTAACCAAAGGTGTTCCTCATAACATAACAAAAAATTTGTCTTGAATCAACGTAGTTGGTAAATCGTCTTCTCGATAAGATGTTATCAACCGTAACGTTAGGTGTTTCATCAGCAACAATTTTAAGAATATCCATAGGACTTAAAATTCTTTTTTTGTTTGGTCTGACTTTCGGGTCTAAACCCGGAAAAATGTAGGGACTAATTGCCATGTTAAAATCTGTGTAAAGTTATTACTAAGTGTGATTCAATTGCTTTATCATATTGGTTCCCACCAATTAGAATATTAGTGTAAAAAACCTGAGATGTTAATTTAAGAACATTTGATGGCATTGCACCATAGGTATCAACATCAAACGTATATCTTGTTTTCTCACCCATATGATCAGTTTCTATAATGGTTTGTTCAGTACAATAGGTACATGGAAAGGTAATTCTCATACCTTCACTTGATAGTGAATCACTCACGAATAAATCATAGTAATCAAATTCCCATTGTGTGTGTGACTCATCAAATCTACGAATTAAAGACGTTCCGTCATAATCCTGACTTAAATATAGATTACCGTTTGTATCTGTTGAAGATACGAAAAAACTACCAACAACCCCCTTAGAATCGTCTAATACTTCCACCTCACTATCATAATTAACTTTAGTAATCACCACTTCCACATCAACTACATTCCACCTTCCGTTGAGGTTGAGTTGTGGGTTACTCATTTCCTCATACTTCTCACATCCGAATAATCCGAATATTAGAAAAAATACTAAATAAAATACTTTTTTCATTTCTTTTTGTTTTTACGGGTTTCTATTTCTCCATAGTATGGTTTTTTTGGACCATACTTATTTTCTTTCGTGTTTTTCTTATGAGGTACTGCAACGGACTTAGGTAAACCCACCTTATTTCTGTAAACTCTCGGACAGTGATAACATGCACATGAGGATAGAAATAGTGTGGATAAGATTAATAAGGGTATTGTCTTTACTTTCATAGTACAAATATATATATTTTTTTTGATATCACAACTAATTTCAAACAAAAAACCAAGTATTTATATATTATGAGAATAATGGTGTCCGAAAAACAACTTCAAAGTATACTATCAAACCAACGTGAGATGGGTGAACAAGAAGATGGTACAGAAACAGGTACAAGTGATTCTGGTGCGGGTACAACCGCGGGATCTAAGAAATGGGAAACGGGAATACAAAGAGGACCTGCCAATCAACTCGGTGTTACAAAATGGTCCGACATAGTAGGACAATCAACAACAAGAGGAAAAGCAAACCCAATATGGTAAATCACAAAGGATTAATATTAGAAAGACATAACCAACTAATTGGTTATAGTGGTTACATGAACCCATCATTACAGATGGTGACAGAAAGAGAACTACCTAAACAAAGACCATCTTTTTTATTTGAGTGTCATTTATCGGTCGATGAAAGATATTTTGTAATGCATGATGAAGTATTTGATATTGTAGAACAGAAGACGTTAGGTTATTTATGGGATTCTATAGATACCTTTAAAACAATATTCGGTAATGTTCAAATTGATAATACAGAATATAAGGAAATACAAGAAGGAGTTGCAAAACTTCCATTAATGGAGAATAAATCAGACCTATATGCAATCAGAGACGTTTTAATAGAAGGTTTTTGGAGTTCTGTGGGTGATGGTATCTCAGATTTTGGAAATTGGGCTAAAGATACCGTAGTAGATGCTGGTAAAGGTATTGCAAAATTTGCAAGCGATTCATGGGAAGGTCTTAAAAAGGTGGGTGTTGCAATTTCTAAAGGAGATTGGGGTGAGATAATGAGTTTACTTGGTAGAGGTGTTTTATATTTACTGAGGAAATTAAAGGATGCTGCGTACAGTACCTTAGGTATGATAGTAGATGCAATTTTAATTGCCACAGGGATTGGTAAAGGAGCTCAAATGGTTGTGTGGGGTTTAATCACCGCATTGGATGTTTACCAAATTATCAATAATGATTGGCCCGAAGGTGATAATAGAGAACAAATTTGGAAATACTTGGATTTAGGGTTTGATATTCTTGGTTTAGTATTTGCTGGTGTTGCCGCGAAAGGGGCAAGAACAATATTCAGACCACTACAAGGTTTAAAAGGTACCAAATTAGCGTCAAAAATAGCAAAGAGTCCAAAACTGAAGGCAGTAATAAAAAGAATACATAAAGCATCTAAATCAGCATCAGGTAAGTTAAAAGGTGTTGCAACTAAAATCAAATCTAAGTGGTCCACAGGTTTCAAATGGATCGGTAGTATACTTGGTGGGTTAGGTAATGTAATTAAAAAACTACAAACTTATTGTGGTAAATTAATTAAAACCTCTAACCTCAAAGGTGTTAAAAATATGAAAAACACACCAGGTAAAGGTTTCGTAACAAGAAAAACTGGTATGGACGCTGTTAAGACAGGGACCAAAGCGGCGGCGGTCGTTGGGGGTTTATCCTACGGTATTGAAAAAGGGGTGGAAGCATATACGGGTATATCTAAGAAAGACTCAGAAAATATGTCTAAAACCATGACCACATACGATGAACTTTACGGCGATAAAGACCCTTTCGATACATGGGACTAATTATATAAAAGAACAAAAAAGAAAAACAATGGATAATAATTTATCAATGGTTAACCTTTTATTTGAAGGTGAAACAACGGAACAACTAACATCATTAAAGGGTGGGTTAAAACATATGGACAATTTGGCACAGTTGGCATCCATATTTAAGGTTGATGTTAAAGTAGTTAGTAGGGCAATCTCAAAAGAAACATCGACAATAACTAAAGAAATTTCGTCTATTTCAAAAAGAATTGTAAAGAAATCAGACTCATCAACACTTAAATCATTTGGTACACAAATACCTGATGAACTTAAAAATGTGTCAAAAGAACTTGCAATTAAAAGATTATTCGATGCCACTCAAAAAGGTGCAAAACCTCTTTCGAAGTCAAAAGTTAAATCAATTGTGGATGCTACTAAGTCTGAAACTAAATTAGCGTTTAAAGACGCACAAACATCATTAGGTAAGACAGCCACTAACACTACTAAAACAGGTGGTAAGACCACTAAAGCAACATCTAACACTACTAAAACAGGTGCTAACACTACTAAAACAGGTGCTAACACAACTAAAACAGGTACACAGGTGGTGGATAATGCCAAGAAAACTGTTGTTAAATTAAAAGATGGTTTAATGTGGGTAGCCAAAACACCGTTAGGTAAATTGGTTAAAAGAACGGGAAAATTATACTTACTATTTAAAATTGCCAAATGGGCGTTAGTTCTTGGTGGTGCGGGATACATATATACTAAATGGGATGATTGGTTTGGTGAGGGGAACCTCGATGATTATACTGATCACGATTTTGAACCTGAGATTGACTTTTTAAAATGTATTCTTATACCTCTTTCTGATGACGAAGGTGCTGAAGTAGTCAAAGAAAACGATACGGTATATCTTCATTATAAGAAAGGATCTCAGTATGATAGTATAGGTGGTCTAATTTTTAGAGAAGATGGATCTGTAGTGTCCGGTGACGGTTCTAAGAAAGGTAAATGGACATGTAACACATCAGGTCTCGAAATAAATGAACAAGTTTCGACTACAGACCTAACATCTGACCAACTAAGTGAGTTGATGGATGATTTAAATGATAATTTAATGGGTGATTTTTTTGAAAATGATTCCACTGACATGTCAGACTCACTTATTATCATTAAAAAAATACAAGGTTCTACGTATAAAGGTGTTCCAGCAATAAAAGCGTTAATTCATAACTATCCGATAGTCTATGGTAATTCATTATCTGACGACCTTAATAACTTAAAGAATTTAGACTTTTCAGGTATTGAAGAAAAAAGGGAAATCCTTAGCATACTCGGTATATCAGAAAAGAAAGATAGTAACAAACCAGGTGATTCAGACGTAAAATCTGACGGAAATACAAAAACGGGTATTGGTCACATAACAATTACATGGGATAATGATAAAAATGACACAACACCAGTTCCGGGTGGAAGTGTTATAT
>Ga0209654_1000928_pt1 | contig 25690 bp, 18 predicted proteins | sample SaaInl1SG_22_DNA_FD_184646 | JGI IMG/M metagenome (GOLD analysis project Ga0209654, IMG submission 184646) | Marine microbial communities from expanding oxygen minimum zones in the Saanich Inlet - ESP_161SG_22_DNA (SPAdes) (version 2) | ecosystem: Environmental > Aquatic > Marine > Intertidal... | reverse complement strand
AGAATGAACCCTTTAAGATATTTTATAAAAAATTCCCGGGGCATACAAAAGGATCGGTTTTTTGGAATTATGAAATCAATACAGCGGGTGAAGACAATTCAAAAAGATGGGATTATTCCTATCCTATATGGGGCCATGACTTTTCTGTTGTTGGAACAGACGCCGATACCTTTCCACAAGAACCTGAGGAGGGCATCGCCATAGGAGAAGCGTTTAGTTATCAAGTGGAAGTGAAAGAGGGAATGATGTACCTTACATTTACGAGTGAAGGACATCCAACAAAAACCTTTACTAAAAACTTAATCGATTCTGAATATAAGTCAGAAGCCGATATTCCAAAGCAGGTTCAGGAATTATTTTTTCCTATTGGTCAAGATGGTGTTGAACGCAAAAACGCTTATGCCGATGAAGGGTTGTTCTTTAAATTGGGGAGTTACAATCAAACCAATGGTAAAAGTCCTCAAGTGAATAGGGTATGGTGTTCTGGCGCAGAAACTCATGGAGGAGATCTTCAAAAACAATATGCAGATGGAAATTACGCTGAGGTTTGGTTTAAGACAGCAAATATCGAAATCAGTGATCAAGCCATTTCAAATGAGGGCTATTTTTCAGCCAATGACGATTTGAGTAAAAAGACCGTTTATCCCAGTGAAGTCATTCCTTTTATGGACAAGTTTAAAATTTTAATGGGAGACGGTTCAAGAGAAGACAATCTAGTTGACTTTGAAAATAAAGACTTTTTCTATACCGTTATTGACGGAACAAGACGTTGGGTTGCTTACAAAACTCCTAATTCTGGCGTTACTTCCCCGAACTCTAGCAATACAAGAACAGAGCTACACGAAAAAAGAGAATGGATTCCTGAAGAGGGTGGAAAGTTGACAGGTACTTGCAAAGTAATGCATGTTTCTACCACAGGTGACGCACGAGTTGCCGCTTCGTTCGCAACTGTAGTAGGACAAATTCACAGTGGCGAAGGCCATGAAAATGAGCCGTTTAAATTATTTTATAAAAAATTCCCGGGGCATACAAAAGGATCGGTTTTTTGGAATTATGAAATCAATACTGCAGGAGATGATAATGCAGGAAGATGGGATTTCTCAACCGCCATTTGGGGTCATGATATGTCAGTGGTAGGAACAGCAAAAGACGCATATCCTATTGAACCTGAAGATGGCATTATGCTAGGAGAGGAGTTTAGCTACGAGGTAAATGTTTATGAAGGAATCATGTACTTGACCTTTACAAGTCCAAACCACGAAACAAAGACCTTCATAAAAAATCTAATTTCGTCTGAGTATGTAAATAAATCTGATCTGCCAGCACAAGTAAAGAAACTATTTGTACCCATAGGGCAGGACGGTACAGAACGTGCCACGGCTTATAGCGGAGAGTTAAATTATTTTAAACAAGGTGCTTATAACCAGACCAATGGAAAAAGTCCTGAAACAAATATGGTATGGTGTACAGGTGCTGAAACCTATGGTGGCGATATTGCTAAACAGTACGAAAACGGGAGCTATACAGAAGTTTGGTTTAGAGAAGCAACAGTAGGTCCAGGTACACCACAAAAATAAATTGAATTCAAGTATTCTTAGATAAAGTAATATGTATTAATAAACTTTCAAGTTCTTCTTCCGGATGAAAATCATCTTGGACTAATAAAGAAAACTCTAGAAAAAATTATATAAAATAAAAAAACAATAAAATCATAGAAAAAATGAAATCATTCGGATCAAGTAAGGAGTTTAATTTTGGAAAAGACATCCAGTGGGATGAAGTGGGCGACGGGGTTCGCAGGCAAATCATGGCGTATGACGATACCATTATGCTGGTAAATGTTGCATTTAAAAAAGGCGGCATTGGCCAAATGCACAAGCATTATCACGCGCAAGTAACCCAAGTAGTAAGTGGTTCTTTTAAAGTTACTATTGGAGACGAAACAAAGGTTTTAAACGGCGGAGATGCCTTTTATATCCCACCAAATGTAATGCATGGTGCCATTTGCTTAGAAGATGGTATTCTTATCGATGTGTTCAGTCCAATACGTGAAGATTTCATGGAATGATAATTTTTTTAACAAAAAATTAGGATATCATTATTTATTACTTATATTTGGTCAACCAAAATGGTCAACCAATTTTGCAGATAGTGAAATTTTGGTAAAAAAAAAGGATAGACGCACATCTACCCTTTTTTACAACATACTTCTATGAGGGAAGTAATAATGCCGCTTAAGTCTGCAGCAATTCAAAGATACAAATTCCTTATATACTGGGAATTCCTTTTGTTGCTTCATATGCTTACGTGGTCTTAGTCTTAAACATAAACTAACACATATGAAAAAAAGCAATTTTCTATTATTTTTGGCGCTGATAGCCACAACGGTACTAAGCGCGCAGTCTGTGCTTAATGGTACGGTTAGTGGTACAGACGGCCAGCCTATTCCAGGCGCAAATGTGGTGGTGCAAAACACCAATAATGGAACAACTACTGATTTTGATGGAAAATTTTCTATCTCGATTTCGTCAGGCGATGTTCTTACGGTTTCCTATCTAGGATTTGCCACTCAAAATATTACCATTTCTAACCAAACCGCACTAAGTGTTGTTCTAGAAGCTGATGCTTCTGAACTTGATGAGGTTGTTGTAGTTGGGTATGGTACGCAATTAAAATCTAACCTAACAGGTGCTATTTCTAAGGTCAAAAATGACGACTTGGATCAAATAGCCGTGGCTCGTGTAGATGATGCCTTAGTTGGTCAGGTTTCAGGTGTAAATATACAAGCTACAGAGGGAGAAGCAGGTTCGGCACCTACCATTCGTATTCGTGGGGTTGGCTCTATTAACGGAAATGTTAATCCACTCATTGTTGTTGATGGTATGGTCGTTGACAATGATTATCTAGGTTCTTTAGACATGAATGATATTGCATCATTTGAAGTTCTGAAAGATGCCGCTTCTACTGCGATTTACGGTTCTCGAGGGTCAAAAGGGGTTATTATGGTAACTACTAAAGACGGTAAAGAAGGTAAAACAAAGTTTCGTTACAATGCCTTTACCGGATTTAAAGAGGCACACCAAAGTGATGCTTACTATTTCACAACTGCAGAACATGCAGAAATGGAGCGTGCAGCTACGGGTTCTATCCAAGACAAAACACAGTATAAATTGCTTCTTGCCGAAGCAGGTGGCGATACCAACTGGCAGGACATTATTTTTGATGGTGGGGTAATCAATAGTCACTCATTAAGTGTTACGGGTGGAAGCAAGCGAACTAAATTTAGTACTGCATTAAGCTACTTACATGATGAAGGTGTTTTATTAACCGATGACTACAAGCGTTACAACGTTAAGTTAAAAGTAGATAGTAAAATTAATGATAAACTCTCTTTTGGTTTAAGCCTTACTCCTTCTTACACAGAACGTCAGCGTTTTGATGGATCTACGCACGATATCTTACGTCAACCATCATGGTTGCCATTGTATTTAGATGAAAACACCATTAAGTTTGTTAACAGAACACGTGATAAAGGCAAGTTTGCTTATGCACAAGTTGGTGACTATGCAATTCAGCGTATGTTCGATGATTTTGATTTAGCTAACGGGGTACCCATGCCAAACGGTGCTAGTGGTTTAGATATTTCAAATACATCTAACACCAACCCTGCAGCCAAAGTATTGGAAAGCGATAGAGGAGATAAAAAGTTTAAAGCTTTTGGTAATGCATACTTTAAAGTTAAGTTTAACGACAACTTAAGTTTACGTACAAGTTTTGGTGGCGATTACCAAAATACCGCATATCGAAGATGGAGAGGGGTTGAACATAATAGAAATGGTGCATCAGCAGCATTCTTAGAGCTTCAAGACACCAATCGTATTCACATGGTTACCGAAACCTATCTCACATATGACCAGACATTTGGAGACCATGTCATCAGTGCCGTAGTTGGAACAGGTGCTGAATCTTGGAAAACAGAGTATAACCAATCACGTGGTGGTGGATATACTTCGGATTTACTTCAAACCATTGCTGCTGCTGACCCACTTACGGTTACAGCATCATCTGATGAATACGAGTCTCGCTTATTATCTTACTTTGCTCGTGTAAACTATTCATTTGCAAATAAATATTTAGCATCGATTAGTATGCGTCGTGATGGATATTCTGTATTTGGATCAAACCAAAAATATGGAAATTTCCCTGCGGCATCTTTGGGTTGGAAACTGCACGAGGAAAATTTCTTACGTGAAAGTGAAGTTGTAAACAACTTAAAGTTCCGTGTCAGTTACGGTATCACAGGAAATCCTGGAATTGATACTGGAAATGATCAAATTGATAATTATCCATATTTAGCTTTATTAGAAACTAGTAATGCTGTTATTAATGGGGGTACACTCACAGGCTTTAATGCGTTAAATATTTCTAACCCTGATTTAAGATGGGAGCGCTCTGTTGAAATAAACCCAGGTATTGACTTTGGTTTATTTAATAACGTCATTACAGGTTCTTTAGACTACTATAAAAGAGAAAGTGATCAATTGTTGTTGTCTAACCCAATATCAGCAACGACAGGATTTACAAATGCTTTAGTGAATATTGGTAAAGTTGAAAATAAGGGTTTTGAAATTGAATTACGTTCTCGTAATATTTCAACTGAAAATTTCCGTTGGTCTTCAACATTTATTGCCTCTAAAAACACAAACACGTTACTTGATTTTGCAGATTCTAATGGTCAAATTCAAAATGTTGATGCTAAGCGTGCTGCAGAGTGGATTAATCAAGTTGGTCAACCGATTTCATCTTTCTATGGATGGGTAGTTGATAAAGAAATTCCAACAGAATATCTTAAAAATGCATGGCATCCAATTGGTGCGCAAGCCCAAGATGTATATGTACGTGACCTTAATGGTGATGGGATTATTGACGACGATGATAAAACAAACTTGGGAAGTCCGTATCCAGACCTTATATGGAGTTTTGGGAATGATTTCAAAATCGGAAATTTAGATGTAAGTTTCTTATTTCAAGGAAGTCATGGAGCTGAAGTTCGTAATATGGCAGATCAGTACATCTTTAACCACTTTAATAGTGGACAAGATTTTGACCCAGCTACGACACCTGACCAACAATTTATTAAACAAAAAATCTTTACAGATTCTATAATTCAAGACGCATCATACATTGCGCTACGAAATGTAAATATTGGTTATACATTTAGCGATGATGTCATCTCTCAATTGGGTTTATCTAATGCGAGAGTTTATTTAGCAGGTCAAAACTTAATGTATCTTAAAGCGAATGGATATACTGGATTTAACCCAGAGTCTATCGACAACACAAGTTCAACAACTTATGGATACCAACGTGGAGGTTTTCCTGTATTTAGTACGGTTTCTTTAGGTGTAAATCTTGAATTTTAATTAATTATAAATAGATATTATGAAATATTTAAAATGCACATTATTATTTGCACTAATAGCTTTGGTTTCTTCTTGTGAAGAAGGATATCTAGAGCCAGCACCAAAATCGGTAATTTCGAGTGCAAACTACTATACAACTCCAGAACAGGTTGAGTCAGCTGTAATCAATATATATGACGGTATTCAAGGTGTTTGGGACTTTGGCATGGATGAAAATCGTGCCATACAGTTAGAGTACTACCTAACTGAAATGCGAAGTGATAACACACGTACAAAATCAAGTGAAGGAGAGGCAGCGCAGTTTGAAAGCTACTCTGTTGAAGCAACAAATGGAATTGTAGCCAACTATTACCAAAGTTATTACAATGTAATTTTCCGTGCTAATGTGGTGCTAGAAAACTTAGGTGCTGCAGGCAATATGGCTGCAAAATTTGAGGCAGAAGCAAAGTTTTTGCGTGCGTATGCATACTTTAACTTAGTCCGCCTATATGGTGACATTCCGTTAGTTGATTGTGTTATTTCACCAGAGGATAAATCCACTGCTTACACACGTGTGGCTACTACTGAAGTATATGATTTAATTGCTTCTGATTTAAATACTGCAATTAATGGATTAGACAACAGTTCATCTTACAGAGCTTCAAAAGCTGCTGCACAAACATTGCTGGCTAAAGTACATTTAAATAGAGGCGATTACCTTGAAGCACAACAATTGTGTGAGTCTATTGTTGGTTCAGGAAATTATGTGCTTGAGGCTAATTTTAAAGATGTTTTCTACAACGAGGGTAATGGCGAGGTAATTTTTGCCATTGGATATATTGGTGATTCTGACGAAGCACAAAATTTCTCACCGGAATGGTTAAATGCCGTAGGTAGAACTTCAGGTGTCAACTATGTGACTAATGATGCGAAAGCAGCTTTAGATGCTATGGGAGGAGATAGAACGATGTATTCATACAGAAACGATGTTTCTCAAACTACTCAAAATCAAGTTGCAAAATACATTCCTAATGGAGATTCAGCATTAGGTATCGTAGCTACTTCAACTGACCCGCAAAAAGCAGGAAACGATTGGGTTGTTTTACGTTATGCAGATGTATTATTGTTGCACGTAGAATCTATTTTAGCTGGCGGTGCATCTACTTCAAGTGCTGCTGCATTAAGCTCGTTTAACCTTATTCGCAGCCGGGCAGGATTAGCTGATGATGCTGATGGCACTATTACAAAGCAAGAGCTTATGGACGAACGTCGCGTAGAGCTTGCATTTGAAAACCATAGGTTGTTTGACCTTATGCGTATGGGCGAAGCACAAAATGTATTATCTGCATTTGCTACGTCAGTAGGAGTTGATTTTTCATCTTCTGATTTGTTACTTCCAATCCCACAGCGTGAGATTAACTTAAGTAACGGGGCCATGAGTCAAAACCCAGGATACTAGCGTTGAATAGATTAACATATTTAAAAATGAAACAAATGATGAATTTTAAAATTACAGGGGCAATCAAGCTAAATTTCATTTTAGCAGCATGTGTCTCAATTGGTCTATTGACTTCTTGCGAGGACGAAGTTTATCCATCAGCAGGATCAATAGCAGATAAAACACCTCCTTCGGCTGCATTTAGTGCAACTCAAGGAGTAGGTTTTAATGACGAGTGGAAGACATATTCTTTCGCTAATAAATCTTCCAGTGCAACTGATTTTGCCTGGGATTTTGGAGACGGGAATAGCTCAACTGATTTTGAGCCTTCGAATGTGTATCCTGGAGAAGGAACATTTGACGTTACATTAACAGCTTCAGATAAATTGGGTGTTACAAGCACGTATTCCGAGCAAATTGTAATTGTTGAACCAGAAGCGCCTTCTACAGTAGTACCACCTATTTTGGAGGCAAGCTTTGAGGATAACTCTCTTCCTGATGGCACTGGTGATGGACGTGATTCATGGAGATTGTCAGGAGCTGGTGTAATCCAAATTACATCCTCACCTACATATGAAGGTAGTCAAGCTGCTAAATTCCCATCAGGTGGTGACCGCCAAGCTTATCAAGCACTTGCAGTTACTCCTAACTCGGATTATACACTTACATATTATTACACCATGAAAACGAGTCCTTCTGGAGGTAATGTAACAGTGTGGATTCTTCCCGGTGAAGTTTCCGAGTTTTCAGCAGTTGATACTTCTCAAGCTATCGCTAGTTTTGCTGGTACTGATCAGAGTAGCTCAAATGACTATGTGAAGGTTGACTTATCTTTTAATACAGGTGCAAATGATAAAGTAGCCATTCTTATCACTAATGAATTAGTAGAGTCAAGAGTGGATAATTTGTCTATTTCTGCAGATTAGTAAGTTTAATTTAATTAAAAGTAAATGAGAATCAGAAGGCTAGTATTTTCTTTTCTTTTTGTATTCTCATTTACTTCTTTTTTTGGAGCTTATGCGCAAGAGACTACTAAACAAGTAATTGAGCATGTAGAAAAAAAGAAGCGCAAGAAAAAAAGAAAGAAGGTAAAGCTCCCAAAAATCGATTTAAGTCATTGGAAAGTCACACTTCCAGTTACTAATGATAAGGGGAAACCTTATGAAATTGAGCCCCCCGAAATTTTTGACTTTGCTTCTAATGAAATGGCACGTCCATATATGTATATAGATTCTTTGCGGGGCGCTATCGTTTTTCATGCGATGCCAACAGAATCCAAAACAAAAAACACCAAATACACAAGATCAGAGCTTAGAGAGCAAATGGTCCCAGGCGACAATAATGTGAACTGGACGTTTGCAGATGGAGGCTACATGAGAGCCAAAATGGCAATGGATGCTTCTACCCGAGATACAGATGGCAAGTATCACAGAACCATTATCATGCAAATACACGGTCGTTTGACAAATGAACAGCGTGATCTCATTGGCGAAGATGATAATAACGCTCCGCCTATGCTCAAAATATACTGGGATAAAGGCAAAATACGTGTGAAAACGAAAGTATTAAAAAATATAAATGCTACTGTACCAGAGATTCTTCATGAGGATGCCTGGGATAACGACAAAGGTTTTAATTTTGAACAAGAAGTAGGTTTTAGAAAATTCGTACTTGAAGTGAAAGTTTCAGATGGTAAAATGGTGATTGTATTAAATGGAAATGAATTCAAGGTCTATGAAAGTGTCCACATGCGTAAGTGGGGTATTTTTGAAAACTATTTTAAAGCAGGAAACTATTTTCAATCAAGAGATAAAGGTTCCTTTTCAAAGGTACGTTTCTATGAACTTGAGGTCAGCCACTAAGCGTTAATATTGCAGGATAAATAGATGAAGGTTATTGTTTTTTGCTGTACAGTTGTTAAATATTGTATTCTTGAAGTTAACCTTTTAAATACTTTCAGATTTAACTTAAATTATATACATTTACAGAAGTAAATCTGGTTAACCAATTTGGTCATGAAAACAGAAGACATTAAAGGAATGAATGGCTTAGCGTCCAAGGAGAAGTTTATAATTTCTGAAATCAGGGATTTAATAAACGCTAAAAACTTTGAGCCTGGTGAGAAGTTACCCTCAGAGCGTTTGCTTGCTGAACGATTTGATGTTACTCGTGGTAGTATTCGGAACGCGATTCAAAAACTAGAGCATTACGGTTTATTAAAATCAATGCCACAGAGTGGAACTTTTGTTGCAGACTTAGAACGTACCGCTTTAAATGGTATTATTGATCAGATTTTAACACTTCCAACACCCGATTTTAAATCGTTGGTTGAGACACGAATTTTTCTAGAATTAAAGATTGTAAAGTTTGCAGCAGCGCGTCATACACAAGAGGACATGGCTGAAATTGAGCAAGCACAACTTAATTACCGTACTAAAACCCTTGCAGGTGAGGATTCTGTAGCTGAAGATTTGCTGTTTCATTTATCTATAGCAAAAGCCAGTCATAATGCATCTCTCCAACGATTGATGTTGTCTATTACGCCTCAGATTATCACAAATTTTGAAAAATACCACGTGTGTAAAAACAATACCGCTATCAGCGCTATTGAAGAACACGAAGAAGTAGTGAAAGCAATCCGGACCAAAAATCCTGAACTTGCTGAATCAAAAATGAAAGATCATTTTAGTGTTTTGTATCAGTATTGTTACGAAACATAAATGAATTATTAATTGGGATAATAAAGTAATTAACCGTTTTAGCAACGCACATTGCTGGTTTTTTGCTTCTTTTTCTCAGAACAACAACCGATATGAAACTAAAAGGATTACGCTGGTGGGTAATAGGCCTCATTTTTATTGCGACCGTAATAAACTATATTGACAGGACAGCTTTTGCATTGCTATGGCCTGAAATGGGTAAAGATTTGGGTATGGACAACGCAGATTACGCCCTTATGCTGAATGTCTTTATGTTGACATACGCTGCAAGTAAGTTTTTATCAGGCAGACTCTACGATAAAATAGGTACGCGTATTGGTTTTGTGCTTTCCATTATTGTTTGGTCTGTTGCTGCAGCCGCCCATGCCGTTGCTAGAGGCATTATTTCACTTTCTGTAGTTCGTGGTCTTCTTGGACTTGGCGAAGCAGGATTGTGGCCTGGCGCTGTTAAAAGTAATGGAGAGTGGTTTCCAGTGAAGCAGCGTGCACTAGCCCAAGGAATTTTTAATGCCGGAGCTTCCATCGGGAATGTTGTAGCACCTATCATTATTGTATATCTATATGCTCAGTTTGGTTGGAAATCAACATATATCATACTAGGTGGAATGGGACTTATTTGGGTGCTTCCATGGCTCTTGATTAATAAATCTAAGCCTGAAACCCATCCTTGGATTACAGATAAAGAAAAGGAGTTACTTCTAAACGATCGCATAGAAAATAATATTGTAATCGATGAAAATGCGAAAAGCTTAAGCGTCACTAAAATTTTGAGTTATAAGCAGCCTTGGGGAATTTTACTTTGTAGATTTTTTATAGAGCCCATTTGGTGGTTTTTCGCTGGTTGGATGCCAATTTATCTAAATGCAAAATACGATTTAAGCATTGAAGAAATTGGAAATACCATGTGGATTTCATACCTCATGGCTGCTGCTGGTGGCATTTTGGGAGGCATATTTACGGAAGCCATTATCAAGCGTACTTCAACAGACTTTGGAAGAAAGGCAAGTATTGTTATTGGTAGCATATTGATTGTTGTAGGCTTTGTTTCTATCATAACACTTGTTAGTGACACCAACTATATGGCATTTATCTATCTGGCTGGTGTAGCACTATTTGGTTTTCAATTTGCTATTGGAAATATCCAAACATTATCGAGCGACTTATTTAGAGGGCCTTCAGTAGGCACCCTAGCGGGATTAGCTGGAACTATTGCTGCCTTTTCTCCTATGCTCATGAACTGGTTTATTGGAAGAATAATAGAAGAAGGGTCATATACTCCAGCCTTTATTGCGATTACAGTCTCTGTGATTTTAGCTGTTTTAGCTGTATTCTTTTTCATACCAAAAGTGAGACTGGTTGTTGCTTCAAAAAAATAAAATTTTAAAAAAATAAATTAACATAAACAAGATGAGTAAATTAAATGGGAAAGTAGCCGTTGTAACAGGAGCTACTGGCGGTATCGGATTTCAAGTAGCAAAACGCCTTGGCGAAGATGGATGTACGGTTATTCTTAACGGTATTGAAGACGATAAAGGGCAAGTAAGAGTAGCAGAACTCAACGCTGCTGGTATTACTGCTGAATACTACGGCTTTGACGTTACAGACGAGAATGCAGTCAACGAAAACATCAATAAAATTGGGCAGAAACACGGAAAAATTGATATCCTTGTGAATAATGCTGGTGGTCTTGGTGGTAGATCTCGCTTTGAAGAAATGACGACTGAATTCTTTAGATTCGTAATGGCATTAAACTTAGACTCAACATTTTTTGTTTCAAGAGCCGCTATACCTTTTCTAAAAAAAGGGGATAATGCAACCATAATCAATTACACCTCCAACGCAGGCTGGAACGCCGGTGGTCCTGGAGCTGGTATTTATGGTACGTCTAAAGCTGCTGTACATGCTATAACAAGAGCACTTGCTAAAGATTTAGCTGAATATGGCATTCGTGTAAATGCGGTATCTCCAGGAACAATTGACACACCATTCCACGCACAAATAAAGTCAACTAAACCTGAAGTGTTTGCCTCTTGGAAAAACAACATCATGCTTGGTAGATTAGGGCAACCAGAAGAAGTAGCCGCTGTGGTTTCCTTTTTAGCGAGTGATGACGCATCATTTATGACAGCTGAAACAGTACAAATAGGGGGTGGGCAAGCTTTAGGAATTTAATGCAACAAATTGCCAATTGATAGAATCAATGTTTATTATAATTGTATCGAAACCCTCAAAGAACTTAAATTTACATTTTAAATTAAAACAATTCAACCAATGAAAAAAGTAGTCACTTTTGGTGAAATTATGTTGCGCCTCGCGCCTCCTGGATTTTTACGCTTCTCTCAAACCAATTCTTTTGATGTCATCTATGGTGGTGGCGAATCTAACGTTGCTGTTTCTTTGGCTAATTATGGCGTACCAGTGCGTTTTGTTTCTCGTATTCCCAATAACGATATTGGCGATTGTGCCCTTATGGAAATGCGTAAACGCGGCGTTGAAACGGATTTTATGCTTCGTGGTGGTGACCGATTAGGAATTTATTTCCTAGAAACAGGCGCTGTAAGCCGTGGAAGCAAAGTGGTTTATGACCGCGCACATTCTGCAATCTCTGAAATTCAACCTGGAATGGTAGATTGGGATAAAGCTTTTGAAGGCGTAGAGTGGTTCCATTGGACAGGTATTACACCTGCTATTTCACAATCTGCTGCAGACGCATGTTTGGAAGCAGTTAAAATTGCAAGTGAAAAAGGGATCACCATTTCAACAGATTTAAACTATCGCGCCAAACTTTGGAAGTATTGCGATGATGCACATCGCGAGAAAATCATGACTGAGCTAACGTCGTATTGTGATATTGTACTTGGAAACGAGGAAGACGCTGAGATGCACTTTGGCATCAAACCAGATGGCATAACTGTCCAAACACAAGGACATGATGTAAAGGCAGAAGCCTTTTTGTCTGTTTGTAAACAAATGATGGAAAAATTTCCAAAAGCCAAAAAAGTAATTACTACACTACGTGGTTCTATTTCGGCTTCGCATAACACTTGGGCAGGCGTATTATACGACGGAAAAACCATGTACGACACAACACAGTATCAAATTACGGATATTGTAGACCGTGTGGGTGGCGGTGACTCGTTTATGGGAGGACTTATCTATGGTCTTTTAAAATACCCAGGCAACGACCAGCATGCACTAGACTTTGCCGTTGCAGCTTCGTGTTTAAAGCACACCATCAAAGGCGATGCAAACCTTGTGACAGTTGCAGAAGTAGAAAAACTAATGGGCGGAGACGCTTCAGGCCGTGTGGCTCGATAACCTTATTATATTTGCATTATGGCACAATTTACAAGAATTGAAGTAGCACAAACGATGAAAGAAAGCGGGATGGTTCCGCTTTTCTTTCATCAAGATGCAACAGTAGCAAAGAAGGTATTAAAAGCATGTTATGATGGCGGTGCGCGTTTAATGGAATTCACCAACAGAGGTGATTTTGCATTGGAGGTTTTCACTGAAATGACACAATATGCTATTAAGGAACTTCCAGGTATGATTATGGGTGTGGGTTCAGTTACAGATGCAGCAGCAGCCTCTGCTTATATGCTTAACGGGGCTAACTTTGTGGTAACTCCTGTGCTCAGAGAAGATATTGCGATTGTTTGCAACCGCAGAAAAGTATTGTGGTCTCCTGGTTGCGGTTCACTTACCGAGATTGCAAAAGCAGAAGAACTCGGATGTGAAATCGTAAAGTTATTTCCAGGAAGCACATACGGACCAGGATTTGTAAAAGGTGTTTTAGCACCACAACCCTGGACAAATATTATGCCTACTGGAGGTGTAAGTCCAACCGAGGAAAACTTAAAAGGTTGGTTTGATGCGGGTGTTACTTGCGTTGGCATTGGATCAAAGCTGATGGCAAAACATGCAGATGGTTCTTTTGATTATGCTAAAATTGAAGCACAAACGCGTAATGCATTGGAAATTATCTCATCATTGCGTTAGTTTTTTGGTTTACTTTTAATAGATGCATTAAAAAGGATTACTAAAAATAAATGCCTCAGCGTTGTTTTTCTTTGTTTTTATAAGTGCAGCCTCAACAGTTTTATCTGGACTGTAGCATACGCGGTTTTTACATACATAAATAAGGGTCTCATTTTCATTAAAACTGTTCTTAAGTAATGGTAAATTACTTTTCTTACTGCTTTGTTGAATGAGCACATTAACTAAATGTTCTTGTTGTAGCTCTGCAGTTAGAGCTTCAGCGTTTGCTCCACAAATAATTACTTCAAATCTAGGAAATGAAAGCTTTAACATAAGTCCAGCCCAATGGCTATAAGAACTTAAATCAGTTTCTACATAGCTACGAATACCTTTAAGCATTGTTGTTGCTTTTTCAACATACTTTTTCTCACCTAATAATTCTCCAAGATTGAAAAGTGTATGAGCAACTTGTGCGTTCGCAGAAGGCATTACTCCGTCATTTACTTCAACTATTTTGGAGAGTAATGGATTGTCTTTTTTAAAGGTAAAAAACGGAGTGTTTTTGTCTTGAAAGTCTGAAATAATGGTACGCATTAGTTCATTGCTCCAATCCAAATAATACCTATTCCCAGTTGAACTGTACAATTCAAGTGCTGCTTGTGCTAGAAATGCATAATCCTCTAAAAACCCCTCTATTTTGGGAGAATTATTTTGATAAGTATGATAAAGGGTTTCGTTAACGTACACTTGATTTGTTATAAAGTTAAAAAGCTTCTCAGCGTCTTCAAGCCATCCATAATTTCGCAGTGCTTGAGATGCTTTTGTTAACCCAATAATGGTAAGGGCATTCCAAGAAGTAATGATTTTAGTATCGATATTTGGAAAATCGCGTTTCCCCATGATTTCCCTAATGGATGCATCCCATTCTTCTTTAATTAGAACCCATTCTGGGTTTTTTAAATTGTTTTTATTGATAAAAGCAATATTGGTATATGTTTTTTTTAAAGCATATAGATTTTCTTCAATGGGACGTTTAAAATCTACATTGTAAAAATCACAAAACAATGATAACTCATTCTTTGCTATTGCTGTAATTTCTTCTTTGGTAAACATATAGTATCTACCCTCTCCTAAGTCATTATCAGCATCTACAGAAGCGTAAAACCCACCGTTTTGGTCTCGCATTCTTGTATTTATAAATTGAATTGTTTCTTTAATCAAATCCTTATAAAGCGGTTTTGGATTTTGTTTATAAGCTTCAGCAAACATCTCAATAAATTGAGCATTATCGTAAAGCATTTTTTCAAAATGTGGTACTTCCCACTTAGCGTCAACAGTATATCTAAAAACACCACCCTCAATAGGGTCGTAGATACCACTAGTTGCAATTTTTGACAAACTTAACTGAATATATTTTCTGATACTATCGTCGTTTAATAATGATGAAAATAAAGATTTGATATTGGCTGGAAATAATTTTCAATCAGAAGTGGAAACTACAAAAGCAGATGCTGGAATTGGAAATGTATTGTTGGGTAATGGGAAAGGAATATTTTCACTTCAAGATCATACAACCTCTGGCTTTTTTGTTGACAAAGATGTACGCGTAATGACAATCCTTAACGAACCTAATCATAAAGTATTAGTGGTCGCCAATAATAATGATACACATGACATTTTTAAGTTGAACAAATAGATTTTGTAATAAAATATAAGAAATATATTAAATTCTATTTCACTGGAAACAAGGCCTCAATACTTTCTAAATCCTGATCTATAATACGTATCTTTGCGTTAGTTTTTTCGCTATCATTTCTATTTTAATAATTCAAACCTTGTAAATGACCCCAAAAAAGACACTTGGTGAATTTATTATTGATAACCAAAATCAGTTCGAGTATTCAACTGGTGAATTATCGCGTTTACTCAACGCTATCCGACTTGCATCCAAAGCTGTAAATCACGAAGTTAACAAAGCAGGACTCGTAGATATTATTGGAGCTACGGACCAAGTAAATCATTCAGATGAAACCCAACAAAAGTTGGATGTTTTTGCAAATCATGCGTTTAAAAGAGCACTTATTAACCGAGATATTGTTTGTGGTTTTGCTTCTGAGGAAGAAGAAGATTTTATTTCTATATCAAGTACAAATGGCAATACCAACAACAACTATGTTGTTCTAGTTGATCCATTAGACGGCTCCTCAAATATTGACACCAATGTTTCAGTAGGAACAATATTCTCTATATACAGGAGGTTATCTAGCAATACCAGTACTGTTTCGGTCTCAGATTTTTTGCAAAAAGGAACGCAACAAGTTGCAGCAGGATATGTGCTTTATGGTACTTCCACAATGCTTGTCTATACTACTGGTCATGGTGTTAATGGATTTACACTTAACCCTGCACTTGGTACATTTTATCTTTCACATCCAAATTTGAAATTTCCAAAATCCGGAAATATATATTCAATAAATGAAGGAAATTATGTTCATTTTCCAGAAGGCATAAAAAAATATATTAAATATTGTCAAGAAAATATTGATGACAGGCCATATACTTCTAGGTATATAGGTTCTTTAGTTTCAGACTTCCACAGGAACTTAATAAAAGGCGGTATTTATTTATACCCACCTACTTCAAAACACGCAAATGGAAAGTTGCGTTTGTTATACGAGTGCAATCCAATAGCCTTTATTGCAGAGCAAGCTGGAGGCTCAGCATCCAATGGTGAAAAAAGAATATTAGAAATTGAGCCTAGCCAATTGCACCAAAAAACACCCTTTTATTGTGGGAATAAAGAAATGGTAAATGATATTCATCGCTTTTTGGCACGCCCATAAATAACATTAAGTTTAACTATACTGTTTAATTATAATCATTACGAACTCATTTGTAGTGATTATTTCTGTTTTTCGGGGAGTAAGGCCTCCATACGTTCTAAGTCCTGATCCATAATACGTATCATTTCGCTTAGCTTTTTCTTTTTTATTTTTGATACATCAACCTTTTCAAAAGGGTCTTTTTTTAGGTGATAGAGTTCAATAGTAGCATTACTTTTTGGGTTATAATGATAGATAAGCTTCCAATTGTTGTCTACCAAACTAGTAAAATAACTTGACCTATGTGGATGGGGATAATGATTTAGAAAACGGTTTTTTCGTAATTTATTTTTCCCTCCTTCAAATTGCTTACGCAGCGAATAGCCATCTGTTAGGTGTGCTTTTGGGAGTGAAATATTGTGGAGTTCTACAATGGTAGAAAAAATATCAAAAACAGTTCCCATTTGAGTTTGAATGCCGCCGCGCTTAATGGGTAGTTTTGACTGCCAATAATTTTTTTGTGGCGTAATCCATGCAGCTACGAAAGGCACTCGCATGCCACCTTCCCAATGCGTTGCCTTTTTCCCTTTTAATGGCATTGAACTGCTATATCCGTTCAAATCTTGTAAGGGAGCATCAGATCCATTATCTCCCAAAAATAAAATTAACGTATCATTTCCAATATTTAATTCTTTCACAAGACGAACAATATCACCAAGCGATTTATCAACACCTTCAATCATGGATGCATACGCTTTTGCTTTTAAGGGTATATCCAAATTATCGTAGTTTTCTTTAAACTTAGGGTCAAATTGAAATGGACTGTGGACGGCATAATGTGCCATATGTAAAAAAAACGGTTGTTTTTCGTTATGCGCTTTTCTGATTTCTTTTTTTGCTTCAAGTGTTAGTGCTTCTGTCAAAAATATGTCTGTACCATGATACTTTTCTAATCCCTCAACAGCTCTATTTTTTCGCCCTTTACTATTTCCAAAACCGTCAACTCCAAAATAGCTTGCAGGCATGCCGATAGAACTTCCCCCCTATATTAACATCAAAGCCTAGTTGCAAGGGATTTTCACCTTCGCTATTTCTTGGTCCAAAGTGTGCCTTACCCACATGAATAGTCTTATACCCTTGCTCTTTTAGGATGCGTGGCAATGTTAGTGAAGAATTTGAAAGCCCCTTCCAATTCCATTTTTCAGGGCCGTAATCTCCGCTATTTTTTTCCTCAGGTAAAATCCAGTTTGTTGTTTTATGACGCGCAGCATTTTGTCCTGTCATAATGGATATCCGAGTGGGTGAGCACACCGAGTGCGCATAAAAATGACTAAAACGAATGCCGTTTTGTGTTAATTTCTCAAGATTTGGGGTATTGTATATACCATTCAAATCATAAAGCATTGGGCTACCCTTTTTGTCTGTAATAAAGGGAACAGAACTATCCATAAGTCCCATATCATCAACTAAAAAAATGATGATATTTGGTTGTTTTTTGGCGTGGACCTTGCTTGCGTATTGAGCATTAGCACCACAAAAGGATAAAACCAAACCAATTAATAGCGAACAAATTTGTTTTTTAGGCATAAACTAAGTTTCTAGTTTAAATATACTGTTTAATGACCACTATTACCAATTCATTTGTAATGATGGAGTAAATCATATGTTGTAGCAATTAAGACAACCCTTTAATTGCCAAAAGCATTTTAAACATACTTTTACTTTATTAAAATAAAAATCATGATAATCAAACTTAAGTGCAATTTAGAAAAGGTAATGATTCCAGTTGCCTTATTGTTAACCATTTTAGCTTATGCAACCCCAAATAATGTAGAGAATTTAAGCTTTTCAGAAGATGAAAAAACGGTAATTGTCACGGGTGGTAATCGAGGAATGGGTCTTGGTTGGGTTAAACATTATTTAGGTGCAGGTCATACCGTTATTGCTACAGCCAGAAAGCCCGAAAAAGCGACTGATTTACTTGACCTTCAAAAAAAATATGATGGCAAGTTATTAATCCAAAAACTGGATGTTACAAGTGAGGAACACATGGATGCGCTTAGTGAAATGCTTCAAAAAAATAACATTAAAATAGATATCGCCATAAGCAATGCTGGGGTTACTATTTTGGAAGATTTTGGGGACTGGACAGCCGATGGATTTGGTTACAATTATAAAGTGAATACGCTTGGTCCAGCCTTATTTGCGCAAGCTATTGCACCTCACCTTTCTAATGGTGCTACTATTGTTCAAATTACATCTGGTGGTGGAAGTATAACATACAGTAAAAGAAATTCTAATTTGGATGGATATCGCGTAAGCAAAGCAGGCTTAAATATGCTTACAAAACTACTTTCACATATTTTCGAGGACAGAGAAATTATAGTTATTTCTTTAAGTCCGGGCGGTGTTAAAACAGATATGAATCTAACCGCAGAACGCACTGTGGAAGAGGCCGTTGCTCAAATGGCTGGTGTGGTAGCCAAACTAACCATGGAAAATTCTGGCACCTTCATTAATTTCAGAGGTAAAGTAATGGCGTGGTAGAGGATTATTTCTCATCCATTTAAGCAAACTTTATAATGAAATCAAACTTATTTCGTAAACTTTCAGGTGTTCAACCTCATGAAGTAAAAGCAACGTTTTTGTCGTTTTTATTTGTGTTTACTTTAATGCTGGCCTATTACATTTTAAGACCTGTAAGAGACGCTATGGCTAGCGATTGGTCTGATGCTGAAGTCAGTCAATTATGGACACTCAACTTTTTTATAAGCACCATAGTAGTAGCAATTTATGGGTTGGGGGTATCCAAAATTAAATTTAAATATTTAGTGCCAGGTGTTTATACTTTTTTTGCGGTCTCATTTGTGTTTTTTTATATTTATATGGCTTCTGTTTCAGAAAAGACATTGATTGAAAAATCCTTTTATGTTTGGATTAGTGTTTTTGCCATGTTTCACCTTTCTGTATTTTGGAGTTTTATGTCCGACATATTCAATAAACAACAGGCAAGAAGATTGTTTGCCATTATTGCTGCAGGGGCAAGTGCAGGTGCCTTAATTGGACCTCTAGTGCCAACTTTATTTGTGACGTACTCTGGAATTCAAAACCTTATACTAATCGCATCGATACTTTTAATATTTCCTATTCCCATTATTTTAACGCTTTCAAAACTAAAATCAAAAGCATTAAACAATGAAGAAATAAATGCAGATTCCGATAATTTTAAGATTGGAGGCAATCCATTTTCTGGGTTTAAAACCTTTGTTTCAAATCCATATATGTTGGCTATTGGTGTTTTTATTTTGCTTTACACTATGATAAGCACTTTTGTGTATTTTGAGCAGAAAAATCTATTGGCGGCCTATGACAGAGCTACTAGAACTCAAATTTTAGGAAGCATAGACTGGATTGTAAATGTGCTCACATTTGGTATTGCATTTTTTGCTACATCAAGAATTGTAAATAAAATGGGTATGGGGCGAACCCTTGCGTTAATGCCACTTCTTGTTTGTGCTGGAATTTTAGTATTGGCTTTTGCACCAATTATTGTTGTGCTTTTGGCACTTCAAGTTACAAGGCGAGCAGGAAATTATGCTGTAACTAAGCCCGCACGCGAAATGTTATTTACAGAGGTGTCAAAAGAAGAAAGGTTTAAAACCAAACCTGTAATAGATGTAGTTGTTTACAGAGGTGGTGATTCTGTTACCGCTTGGCTATTTACGGGTCTAACTGAAGGTCTTGGATTGGGCTTTACAGCAATTGGCGTAATTGGTGCTACAGTGGCAGCTCTTTGGGCAGGTGTGGGTATTTGGGTTGGTAAACTTTATGACAGTAAAAGGGAGGCTAAATAATCACCCTTTAAATTACATTATTTACTAAGCTAAAATATCCTTGACTACATGACCATGAACATCAGTGAGTCTAAAGCGTCTGCCTTGATACTTGAACGTTAGCCTTTCGTGATCTACCCCTAAAAGATGCAATAATGTAGCTTGAAAATCGTGAACATGCACAGGGTTTTCGGTAATATTATAACTAAAATCGTCTGTTGCACCATAAGTAAGACCAGATTTTACTCCTGCTCCAGCCATAAATAATGTAAAGCAATTTGGGTGGTGGTCTCTACCAAAGATATTTAGATCAAGCGAGTTTTGTGAATAATTCGTTCTGCCAAATTCGCCACCCCATATGACAAGAGTATCCTCTAAAAGTCCGCGCTGTTTTAAGTCTTTAATAAGTGCAGCTGTTGGCTGGTCTGTTTCTTTACATAGTGTTTTTAACCTAGGAACAAGTTCTCTATGTGTATCCCAACCACGGTGGTAAAGCTGTACGAATTTTACATCTTTCTCTATTAATCTCCGCGCAAGCAAACAATTCGCAGCATAGGTTCCTGGTTCTTTACTATCAGGACCATACATATCATAAATATAATCAGGCTCGTCACTCGTGTCTGTAACCTCGGGAACAGAAGTTTGCATTCTATACGCCATTTCATATTGTGCCAACCGAGCATCAATTTCAGGATCCCCTGTGATATTAGCTTGAATGCGTTGTAGTTCATCTAATGCGTCTAACTGACCGCGACGCATTTCTTTAGAAATTCCGTCTGGATTTGTCAAATACAACACAGGGTCTTTGCCTCCTCTAAATTGAACTCCTTGATGTTCAGAAGGCAGAAATCCATTTCCCCATAGTCTTGAGTAAAGCGGCTGTCCCTTTTTATCTTTACTTACCAATACCACAAAAGAAGGAAGATTTTTATTGTCACTACCTAGACCATAACTGACCCAAGACCCAATGGAAGGTCGTCCTGCAAATTGCGAACCTGTTTGGAAAAAGGTTATTGCAGGATCGTGGTTTATAGCGTCTGTGTGCATGGATTTTATAAACGTCAAGTCGTCTGCAATTTCTGCTACATGCGGCATTAAATCGCTTATCCAGGCACCACTTTGTCCGTGTTGTTTAAAGTCAAAATGAGATCTTGTTAAGGGTAAATTGGTTTGTCCGGCAGTCATACCAGTAAGCCGTTGTCCTTTTCTAATACTTTCTGGCAACTCCTGGCCGTGCATCTTATCAAGCATCGGCTTGTAGTCAAACAAATCCATTTGTGATGGCGCGCCACTTTGCATCAAGTAAATTACTCGCTTTACTTTTGGAGGAAAGTGAGGCAAGCCCAAACCACCCATACCTAGGTCTCTTGAAGGCATGGCATGCAATGGATTAATAATTTGACTCATGGCTAACGCACCCAAACCCAACGACGTTGTGGTTAGAAAATCGCGCCGAGAATATTTTTTATTGATATTATAACACATAGATTAAATTTTTGTGTACGCTTCGTCCATATTTAATATGGTACTACAAACTACTGCTAAAGCAGCGATTTTTTTCTTATTTAAATGCTCAGGAACTTTAAAGTCTCCAACAGCCAGATAATTGCTCAATTCTTCAGGTTTTTCTGAAAAGTGTTGTAATTGTTGTTCATACAGACGTTCAAGTATTTCTAATTCTTTTTGACTTACTTCACGCGTTAAGGCTAAAAGAAACCCACTGTTAATAATGGTTTCAAAATCATCTCCATATTTCGATCCTAACCTACAAGCAAGTGCTCTTGCGGCTTCTACAAATTGAGGGTCGTTTAACAGTACTAAAGCTTGCAGTGGTGTATTGGTGCTCTCTCTTTTAACCGTACAAATTTCTCGGTTAGGCGCATCAAAAATGGTCATAAATGGAGGAGGAGAAGTCCGTCTAATAAAGGTGTACATACTTCTTCGGTATTGGGAATCTCCCTTGTCCTTTTTGTAGCGAAGTAGTGCTTGAGAATAATTACCAACTTCAATCCAAAGCCCTTCGGGTTGATAAGGCTTACTGCTTTTCCCACCTACTTTTGTATTAAGTAATCCACTTGATGCTAAGGCGTTATCTCGAATAAATTCTGCTTGTAAACGATAGCGCGGCGCTCTTGATAGCCAATTGTTTTCTGGGTCCAGCGCATACTTCTCAGATGCTATATGAGAAGATTGTTTATAGGTGTAACTTGTAACCATGAGCTTAAGAAGTTTACGGATATCCCAATCATAATTTTTAAACTCCATGGCTAACCAATCCAATAATTTCGGATGAGTTGGTAAAGCACCTTGATTTCCAAAATCTTCTGGAGTAGAAACAATTCCAGTACCAAAAATCATTTGCCAGTATCTGTTTACAGCCACTCTAGCCGTTAATGGATTGTTAGCGTCAAACAGCCATTTGCTCAATCCCAGTCTATTTGATTCATAAGCTGTTGAATCAAACGGAAGCACTTTGGCTATACCTCCTGCCGACACCTCTTCTCCATGATTGTTATAAACCCCTCGATTCAATACATAGGTTTTTCTTTTTTCTGGCATGTCTTTCATAACCATAATGGCAGGAACAGTGTCTAGAAGTTTGATTTTTTGATTTACAAGTTTTGCAATTTTCTTTTTATGCGCACTATTGTTGTTGTATGCTAATACTTCAATATTTGATGTGTTTGTAGATTGTTCAAATATTTTTTTGGCTTCGTGTGGTAAAATATGCCCATTGTAAATGTATAATTCGTCAATTTCTCCCGTAAAAATGCCATTGTCCCCTGTAAATCTACGGTATGCCTTGCCAACTATAACCCCAGATTTTTTATTGCGTTTAATAGAGCCATTAAGCCCATCATAATGAGTTTTTGTGGCTACAGGCTTTCCGTTTATATAAATAGAAATGCCATCTGCCTTTAAATTTCCGTTATATGAAGCTGTTATATGATTCCAATCATCTAAAGCTACTGGGTCAATTGCGCTGACATGGATGTAGTTATGCGGAAGCTCACTTACAATCTTTAGTGCTGGCCTATTGATGCTATCCAAATAAACTTCCCAACCTTTCCAGCTGTGCGCTTTTAGCCCAGCGTTACCAACCAACGCCTTGGTTTTATGGTTGTCCTTTTTTAGTTTCGACCATAAACTAACAGTAAAAGGAGTACTGCTTTCAAAATGATTGAGCTCATGTATTTTTATATCGTCATACATATGGTCGAAAGAAGCTGCATTACCATTTTTGCCTTCTACTAGTTCCAGTTTCCCACTTGCTTTGACGTGCTTGACTTTGTCAACGGCTCTATTTTTTTGTATCCCTTCAAAACCAAGATATACCAAAGGTTTTGTCAATGTTGGTTTTTCATTTATATTTTGTTTTGAATAATCTGTAATCAAATTATTTATATATGATAAAATGGAATCCTGGTCTTTCGTCGTGAGGTGTTCAATAGGTCCAAAATCTCCATCATTAGCCGTCATGCCTAATTCTTTTACATTATTAAAAAAGCTCGACATTTTAAAATACTCCTTTTGTGAAATGGGATCAAATTTGTGATCGTGGCATTTAGCACACTCTAATGTTAACCCCAAAAGTGCAGTACCAACAGTATTGGTTCGATTCGTCACATACTCAACGCGAATCTCTTCTTCAATTACGCCACCTTCACCTGTCATGGGGTGATTTCTGTTAAAGGCTGTGGCAATTTTTTGGTCGCGTGTAGGCGAGGGTAGTAAATCACCTGCCAGTTGTTCTGTAATAAATTGGTCGTAGGGCATATTATTTTGAAATGCTTTAATAACCCAGTCGCGCCAAGGGTAGGCATTCCGAATTCCGTCTGCGTGTAAGCCATGAGAATCGGCATAACGCGCCACGTCTAGCCATTCTAAAGCCATCCTTTCGGCAAAAGCGTCTGATTGTAGCAGTCTGTCAACGGCATTTCCATAGGCATTTTCGGAAGTATCATTTAAAAACAAATCAATTTCTGCTAGGGTTGGGGGTATCCCAGTCAAATCCATCGTTAATCGACGCAGTAATTGTAATTTGGAAGCTTCGTCACTAGGTTGTAATTGGTGTTCGCTTAGTTTTTTTTGAATAAAATTATCAATAGCATTGTTCTGAATCCATTGCGTATTATTGGGTGGGATTTGAATCTTTTCATCTGGAGCTATAAAAGCCCAATGTTCGTTCCATTTGGCCCCCTGTTCCACCCATTTTACCATGAGCGCTTTTTCTTTATCATTTAAACTAATTTTTGACTCTGGAGGAGGCATTACTTTTTCTGGGTCATCAGAAAGTATTCGAGAAATAGCTTCACTTGAACTTAATTTTTTTGGGACAAAAGCACGATTACCTATTTCGTTTTTTGAGAAAATACCGTGTTCGGTATCAAGACGTAATCCAGCAATTCTGTTTTGTTCGTCTGGGCCATGGCACTGATAACACTTATCCGATAAAATAGGTTTAATATCGATATTAAAAGCTACTTCATCAGGTATCGATTGGTAGGCAACCTCTACCTCTTTAGGCAAAGAGATGTTGCAAGACGTTATTGATAAAACGCAACCCAATGAAAATAAAACTCTTGACATTTACGTATTTGATGACCTTACTACAAATTTAATTCTTTGAATTTCAATCATAAGTTGAATTAAAAGAAACAATATAACGTATGTTTAATTTTGGTAATAGATGTTTTAAATGGCTGTTAATCAGAAAGAAGATAAAATAATCTGTATTTTAAAGTGGTACTTTTATTTTCTATAACATTATTTTTGAAATGTTTGAATTTACAAATCATGTACATGCAAGAGGCATCTGACTTTTTCATATTTATTGGTAGATTTCATCCACTGGTAGTTCACCTTCCAATCGGTTTTGTTGTTTTGGCAGCTATTCTAGAATTTTTGACAGTTGTCAAAAAGGAATCGTATGGCGGCCTAACAAAAACCATAGCGATAACATATTTTAGTGGAGGTGTTGGTGCAGCACTTTCTGCAATTATTGGGTATTTGCTTTCCGTGCAAGGTGGCTATGATGAACAAACACTTTTTTGGCACAAATGGCTAGGCATAACACTCGCCCTCTTGTCTTTTTTGGGTTGGGCAATAAAATCACAACGATTCAATATTCCCTTTGTTTCTTCAAAAGGATTTGCAGGACTACTTGTGGTATTAATTTCTATAACCGGTCACCTTGGTGGAAATCTAACACATGGTAGTGATTACTTGACAGATTACGCCCCTAATTTTGTCAAAAGTGCCCTTGGAATAGATGACGATAAGTATTTAGAAATCCCAGAGAAAGTAGATTCTATTTTGGTGTACGCACACTTAATACAACCAGTATTAGACAACAAATGTGTTAGCTGTCATAACGCTACAACAACCAACGGAAATTTAAGATTAGATAGTCCAGAAGGAATTTTAAAAGGGGGAAGTCATGGGACAGCTCTTGTTTCTGGGAAACCTATGGAAAGCCATATCTTTGAAAGAA
>Ga0209654_1000923_pt1 | contig 25860 bp, 19 predicted proteins | sample SaaInl1SG_22_DNA_FD_184646 | JGI IMG/M metagenome (GOLD analysis project Ga0209654, IMG submission 184646) | Marine microbial communities from expanding oxygen minimum zones in the Saanich Inlet - ESP_161SG_22_DNA (SPAdes) (version 2) | ecosystem: Environmental > Aquatic > Marine > Intertidal... | reverse complement strand
AACGGTAACAGTTGAAGTCAATCACGGCGATGTTATTAATTTAAAATCTAGTGTTGCGTGTGAGGGGGAGTTTGTAAACAATGTTGACCTTCTGTCAATGGACCTGCATATGTATTCCAACCTTAGGGTTTATCCAAACCCAACATCAAATCAGGCAGTGATATCATTTCCTATTTCTTCTGGCATAGTTGTATTGACTTTATATGATATTACCGGAAGACAGTTGTCATCGTCACAATTTCATATTGAAAATGGTAAAACAACTATGTCTTTATCAGATTATGCACCAGGCATCTATTTTGTTCAGCTTAACGGAATGCAAAAAAGCGTGTTAAAAATCATTAAAAAATAGCTCATGAAATCAAGAATTTTAATTGGTGCTTTTACACTTGTGTTTATATCATGTTCGGGGGGGTCTGAAGATGGAGGAACGAGTACTACAAGTCCAACCACGAACCAACCCCCTACCAAAGTAGGGTCATTGATATCCCCAGAAAATAATTTGATATGTATTTCTAACAGGGTAACATTCAGGTGGTCTAGTGCTGCGGACCCAGAGGGACAGCCCTTTAATTATGTACTTGAAATTTCAAAAGACAATGCCTTTTCCTCCTTAGAAGAGGAAATAATTACTGGACTCACGTCAAAATCAGTATTATTGGATAAAGGCGTTTATTACTATTGGAGAGTAAAAGCGGTTGACAAAGACGGAGCTAGTGGTCCGTATTCAAATATAAATAGCTTTTACACGGAGGGTGAGGGAGAAACCAACCACTTGCCTTTTCAGCCACAAGTTGTCTTTCCAAAGACAGATGATGCAGTAAATGCTGGTAGTGTAACTTTAGAATGGACGGCTAACGACATAGACAATGACCCACTAACCTATGATGTGTTTTTAGACACAGTAAACCCACCAACAAATAAAGTAGCAGAAGACATTGAGATGACTTCTGTATCGGTTACTCTGGAAGCTACAACGACATATTTTTGGAAAGTTAGCGTCAAGGATAATAAACTTGGTCAAACACACGGCGAAACTTGGACATTTATGACAAATTAATAATCCGTAAAAATGCGTTATTCACTGTTATGTTTGTTGGGAGTTATATGGATGCACAACGCATCTTTTGGTCAAAAAAAACCCAACTTTATTGTCATTGTTGCGGATGATTTAGGTTATAATGATGTCGGGTTTAATGGTTCAAAAGAGATTTACACGCCTGTCTTAGATGACTTGGCAAAAAATGGTGTCATTTTTACAAATGGCTATGTTACACACCCCTACTGTGGCCCTTCCAGAGCTGGGTTAATTACAGGTAGGTATCAAGCCCGATTTGGATTGGAAATAAATCTAACCAATTCGCATTATGACATGCATAGTGGCTTACCCACCACTGAAAAAACCTTTGCTACGCGGCTAAAGTCTGCCGGATATAAAACAGGCATTATTGGCAAGTGGCACCTAGGCGCTTCCTTTCCTTTTCACCCTAACAATAGAGGGTTTGATTATTTCTATGGGTTTTTATCGGGGGGACATACCTATTGGCCTCATAATGTGACTACCTATCGACCTTTATATGTAAAAAATGATAGGCCCCATTACTCTGCTAACGAGGGGGGATATTGGCCATTACAGCGCAACAATAACGCCGCAGAATTCAACGAATACCTAACTACAGCCTTAAGTAAAGACGCAGCTAAATTTATTTCTCAAGCAGAGGAACCTTTTTGCTTGTATTTGGCATATAATGCCCCACATAGTCCCTTAGAAGCGCCAAAAGAAATCATCGATAAATACAGCCATATAACCCACAAACAGCGCAGGGTGTATGCCGCTATGGTAGATGCGATGGATCAAGGTATAGGAATGGTGGTAGATGCGCTAAAAGCATCTGGAAAATTTGATGACACCCTAATTTTCTTTATTTCAGACAATGGCGGAATTGTAAATAAGTCTAGAAACGAAAATCAGGAAAGAAATAACCAAAATGACTGGGGAGACAATACCCCTTACAGAGGAGGTAAAGGCAGTATGTTTGAAGGAGGCCACAACGTTCCCTTTATTGCACATTGGCCTAAGGGAATTACCAAAGGAAAGAAATATGACTTTCCCGTATCTGCCTTAGATATTGCAGCTACTTTGGTGGAACTTGGCCACGGCGACACATCGGGGAAATCATTAGAGGGAGTTAATATTATTCCTTTTGTTGAGGGAAAAGTTAAAGGAGTGCCACATGAAGCATTGTTTTGGCGTATGGACAGCGGCACAAAATGGGCGGTACGAACACCCAGCGCAAAATACTTCTTACCCCGAGATGAAACAGGAATAAAGACCCCTTTTTTAGTTGACATGGATGAAGATCCATATGAAACAACAAATATTATAAATGAAAACCCCAAACTCAGAAAGAAAATGGCTAAGCTCTGGAACGAGTGGAACGCCAAGAACGAACCCAACAAGTATCTTCAAGCAAATGCATATCAAAAAGCACGATTAAATTTCTATAAAGAGCTAAGAGAAAAATTAGATAGAAAGGCACAAAAATCATCTCCTTTAATTATTGACTAATGAAAAAAAAATACAATAAAATACTGCTGGTTTTTTTAACACTAGCATCTTTAGGATTTACGCAAGAAAAACCCAATATCGTATTGATATATGCAGATGATATTAGCGCTCGGGAGCTACCCATTTACGGTTCATCTGTTTGGTCAAAACAAATTGATGGAGAAAAAAAAGTAATCAATTCAAACGATCCATCGGATCGTGCAACAACTCCTGTACTAAATCGCATAGCTGAAGAAGGTTGTTATATCAATACCGCTTGGTCCGCTACTGTTTGTAGTCCCAGTAGAGCCATGATGATGACCGGTCGTTATGCGCATTTGCATAAGTGGTGGCACAACAAAGACAAAGGGAAAGATCCCAAAGGCAAAAAAATTTGGAACCTATATGACAGTTCACCGCATACGATTGCACATGTGGCTAAAGCTGGCGGGTATAAAACTTTTTGGGCGGGGAAAACACAAATGAAAATTGATGGATTCCCTTTTGATGAGGCTTGTTTTACGCCGGGTGAGGGCTCGTATAATACCCCTATTCATACCACAGATTTCAGATTAGAGTCTAAAAAGATTAATGGAAAAAAAATAGTTTATAATGCCGACACGGGGAAAGAAGCCAACTCCTATGTACAGTCTGGATGGTATTGGAAGCCTCATGTGCAGTTGATGAACAACCCAAACAATGATGAAAAGCTTGTGTGGTGGCCCAACACAAAAAAAGCAAAAGAAACATTTGGACTAAACACCTTTGGCCCTGACGTGGAATTAGATTTTGTTTTTGATTTTATGGAACGTAAAGTCAAAAACGAAGAACCTTTTTTTGTGTACCACACCTCTCATTTAGGACACGACGCATGGGACTTCTTGAACCCAACCTCAAACAACAAATGGCCTGGAACGCCTAAAATTAGCTGGGATGGTAGCAAATATACCAGAACAACCCCTAATGTAACAGGAGATAATGGGGTTTATAACACCCACGGAACGATTACCGAAAGCGGTATTCATCATCATGTGAATTATCTTGACTATCAAGTGTGGCAGTACTTAAATAAGTTTGAAGAATTGGGAATTACGAACAATACCATTTTTATTTTTTGTGCAGATAATGGTACAAGCGGCTACGGAAAATCAAGTCCAGTCTCTCAAAAAGGAACCCATATACCCATGATTATTTATGCACCAGGAATGAAGATGACCAAAAAAGGCGCCCAAAATGTACTGGCTAATATTTCTGATATCTTACCCACTATTGCCGAACTTGGAGGGGTTGAACTTCCTAAGAATTATGAAATCAATGGAGAAAGCTTGATACCTTTTTTGTTTACAGATAAGCCAAAGCATCGAGACTGGATTTATGCCTATCACAAAGACAAAACCATTATACGTGGAAACTTGGTATTAAAAGATGGTAATGATGTGTGGTATGATGTGAGTAGTTACCCGGAGGATCTAATAAGCTTCCCCAAAATAAAAAATTGGGATAAGGTCTCTGCATCACACCGAAAAGAACGCGATAAACTCAATAATATAATCCCAAAATTTGATTTGCACGCATCTGCTCATGATGCTCCAAAGACAAATTAATTTTTACAATACTTAATTCAAATAGACATGAAACCCACAAACATATTTTTACTTGCATGGGCGTTGTTAAGCCTAAACAACAATCCAATATTCGCCCAAAACGAGCAGCCTAATATTTTATGGATCGTTACAGACGATCATCGCTATGATGCAGTACGTGCCTTTAATACAATACTTACTGGAGATGAAATGAGTGAATTGGGATATGTAGAATCTCCTAATATTGATAAACTCACTGAAATGGGGACTACATTTATAAACGCGTATGCGCACGCACCCGGATGTGCTCCCTCTAGAGCTTCAATGCACTTTGGACGCTACCCTTTTAGGTCTGGTGTTTATGAATTTGAATATCACAACAATAAAGCAGCACACTATAAACCTACATTTCCTGAGCAACTAGCGGCTATGGGATACCAAACCTTGCGTATTGGGAAATTAGGTGTTCGATTAAAAACAATAAAAAACGGAAAATCAAGACCTTACGACATATATCAAAACAATATGGACTTTAAGAAACTTCGTAAAGACGGTTTTACAGGTTGGGGGAAAGATTGGTTTTATGAAATTGAGGGTAAAAAAGTAAGTCCTCCATACAAGAGCATGGAGTACTTTGTAACCGAAAAAGGGGAATTTGAATATATCTCTGAACGCCTCGAAAATGAATTTCCAAAGTATAAAGGAGTTGCAGAACGTGCCATGAAAAAATATGATTTACTTAGGTGGCACAACAAGAAAAAAGGACCTGAGACGCCTTTCTCACTTGGCATACTCGGTGGCGTTAGCTCTAGAAAAGCAGGTGAAACTAGAGATGGGTTTTATGTTAAAATATTTGAAGATTATTTAAAGAGTAAAGAACAACAATTTACCTTCGGCTCGCAAACTATTGATGGCATTGATACGGATAAACCGCAGTTTTTTTACTTAGGCTTTGACTTTCCGCATACGCCTGTTTTGCCACCTGCATCTTACCGAAAGCGATTCCAAAAACACACGTATAAAATCCCACTTTTAGATCAGAATGAACTAAAAACAATGCCCAAACAAATGAAAAGACAGGTTATGGCAGGATATACAGATCACTTTAACACTAGCGACAAACAAAAAATGATTCAAGATTATTATGCGTTTTGTGCTTACGGCGACGATTTAATTGGCAAATCTGTGGATGCTTTTATTGCATATAATGAAAAACAAAATAAGCCATGGCTTATTGTTTATGTCAATGGAGATCACGGCTGGAAACTTAATGACCACGGATCGGCATCTAAATTTACTCCATGGGATATTGACGTACACAATCCAATAGTTGTCGTTTCGTCTGATAAGACCAAGTTCCCAGAGGGAAAAGTAGTAAAAGATTTTGTGGAGTTTGTTGATATTGCACCAACCATTCTATCGGAAGCAGGAGCAGATTTGAACAGCGAAAAGTTTGCATATTTAGACGGTATGAATATGGCTGCTATTGCATCAGGGGAAACCCAAAAAAGAGATTATATTATTGGCGAGAGTCATGCTGTTACCGGTCCTAGAGCATTTATTAGAACGAAAGAATATGTTTTTTCTATGCAAACAAGACCTCACAAAAAAAGAGGTCAAGATATGGACTGGGCACAGAACGCTTCCTATGAAGAATTAGATCCTGGATTATATCATATGCCCTCAGACCCAAAAGAAGTCAATAACCTTGCCTTTAATAAAAAGCATAAAAAAGTCGCTCAAAAAATGAAACAGAAACTCATGGATATTGTTTTAGGGGATAACCGTGTTGAAGTAGAGTGGAGCAGCAAAGGGTCAAATGCAACCGGAACAACTATTTTTAAAAGTAATTATGCCCCTGAAGCGCACGATTACAAGCTAAAACTGTAAAACAATATCAATAAGATTAGTTATTACACTAGGACTAAAACTCTCGTTTACCAAACTCGCTGTCAATAAATTTGGATTTGTTTTTCCCGTTTTTAAAAATATATGATAGGTTTAACACAACCATATCAACTTCGTAGATATAGTTGGTTGTGGTATAAAATTCATCTGCTCTCCAGGTTGTAATGCGCTGTTCGTTAGTATCTAAAAGCCCCATGTCTATATTCAGCCATTGCAGCGTGGCTTTGAGTCTGTTGTCCAAAAACGATTTTTGAAACGTCAAATTTGGCGTATAATACCTCGAATCTTCTCCCTGTGCGGTTACCCTGTCTGACAAATAGTTAAATGTAAATTGTAAAGAAGCATTTTTCCAAAACGAATAGGTGGAATTTGCATTTATACTAAAAATGGTTGCGTTGGTGTTGATAGGCCTGTTGTCAAAAGAGCCTTTAAGCGCATATCGATATACATTTGCACCAATAAAATTCTGCCATTTATTTGTTGATTTTAGCTGAGCGCCAAGTTCAATCCCAACCGTCTTTGCACGTCCTACATTGGAGTAAATGCGATTTAAAATACTGTCGTTATAGACGGTATTTACTCTGTTCACTACATTTTCCGTTTTTCTAAAATACGCCGTAGCAAAGACGGTGTGTTTCCCCAGTTTTGTATCCACGCCAAGCTCAATCAAATCAATAAATTCTGGCTTTAGATTTGGATCCCCTTGTTCCAAGGTTTCGGAGTGTTCGCGTTCCGGAAACGGATTCATTTTAAAAGTCGTGGTGCGTTCTACACGTTTACTATACGCCATCTTGACTTTGGTGTTGTCATCTACTGCATACTGAACAGATGCCGACGGATAGGCTTTCGTAAAATCGTAGTGTAGTTTATCATCTACCGTATTGGCCTTGTCTTTTAAAAGAAGTGTTCTATCCATGGCCTCTATGCGAACGCCAGCGCTGTAATCAAACGCTCCTTTTTTTACAGAAAACTGTCCATATACAGCATGTATTTCTCGTGTTAAATTCACCTCACTCGAAAACGCAGGAACAAGCACAAATGGGTCACTAAAATTAGTGCGACGCTCATATACAAAATCTCCCGTATGGTCTAAGTTGCGGTACTGATAACCCATTTCTACTTTTCCATTTTTAAACGGAATAGCATAATCCAGTTGTGTACGCACGCCATACAGCGGATTGTCGTTCGTGTTGTATTCGTCTTGAAAAAGCACACTATTGTCTGGGTGTCCTAAGTTTTGATTTACAGTTGGACCACCTAAAAGTGTGTACTCATATAAAAAGGATAAAGACAATTTCGATTTGTTCTGAAATGCATAGGTATAATCTATATTACCTAGCGCGAAATCACTTTTTCGTTCCCGTAAGTTGTGATTGAAATACGGGTCGGCAGCGATTTTTGTAGTGCCCCCATATGGATTGATTTTATGATTGTCGTAGTACACAATATCTGCTAATCGTTTTTTAGAACGCTTTCCTGCAAAAAACCCAATCGATAAGGCACTTTTGGTGTTGGGCGTATATTCTAGTGTAAATCGTCCGTTGTAATTTGTTTCATCAAAACTGCGCTCACCTGTCGAGGGAAAGCGTGTTAACACATTATCAATTACGGTAAAGACATCTCCTTCGCGTCTGCCGCCTTTGTCGTTTCTGAGGTAATTTGCTCCAAAGGAAACATTCCATTTATCTGTTGTGATATTATAGGTTGCATCTGTACCATACCTTTGATGCGCTTTTTCGTTTCCGTAGGTTTCTATTGAGGGCAATCCAGATTTTACATTCAATTGCCCGTAAGCACCATTAACGCTTCCTTTTTTTGTAATAAGATTGACAAGACCAGCAGTTCCATCTGGATCGTATTTGGCAGAGGGGGCTGTAATAAGCTCAACCGATTGTATGGCATTTGCAGGAAGTTGCGCCATCAAACTACTCGCATTTCCTTGAACAGGTTTCCCGTTTAGGAGTACCAAAAACCCCGAGTTTCCTCTTACACTAATGTGGCCTTGCGCATCAACGCTTACCGATGGAAGTTGGCGTATAACATCTACAGCTGTTCCGCCTTGGGCGCTTTTAAAAGCATCGGCCAAGTAAACCTGACGGTCAATTTTGTTAAGCACCGTTGCCGTTTCTCCAGTTACCGTTACTTCATTGAGTGTATTTCCCAATTGAAGTGCAATAGTCCCCAAATTTTTTTTCGCAGTACCAGTAACTCGGACATTTTGAACGATTTCCGTTTTATAGCCTAAAAACGAACTTTCTACGCGATATATACCGCTTTTGACTTTATCAAAATTGAACACCCCCTTAGCATTGGTAACAACCCCCGAAACAAAGGCCTCGGTATTTTCGTCAAAGACCACAACAGTAGCATATTCCAGCGGGTTATTTTGTGAGTCGGTAATAATTCCTGTTAGTTGAGCATTTGTGTGATGATTTACAATAAAAATCATCAAGAAAACGATAGCGTATTTCATTGATTAAAGGAGTCGGAATGTTAAAATTTATCTGCGTAAATATAGCCCTATAAAGTGGAAGGACAGACGTAGTCCGTCACTTCAATATGGGCTTCTTTTATGGCTTTAAATCCACCTGCAACATCAACCAAATTGTGAATTCCTCTACTCTTTAATATGGAAATTGCTATCATACTTCGATATCCTCCCGCACAATGAACAAAAAACGTTTCTTTGGCAGGAAATTCAGCCAAGTGATTATTTAGAAAACTCAACGGCGTGTTTTGCGCGGTTGGGATATGCTCTGAAATATATTCCGTTTCTTTTCGCACATCAAACACAGCTACACTTTTGTTTTTCAAAACGTCTTTTAGTTCTGTTGCTTCAACAGACGTTATGGTGTCCACTTCTTTTTTGGCAGCTTGCCATGCCTCAAATCCTCCTTTGAGATAGCCAAGCGTATTGTCAAAACCAACACGAGAAAGTCGGGTAACCGCTTCTTCTTCTCTGCCTTCTGGAGTTACCAACAGTATGGGTTGTTTTACGTCGGCAATAAGCGCACCTACCCATGGGGCAAACCCACCATCCAGCCCAATAAAAATAGAGCGTGGAATGTGTCCTTTTGCAAAATCGTTTTGATGTCTCACATCTAGTAACACCGCTCCTGTTTCGTTAGCAGCAACTTCAAAAGCTTCTGCTGAAAGCGCATGTGTTCCTTGTGCAATTATTTCGTCTAAATCAGCATAGCCTTCTTTATTCATTTTCACATTTAGTGGAAAATATTGCGGAGGCGGTAGCAAGCCGTCTGTAACTTCTTTAATGAATTCGTTTTTGGTCATATCAGCACGAAGCGCGTAGTTCATTTTTTTCTGATTTCCGAGCGTATCAACCGTTTCTTTCATCATATTTTTACCACAAGCAGAACCGGCTCCGTGTGCGGGATATACAATCACATCGTCTGCCAAAGGCATAAGTTTAGTGCGCAGACTTTCAAAAAGGGTTCCCGCTAGTTCTTCTTGGGTCATGTGCGCCGCTTTTTGTGCCAAATCTGGTCGTCCTACATCTCCCAAGAACAGTGTGTCACCTGTAAAAATAGCATGGTCTTTTCCGTCAGCATCACGAAGTAAATAGGTGGTACTTTCCATGGTATGCCCGGGCGTATGAACCACAACAATAGTTGCATTACCCAATGGGAATTCTTGCCCGTCGGTGGCAATAACAGCATCAAAACTAGGATTGGCGTTTGGGCCAAAAATGATGGGCGCTCCCGTTTGCTTTGCAAGCGTTAGGTGGCCACTCACAAAATCGGCATGAAAATGTGTTTCAAAAACATATTTAACTTTTGCATTATCTCTTTCGGCACGTTCCAAATAGGGTGCTGTTTCTCGTAGCGGGTCAATGATAGCCACTTCGCCCTCACTTTCAATATAATATGCGCCTTGCGCCAAGCATCCTGTGTATAACTGTTCTACTTTCATTTGGTCCTGATTATTTGTGTAAAATTATCGTTTTATATTTTATTAAGCATCACTTTTGGTCTGAAGCGAAATTTTTTGTTGGAGTTGTGTTTTTGGGGTTCTCTTGGTTGCATACTCGTAGGCTTCATGGGTGCTGACAAAGAAATTTTCCTGTCCAACTAAGTCAATGAGTTTAGATTTTTTGATGATATCTCGGGTTGGTCCAATCAGCTCCGAAAACAATACTCTAATCCCTTGTTGTTGCAGTTCTGTAATCAGATTTTCAAGCATAAATACGGCACTACTGTCCATATAATTAATAGGATCTGATTTGATAATGATCGTTGTTGGGGGTGTTTGCTGCTCCGCTATGGCGGCTATTAATTCAGATTTAAAATAGTCTTTATTGCCAAAGTACAATTGCGCATCAAAGCGAAACACAAGTACTTCAGGGGTGTGCTCTATATCTTCTTTAAACCTATTGATATTTCTAAAATACGACGTGCCTTTTATCTTTCCCAATACAGCAACATGCGGTTTAGAAGTTCGGTACACCATAAGCAGCAAAGCCAATAAGGTTCCAAATAAAATACCCTCTGTAATACCCACAAAAAGCGTTAGTAAAAATGTTACATGGAGTAATACAAACTCATCTTTCCTTGTTTTAAAAAGTTGTAGCGGATACTGCACATCAATCAATCCAAAAACGGCAACCAAAATAATGGCAGCCAACACTGCGTTTGGCAGGTAATAAAAAAGGGGTGTTAAAAACAATAAGGTAAGCAAAACTAAAGCACTACTTATTAGGTTTGCAAGCCCTGTTTTGGCCCCGTTTAAATCGTTTAAAGCGGAACGCGTAAACCCTCCGGTGGTTGGATACGATTTAAAGAAAGCCCCAATAATATTTGCTGTCCCTAATGCAATCAATTCCTGATTAGCCTTTAGCGGATTTTTGTGTTTACGCTCCATAACTTTGGCTACAGATATAGCTTCCATAAACGCAATAAGTGCTAAGGTTAGCGCAATGGGGAAGAGTTCTTTTAGCGTTAAAAAGTCGACTTCTGGCAGCGTAAAAGAAGGCAGTCCTTTTGGGATTTCGGCAACAATTTCCACGCCTTTAGTGTGGAGTTTCAAAGCCATTACTGCTACAATACTCAACACGACAACCACCAAAGCAGCAGGAATCCGCTTGTTGATTTTTCGCAAGATATATATAAGTGCTATGGCAACGATTCCAATACCAAATGCGTAGGGGTTAAGTTGATGAAACTCCTTGGCAATTTCTCCAAGGATATGTTGTATTTTGCTACTTCTTTCTATTTCAATGCCAAATAAATGATTGAGCTGGCTAGACCCAATAATAAGTGCCGCTCCAGATGTAAATCCACTAATGACGGGTGTGGATAAAAAATTGACTAAGAATCCCATTTTGAGTACGCCAAGCACTACTTGAATACACCCCACAAACAAGGCTAACACAATTGCCATAGCAATATAGGTGTCTATACCCGAAATGGATAGCGCGCCTAAACCTGCAGCTACCAAAAGAGAATCCATCGCTACGGGGCCTACATTTAGTTGCGGAGAAGTACCCATAAGTGCATAAACCAATTGCGGCATTAACGCAGCATAAAGACCGTAAACAGGTGGAAGTCCTGCAAGCATAGCGTACGCCATACTTTGTGGAATAAGCATAATACCAACGGTAACTCCCGCCGAAAGGTCTCCGGCAAAAAAAGCTTTTTTGTAGTTTGGCAACCAAGAAAGTATGGGAAATAACTGCTTTATCATGTTCAGTACAAAAGTAATATAATTAAGATTGTGTAAGTCAATAGGCGAATATCCTGTAAAAGTGCTCTTTGAAAAGGGAGTTGTATTATTCGAGTGCAAGGGAGCGCTCTAGCCATTCATTCGATTTGGCTTCCAAGGCTTTTTCAACTGCTGTTAGTTCAATCGAAAGGGTTTTGATGTCTTCAGGCGTTAGTGCGTCGTCATTGAATTGCTGTTGTATGCTTTCTTTTTGCGCATCTAGTGAAGCTATTTCTTTTTCTAGTTTTTTTAAAGCGCGTTGTTCTTCGATATTTGGCTTGTTTTCTGTTTTGTTTTCCCTGTTTGTTTTTAGTTTTTTCTTTGGAGTTTCTGGGGTTGTTGTAAGCCCATCATAGGCTCTAAAGTCGGAATAGTTTCCAGGAAAATCTTCAATTTCTCCATTCCCTCTAAATACAAAAAGGTGATCTACAATTTTATCCATAAAATAACGGTCGTGGGAAACAACAATCAGACATCCAGGAAAATCGAGGAGAAAATTTTCCAATACATTTAGAGTAACAATATCCAAATCGTTTGTGGGTTCATCTAATATGATAAAATTGGGGTTTTGGATTAGTACTGTACACAAATACAGCCGTTTGCGTTCTCCTCCACTGAGCTTTTCTACAAAGTCGTATTGTTTTTTGCGGTCAAATAAAAAGCGTTCGAGTAGCTGCTGTGCGGAAATTTTACGGCCTTTTTTTAGGGGTATAAATTCGCCAAACTCTTGAATGACTTCAATGACCTTTTGATCGGGTTTAACGTCTATTCCCTCCTGCGTATAATAGCCAAACTTAAGGGTGTCACCCCAAACCATTTTTCCACTATCAGGTTTGATGGTATTGGTGAGGAGTTTAAGAAAGGTAGATTTTCCCGTTCCGTTGTTACCAATAATCCCAATCCGATCGTTGCGTTGAAAGTTATAATCAAATCCTTGGAGAATCACTTTCTCATCAAATGCCTTGGATACTCGATGCATTTCAATCATTTTGGAGCCCAAACGCTCCATATTGATTTCTAATTGCACCTCATGTTCGTTTCTTAGCTGTTGAGCTTTCGCTTTGATTTTTTTGAAATCGTCAATTCTAGATTTGGACTTGGTGGTTCGCGCTTTCGGTTGACGACGCATCCATTCCAGTTCTTTGGTGAAATGGCGCTTTGCTTTGTGCGCTTCGGTTTCAAGTTGCTCTATGCGTGCGGCGCGTTTTTCTAAAAAATAGGAATAGCTTCCTTTGTAACTAAACAGTTTTCCATTATCAAGTTCAATGATTTCATTGCATACCCGTTCAAGAAAATAACGGTCGTGTGTGACCATCAACAGCGTTAGTTTTTCTTTGATAAAATAGGCTTCAAGCCACTCAATCATTTCCAAGTCTAAGTGGTTGGTCGGCTCATCAAGAATAAGTAAATCTGGTTTTTCAAGCAACGCAATACAAAGCGCAACCCGCTTTTTTTGCCCCCCAGACAAGGCACTTGCTTTAAGGCTCAGGTTGTCTAATTTCAGCTTACTTAACAGTTGTTTGTATTGGCTTTCAAAATCCCAAGCCTGGTGTTGTTCCATGGCTTCAAAGGCCTTTTGATAGCGCTCGGTATCTTCGGGGTTTTGCAAGGCCTCTTCGTAGTCAGCAATAACCTCCAAAACTTGATTTCCTGATTCTAAGATAATTTCCTCCACGGTTTTTTCAGGATCTAAGGCGGGGTCTTGGGGAAGGTAAGATATTTGCGTTCCTTTTCGGAAGTTGACCTGACCCGAATCTGGGGTGTCTTGCTGCGCGATAATTTTTAAAATGGTTGTTTTTCCACTTCCGTTTTTGGCAATTAATGCAATTTTTTGTCCTTTGCTAACACCAAAGGAAAGGGGTTCAAAAATGACCCGTTCGCCATATGCTTTTGAAATGCCTTCTACTGATAGTAGATTCATCCGTATTAATTTTTGCTAAAGTACTGTTTATTAAAAAATTGTGTTAATTGTGCTAAGACAAAGTATTTTATCTTAATTCCCCTACTTTTGCCGCTTAAATTTCTCTGATGAAGCCATTTAAACTTATAGACACCACCAACGGTGGAAGCGTCAAAAACGATATCCTTTCTGGACTAACGGTAGCTTTAGCACTTGTGCCAGAGGCGGTTGCTTTTGCTTTTGTAGCAGGTGTTTCTCCGGTAGTGGGACTCTATGGCGCTTTTATGATGGGACTTATCACTTCTATTTTTGGTGGCAGACCCGGCATGATTTCCGGTGCAACGGGTGCTATGGCAGTCGTTATGGTGCATTTGGTGAGCGAAGGAAATACGATTGGCGGTAACGATACCGCTGGACTCCAATTTTTATTTGTAACCCTCATTTTGGCGGGCTTAATACAAGTGGCTGCAGGCGTGATGCGTTTGGGGAAATTTGTGCGTATGATTCCACATTCGGTAATGATGGGCTTTGTGAATGGCTTAGCGATTGTTATTTTTTTATCGCAATTAGGTATGTTTAAGAGTCAGGGCGAATGGCTCTCCGGCACATCGCTTTTCACCATGATAGGGCTTGTTGGATTGACCATGGGCATCATGGTTGGCTTGCCTTACCTCACCAAAAAAGTCCCTGCGGCACTTACTGCTATTGTAGTGGTGTCGGTTTTGGTCATTTTTGGCGGATTGGAGACCGAAACAGTACGCTCGTTTGTGGTAGCCAATGGCGGTACCGGTATTCAGGCGGGCTTCCCAAGTTTTAATGTTCCTTTTGTGGAGGTTTCCTATGCAAACCTACTGTTTATACTTCCTTATGCGTGTATTTTGGCAGCTATCGGATTGATAGAGTCTTTAATGACGCTAAACCTTATTGACGAACTTACCGACTCACACGGAAGTGGAAATCGCGAGTGCGCTGCACAAGGTTTAGGAAATATCGTAAACGGCTTTTTTGGCGGAATGGGTGGTTGCGCCATGATTGGGCAAAGCATTATAAACATTAAATCTGGAGGACGCGGACGCCTCTCTGGGATTACGGCTGCGGTGGCATTATTGGGCTTTATTTTATTTGGCGCGAACTACATCGAACAGGTTCCTATTGCCGCCTTGGTAGGGGTGATGTTTATGGTCGTTATCGGTACGTTTGCGTGGAGTACTTTCCGTATTTGGAATAAAGTGCCTAAGGCAGATATTATTGTGATTGTTCTGGTGACGGGACTTACCGTACTGTTTGATTTGGCAATTGCCGTGTTGGCAGGCGTGGTGGTTTCCTCACTGGTGTTCGCATGGGAAAACGCGAAGCGTATTCGAGCGCGAAAACGCACCGATGAACACGGGGTAAAACATTACGAAATTTACGGACCCTTGTTTTTTGGTTCTATTGAATTGTTTAACAGTAAGTTTGATGTTCAAGACGACCCCGATGAGGTAATCATTGATTTTAAAGAATCCCGTATTGTGGACCAGTCTGCGATTGAATGTGTTAATAAACTGACCGAGCGGTATCTCAAAAACGGCAAAAACATTCACTTGCGCCATTTGTCGTCTGACTGTGTAAAGCTGATTAAAAAAGCTGAAAAAATTTGTGATGTTAATGTACTGGAAGACCCTGACTACTTTGTGGCCATAGATAATTTTAGAAGGGCACAGCAGGAGTTGGTGTAAATACCCATATATAGCTTACCGTTATCAAATGGCTACCAGTAGTTTTTTATTCATCAGATATTCCATCCAGAAAATCGCCCAACTGCTTATCAGTTATGTTTTCTTTCATGGATTTATCATAAATACTTAACAAGTAAACAGACTTTTCAACCAATACAAAGCAAGTGATAACCCTTGCTCCTCCAGACATCCCTTTTCCTTTGGATTTTATGGATAAGCGTATTTTAAAACAATTCCTTCCAATTGATGTTCCTTGTTTTGGGCTATGCTCTAAATTTTCAACAAGGCTCAAATACTCGTTATGTAATGAGGGGTATTTCTTTAAAAGTTTTTTGATTTCTCTTTTAAAGTTTGTAGTAGCAATTACATCAAATTTCATTTAGCAACTCTTTAGCAGGGACTCCCTTTAGCTTTCCTGCTCTTATTTGCTGCACTTCTTCATATCCCTTTTGTATCCCTCTAAAAACTTCTGCTTTATAGGGTGTCAAAGGCTCTACCTTTACAAATTTGAAATTCTTAAGCACCTCCATTACAAAAGAAACCTTTTCGTCTTTGATGTCTAACATTACCTTCATAATTAAGTGTCTTTACGTTTACAAATTTACAAAATCAATTATACAAACAATCAAAGCTCCAACTTTTGGGTGCTTTCGCATCTTTTTTTTTGCATAATAAAGACCAATTTTAGGTCTTTTATCATCTCAAAACAAAACGCCATGTACTTTGATTTTTCTAAAGAAACCAAAATTCTGTTAAGTAAAAAGACATGCTAAAAGGTTAAAAGGGAGCAATAGAATTTTCAAATAGTTCTCGATACAATTTTCTGTCGAAAATCACTCGAACTGACATTATATGGGTATCCACTAAAAACCCCCTCGCGAAAGCGAAAGGGTTTTCTCGGTTAAATCGTCCGAAGGACTACTTCGGATCATAAAAATCTCGCCATGAAAACGAGAAACAAATAGCGGTTAAGCTACTTTACCATTTTTGCCGTGGTACTTTTTCCATTAGACTCCAAAGACAACAAATACACGCCTTTGCTAAGGTGTGTGGTATCTAAGGTAAAACGCGCTTTGTTGGGCGTATCTCGTAATATTTCTTGCCCCGTAATGTTATATACACGTACTTGGCTTACTTCATGTGCCGCTTGAATTTCAACGTGACTGGTAAAAGGGTTGGGGTAGATGGAAATACTGTTGTCTTTTTCTTCTAGACTTAGAGGAGTTCCTTTGTATGCATAAAGATTGTCATACCAAACCTTGTTGTTTAGGTTTGATGTAATTCCAAACTCCTTAAACCCAGTGAAAGTTGTTAAGTCTACTGTGACATCAACTGACAACCACTTTCCAGCTACAAGTGCAGGAGAACTAGCTACGTTTAAATTTATTTCCAAAGCAGCACCTGAGGGTTTTTGTACAAACTTTAAGTTAAACACAGAAGAAGTTAAATCTGTTCCATCCTCGATATATATATCAACATGTAAATTTGTAAATTTGCTAGCATCAACGCCAGCATTTAACACAATTCCTTGACAGGCATTCCCTAAATACTTCTGAGCAGCATTACCACCAACCATAACGCCTGTTACCGAATTACTTCCACACCAACCAGCATCAAAATTACTAGCAACATCCGTATAAGCATCACTGTATAACGAAATAACATCAGCCGCGGCTCTAGCTGGGGGTGTAGGTGCTGCTTTACTGGGTAAGTTATCTGTATAAGAAACCTTATATGTTTTCTTAGTTGTTCCATCAATGGCAGTAACTACTACTGTAGCATTGCCAGGAATAGCTGTTGCTTGTGTAATTGTTGTGGTTGCTCCACCCGCTGCTTGTGTGGCTTTTGCAGACGTAATTTGCGGAACAGTAGTAGTCCCGTCTGGAAGCTCGTATGTATAACTCGTAATTGCACCTGAAAATCCAGTAATGGTTGTATTATCTACTTGTAAATCACTAAGGGTTGCATCTGTGTTTGTGTTTAATGGTGCTTTCCAAAAGTATATATTATCCAAATATACATCAACAGGAACGGTACTACCAGCTCCATTAGCCGCAACCTTTAACTGATGAACACTATCCCAAGTCATTCCAGTAAAACTTGATTTTGGTATATCAACACTAATCCATGAACCTGATGTATATGTTATGGATACAAGAGTTTCTCCAGTTCCTGACCCATTATTAATAGGGCTGATTTGAATGTCGGTGTTTGCAGGATCTGCACTGGTCCATAAGTCGACATGGAGATACTCCATCGCAGCTGCATTTTGTGTTGTTAGTTCTGTTCCTTGATAATTGAAATTTGTGTAAGCCAAAACGTAGTTTGTCCCGCCACCTGTAGGATCATAAGTTGTGTTTACAGCTCCAGATTGACCCCAACCAGGATTATAGTTTGTGGCAACGTCTGTGTATGCATCGCTATAAATAGAAATTACATCGGCTGCTGCTTTAGTAGGTGTTGGTGCATCGGTTGTAGGTTGCCCAAAAGCAAACGTAGCGCAAAGCGCCAATAAAAAAGTATAAATATATTTCATGATAAATAGGGTTTAAAATTATTATATCAGCAATGTAGGCACTTTCACATTATGATATTATAATTAAAAACCATACATAATCTATACATTTACAATAAAAAGCCGTTTAAATTATTTAAATAATAACAATTAAATAAATAAGCTGATTTATTTAAATTATCCATAATTTTTGAAAAGGGCCGTTTGACTTTGGTTTTGGGTATAAAAAAACCCCGCCATTTGGCGGGGTTTAGACTCGTTAGTAAACGTGGTTGTGTACTTACTTCACTAACTTGGTAGTCATTTCTTTGTCACCAGCTTTTAGTGAAACAAGGTAAAGACCTTTGTTCAAGTTTGCTACATCTAAACTAAATGCAGAAGCATTAGGCGTAGCGCGTAGCACTTCGCGCCCTGTAAGATCAAAGATGCTTACTTGGTCAACCGAAACACCAGCACTTACGTTAAGCGTGCTTTGAACTGGGTTAGGGTAAACTACAAAACTATTTTCCATAAGATCAGTAATGCCAAGAACATTTCCTGAACTATCAAACAGTGTTACAGCAAGATTGTCAATATATGCATAACCACCATCACCAGTAACGCCGCTATTCACTAATCCAAAGAAAACTTTGAAAAGCCCTTGTCCACCTGAAAGGTTATTCAAATCGGCCGTATAAGAAGTGTATGAATCTGCCGATAGCCCTTGAAGATCATTTTGTGATACCGCACCAGACCCAGGTGCTTCAGTAGTCCAATCGACACGCGCAAAACCTGTTTTGTCTGTCAGCTTAATATCAACAGTTACTTTAGCACTTGCTGCTTGACCGTAATCAAATGTACCAGTATCGTACTGTGCAATGTAATTATATCCTCGAGCACCATCAGAAAATCCTCCAAATTTTAATGCCTTGCCAGAATTTCCACCAGTAGTTACATGTTCAAATACAGCAGTTGAGTGCGTACCATCACCAACAGCGAAGAAATTATTTTCATTTTCAAAATCAAAATATAGCGCATATGCATCTGCTGGGTTAGCAGGGCATGTATTAAATGTATCAGACTTATTTTCTCCGGCTACTTGTAACCTATTTGCAAATGCTGCACCGCTTGTATCATCGTTACCCGTATTTAATGCAGTACCACTAGAAGTACATGACGTCAAATCTTCAACAGTAGATGTTGTTAGATTATTCCATTTGTATTCAAATGCCTGAGTTGGATCTACAATAGCTGTGTACGTACCATCACCATTATCTGTTGTGCCTGGTCCATGATATTGACTCCAGTTATTCATACTCCAGTCCATTACTACGTTTTGTCCACTCGTCCCCGTATCTACAGTAAGCTCAGTATAAGTAACACCACTTACTTTAGTGGAGTTAAACATATATGTTTTTGCAGTAAATCCAGTGCCACTAGACCTCACTGTTCTATTTCCGTAACTAGAATAATTAGTATTTAGCGCTTCGTTTGTTGGGATAGCTGTAGCAATGGCATTCTCTATAGCTCCGCCTCCAATCAATCCAACGATTGATTCGTATACAGGACTTCCAGTACTTGGATATGCAATCCATATATATTCAGCAAATTGTCCCGATTCAATATCGACAAAAGTATGACTCCAAACATTATTGCCTTCATTAATTGCCGCAACCTGAGTCAATCCAGTTTCTCCAGGCTCTTTCTTAAATATATTAACTCCTACAGTAGCAGGTGAAATACTTGCTAAATAATCAGTCATATCTACAGATACTTTATATAATTCTCCAGTTATCCCTAGTGGCGTTTGAAGATTGTCAAACAAAACAGTAGTATCGGCAGTACGGTCTGTACCATCAACATAAGGTGCAACAAAATCAGGAATCAAAACAATCTTGTTAAAATTTTTATTGTAGTCTCCAGAAGGAAAAGTAAATGTTAACTCTTCCCATGCATTTGTTGTCGTATTTGCAACTTTTATTTCCGTTGAGGCAATTGTCCCTCCAGACTCGCCTGTTCCTTCAAACTTAATTCCAAAATGAGAGATAGATGTTTTAAATACCATGATTTTTACAACAGCATTAGATGCGTCAAAAGTAAAACTTCAAACATCCATTGAATGGCCTAATGCCCAGTTGTTATCAGTTGTTTTAGCAACAAACTCTACTACTTTATCAGATGTGTTATTTCCTGTTTTGTAGGGGTTATCAATAACAGTTAGGGTCGGGTTTACGTCAGCCAATGTCCATGACCAGTCAGCACCAATACCCCCAACTTCGAAGTCTACAGTACCTGTGGCTTGAGAAAAGCCAAGCGATACTGTAATCATTAATAAAAATGTAAATAATTGTTTCATAATTTTAAATTTATTCAAATATATACTTGTTATTTATCAAATCAAGAAATTATATCTCTACATAATATCTACATGACAATAAAGCTTTATTGGAATTGCTAATCTGTAAATCACGCATTTTTTGTGTTAACAAATTGTAAAATGTCTAAGCACATTGGAACAAATAGAGTCTGGCTTCGTTTTCAATTTTCATTTTAATCCAAAAAATAAAACAAGTTTAAATACTGCATCAAAAACTGCTTTATAATTTAAAATTGGTCGTATGTTTACATTATCTTTAAATAGTCTAAATAATAATTACTACCAAATCATGTATAAAAGCCTACTTTATTTTCCCATACAATACAGCGCACTAAACATTACTTTTGCCTTCGTAATGAAATTTTTGCTGTTTATTGTTGTGTTTATTTCATTTAATGTGTCCGCACAGTATTCCGTAACAGGCGTTGTCATGGACAGTCAACAACCACTTGCAGGGGCAACCGTATATCATGCACCTTCCAAAACAGGCATACTAACAACTGATACCGGGGCTTTTTTGTTAAACACAGCCATTGCACCCAAAAATATTATCGTGTCATTTACAGGCTTTGAGCCAAAAATAATCCCCGTTTATTTCAACAATACGTTTACCGTTGACTTGGGTAGTATTACACTAATTCCCGATGCGGCGCTGGAAGAAGTAGTGGTTTCGGGCACCCTAAAACCCATATCAAAACGTGAAAGCGCCGTCCCGGTAGAGGTTTTTGGCTCAGCTTTTTTTGAATCCAATCCCAGTGCTTCTGTTTTTGAGTCGTTGCAAAATATTAACGGCGTCCGTCCGCAGCTCAATTGTAACGTCTGTAACACAGGGGATATTCATATTAATGGACAAGAAGGCGCCAATACCATGATGCTTATTGATGGATTGCCAATCGTCAGTGGATTGTCAACCGTTTACGGATTATCAGGAATTCCGCAAGCGCTCATAGATCAATTGGAAGTCATAAAAGGCCCTGCCTCAACGTTGTATGGCTCGGAAGCGATCGGAGGTGTGATTAATTTAATTACCAAAACTCCGGATCGTTCTCCTGTTTTTTCTGTGGAGTCTTTTGCTTCGGGATGGGGCGAAACCAATACCGACTTGGGCGCGCGCTACCGACTTGGTACCAACAACGCAGGACTTTTAGGCGTAAATTATTTTAATTACACCAACCCCATAGATAACAACGGCGACAATTTTACCGACCTTACCTTACAAAATCGCATCTCTGTTTTTAACAAACTCGACCTCAATGCGTTTAGCATCGCAACGCGCTATTTGCACGAGGAAAGGTGGGGCGGCGAAATGAATTGGACACCCGCGTTTCGAGGCGGAACGGAACGCTATGGCGAAAGTATTTACACCCGCCGTTGGGAAGTGTTTGGCGCATATTCCATATCACCAGATGCCTATATTCAGTACAGTTTTAATGACCACAACCAAAACTCAGTGTATGGCGATACCGAATTCATAGCACAGCAGCGCATCGGCTTTGTACAAGCTGTATTGGATCAACATATTGGAGCAGTTCCACTCACGCTTGGACTTACATATCGCTACACTAGGTACAACGACAATACCCCCGCCACAGCCAACACAGAACACACCCATTTGCCCGGTGTTTTTGTACAAACCTCTCTAAATTCTGGCCCAAGTGTACAATGGCTTTTAGGGACACGATTGGACTACAACAGTCGTTATGGCACGATTCTAACGCCTCGATTAAACATAAAATTTGCGCGTACAAGTAGTGAGGTTTTTCGCCTTGGTATCGGTTCAGGCTACCGCGTAGTTAATGTATTCACGGAAGACCATGCAGCACTTACAGGCACTAGAGACGTAATATTTGTGGACGCGCTAAAACCCGAACGTTCGTGGAACGCCAATCTAAATTGGACAAAAGACATTTATGCCAAACAAGGCTATATCTTAAACTTAGATGCCAGTTTATTTTACACCTATTTTGACAATAAGATTTTACCTGACTACGATATTAACCCACAGAAAATTATATACGCCAATCTGGATGGATACGGCGTTACACAAGGGGCAACACTCAACCTTCGGGGATTGTTTCCAAACGGTATCCAATTTAATGCTGGGGCTACTTGGATAGACGCCTACACCAAAGAAAAAGGGATAAAAGAACGTCCTTGTTTCACCGAGAAACTTACGGGAACGTATCAGCTTTCTTATACGCTTGCAAATACACGTGGAACATTTGATATTTCAGGGAATGTGATTAGCCCTATGCGTTTACCATTATTAGGTGATGAAGATCTGCGCGACCCCAACAGCCCGTGGATACATATATTAAACGTACAATACACACACAATTGGGGCGCTTTTGAAGTATTTGGGGGGCTCAAAAATATACTTGACTTTACTCCGCCTGCAAACAGTATAGCCGCTGCGGATAATCCATTTAGTGAAGATTTTGACCCTACCTATGTATATGCTTCCAACCAAGGAAGGCGTATGTTTTTGGGTATGCGTTGGAGGTTAAATTAACTTTTTACCAAAGCACTTATTTCTTTAGCAAGCACAATGTCAAGGTCGGTAACGGCATTGTGATCGTGTGTGAATAAACGAACTTTTACCGTATTGTAGCTGTTCTGCCAATCGGGGTGATGATGCAAACGCTCTGCCACTTCTGCGACCTGTGTCATAAAAGCAAAAGCGGTTTTAAAGTCAGAAAAAATAAAAGTAGCCTCGAGGGCATCGGACTGCCATTTCCAATCTGAACCGACACTTCCTAGTGCATCAGAAAAGTTTTCAGCGGTGTAGTGTGTCATTACATTTCACAGCTCATATCCGCGCCACAACATTGCGGTGATTTGATTTTACCCTCGCAAGAAGGACATTGTGAAATTTGTACTTCAGTGCCATCTTCTAAGGATAAAAATCCATTTTCCAAAGGCACATCACATTTTCCACAAGTGGCTTTTACGGCCATGCCGCATTGGTTGCATTCGTATGTAATCATAATATTTTTGTTATGCTATTAGTATATAAATATACAATTTTACTCTTCAATACGATATAAAACAGTCGTATGGTTTTCAAAAAGTGCCTTTTGGCTTGTCACTTGTTGTATGTTTTCAAATTCATCTAAATCTTGTCCTTCGGGATGATTGGTTAAAAGATAAAAACCTTGCAAGTTAGCGGCATCGTTCAGGTTATCTATGACGTTGAAAGTCTGCTGAAAAGCAAACGGAAAGGCAGCGTCCATGCGTTTATACACAACCACTTTTGCATTTTTTGGTAAGGCCTTATCAACTACGGTTGTGGGTAAGGCATTTGTAAGTTGGGGATAGATAAATCCGTGTAAAACAAAGAGTAATATACCCCACGAAAATGCCATGGTAAGTAAAAAAGCAGCAATTTTTTTTCGCATATAAATCAACAAGCCAAACAATGAGCCAACAGCAGTTGGCACCAATCCAAAGGCCAAGTATTGATAGGGCTGTAGGGCCTTTTCTATCCCTAAACCGATAAACGCCGCCACGGGCAGTGCGACGCCAATAAGTGCAAGCAATATCATGCTAACCCAACTCCATTTGGTAAAACCGACAGTCATTTTTTTGGTAAAAAACGACCCTAAAAGCAGTGCCAAAAATGCATAACACGGCATGGTATAATTGGGCAGTTTTGTAGAGGCGATACTAAAAAATAAAATAAAAACGCCAGCTACGCAGGCTGCAAAAACCAACGCCGTATTTGTGCGTTCTCGCCATGCATGACGAAACGCTTGTGGAATAAAAAAGGAGAAAGGCAATAGGCCTAGAAGTACAAATCCCCAAGTAACCAAAAAGCTACCGCCATGCCCTTCCATCGGCGCAGAGAACCGACTGATATTGTGGTCAAAAAAGAAGCCTTGCGTCCATAGCCCATCGGTTTTGAGATGCACCTGCCAAAACCATGGCACAACCATAACTGCTATGCCCAAAAGACCCAATACAGGATAGTAACGGAACGTATTTTTCAACTCTTTCTGTAATGCCAAAAACAAGCCAACCGAAAGCCCGGGTAAAGCAATAGCAACAGGCCCTTTGCTAAGGGCTCCCAATGCCAAAAAGAAATAAAACAACACCAAATACAGATGCTTTTTGGTTGCATAAAAATGATAAAAGCTAAATAGACCAAGGGTTACAAAAGCAATCAAATAGGGGTCTGGAACAGCGAGGTGAAACTCTTGCATAAAGAAAAAGGACCCCACCAAAATGACCATAGTCGTTTGTGCCACAGCCTTTCCTAAGTGTTTGCGCGCAAATCCAAAAGTAGCCAACAGTGTTATAAAGCCCATTACCGCCGAAAAAAACCGTGTGCCCAAAACGGTAGTGCCAAACAATTTGAATCCCAAGAGCATAAAATAATAGTGTAGGGGCGGTTTGTCTGTGCGGAGTTCGCCATTAAATTTAGGCACCCAATAATCCCCACTTGCCCACATTTCTCTAGCAGCTTCAGCATTTTTGGCTTCATCCAAAATACTAATAGGATAGGCGTTTATAAAGGTAAAACTGACTAATGCTGCCACGAGTACGGCAAAAATCCAGCCTTTTTGGTTGTTTTCTAAAGAGAATTTCATCAACTCATTGGGTTCTTAGTACCTTTGTAAAAATAGCGCATAAATGTCGAATACAACTGCTTTGCTTTCACTTGTTGTTCCTGTCTTTAATGAGGAGGAAAATATTCCATTACTCACGGATCGAATTTGTACAGCTCTCAACGGATATACGTTTGAGTTAATTTATGTTGATGACTGCTCCACAGATGCCACACGAGCAGCAATTAAAAAAATGAACAATCCGAAAGTAGTTTTGGTAGAATTGAAAAAAAACTACGGGCAAAGCCTTGCCATGGCAGCTGGATTTGACGTGGCGCAAGGCGAGTATGTCGTTACTTTAGATGGCGACATGCAAAACGACCCAGACGATATTCCCGCCATGCTCACAAAATTGATTGACGAAGATTGGGATGTGGTTACTGGCGTTCGTCAAAAAAGACAAGACTCTAAACTCAAAACCATTCCCTCTAGAATTGCGAATTTGATTATTCGCAGCACGACCAAACTCAACATTCAAGATCAAGGCTGTGCCCTAAAAGTATTTACCAAAGAAACTGCCAAAAACCTAAACCTGTACGGTGAAATGCACCGCTTTATCAACCTTGCTGCATTTTTGGATGGTGCGAGAATTTCCGAAGTTCCTGTGCGACACCACGCAAGGCAATTTGGCGTTTCTAAATACGGATTGGGTAGGACCTTTAAAGTAGTCAACGACTTACTTCTCATCTTATTTCAACGTAAATTCTTGCAAAAACCCATTTACTTTTTTGGAAATATCGGATTGGCATTGTTTGGTTCTGGATCTTTATTGGGTCTGTATTTTGTAGCACTAAAACTAATGGGCGAAGATATTTGGGGACGTCCGCTACTTATTTTGGCTGTATTGCTAATTGTAGTAGGCGTACAGTTTTTTAGTATTGGTATTTTATATGATTTGCTGATGAAAACGTACTTTGAGTCGCAAGACAAAAAGCCGTTTCGGGTGCGTAAAGTTTCTCGCTTCGATGCGTAAGCAACTACTTAAATGGATACAATTAGGCGTAAGT
>Ga0209654_1000920_pt1 | contig 25917 bp, 19 predicted proteins | sample SaaInl1SG_22_DNA_FD_184646 | JGI IMG/M metagenome (GOLD analysis project Ga0209654, IMG submission 184646) | Marine microbial communities from expanding oxygen minimum zones in the Saanich Inlet - ESP_161SG_22_DNA (SPAdes) (version 2) | ecosystem: Environmental > Aquatic > Marine > Intertidal... | reverse complement strand
TACCCTATTAACCTCCGACTCAAAGATGAGATGCGTTATAATAAATCTGCATTAATAGATCAAAAAATTACGTTTAGAAATCAAAGTGATGGACAAATAAAACAAGTGCCTATTTCGGCAGTAGCAACAACAGAAAACCAATCGTCCTTTAGTGCTATTAAACGTATCGATATGGAACGAGTGGTCACGATTTTTTCCAACGTATTAAATGATTATAACCCAACAGAAGTCAACGATAAAATCAGAGGCATTGCCGAAAAATTTGAGATCCCAAAAAACATAACGGTTAGCTTTACTGGCGAACAAGAAAAGCAAGCAGAAGAAATGGCCTTTCTAAGTCGTGCACTTTTAATTGCGGTTCTTTTAATTTTCTTAATCTTGGTGGCACAATTTAATTCTGCCACAACCCCAATTATTATTTCGATCTCTGTGTTTCTAAGTTTGATTGGAGTTCTCTTTGGACTTCTTATTTTTAGAATGGATTTTGTAATCCTTATGACCATGATTGGAATCATTTCACTCGCTGGTATTGTTGTAAATAATGCTATTGTTTTAATCGATTATATCAATCTAACAATCATTCGAAAACGACGTGAATTAGGGTTGGAACAAACAGATAAACTCACCCCCTCCCTACTCGTTGAATGTGTGGTGGAAGCTGGTAGAACGCGTTTAAGACCGGTAATCCTAACCGCCATCACAACTATTTTAGGGTTACTTCCGTTAGCTTTGGGAATTAATATTAATTTCAGAACTCTTATAACCCAGCTTAATCCAAATTTTTATATTGGTGGAGAAAACGTTGCTTTTTGGGGCCCCATGGGCTGGGCGATTATCTTTGGGTTGTCATTTGCTACATTTTTAACCTTGGTGGTAGTGCCTATATTATTTTATTTGATTAATAAATTGAAAACAAAAAAGGATAAAGTCATTTCCTAAGCCCATCAGTTTTAATTTTTAAATGTTAAATTTGCACAACTAATTTAGTCTTATGTACAGAAGTCATCATTGTGGTCAGTTAAGAACCTCGAATATTAACCAAGAAGTGACTCTTTCGGGTTGGGTGCAAAAATCTCGTGATAAAGGATTTGTAATCTGGGTAGATTTAAGAGATCGCTACGGAATTACACAACTTATCTTTGATGCGGATCGTACCTCAGAAGCAATGATGTCCATGGCAAAAAGTTTAGGACGTGAGTTTGTCATTCAAGTCACAGGAACCGTTATTGAGCGGAGCTCAAAAAACCCTAATTTAGACACTGGTGATATAGAAATTTTAGTCTCAAAACTAACCGTTTTAAATGAGGCTGTTGTACCCCCTTTTACTATTGAAGATCAAACCGATGGTGGTGAAGAACTTCGTATGAAATACCGCTACTTAGACATTCGAAGAAATCCTGTTAAAAATAATTTAATTTTTAGACATAAGGTCACTCAAGAAGTCCGTTCATATTTGTCTTCTCAAGAATTTATAGAAGTTGAAACGCCCTACTTAATTAAATCAACACCCGAAGGGGCTCGTGATTTTGTAGTTCCAAGTCGAATGAACGAAGGTCAATTTTATGCACTTCCACAATCGCCACAAACGTTCAAACAACTGTTGATGGTTGGTGGAATGGATAAATATTTTCAAATTGTAAAATGTTTTAGGGATGAAGATTTAAGAGCCGATAGACAACCTGAATTTACTCAGATTGATTGTGAAATGACGTTTGTAGAACAAGAAGATATTTTAACTATTTTTGAAGGTTTAACCCGCCATTTGATCAAGTCTATCCATGGAAAAGAAATTACCTCATTTCCACGAATGACTTATGACGAGGCGATGGAAACCTATGGAAACGATAAGCCTGACATCCGTTTTGGAATGCAATTTGGCGAACTCAATGCCGTCACTCAACATAAAGATTTTGGTGTTTTTAACAATGCAGAATTAGTGGTTGGAATTGCCGTTCCGGGTGGAAACCGTTTTACACGCAAAGAAATTGATGCCATCATCAACTGGTTAAAACGCCCACAAATTGGAGCCTTAGGAATGATCTATTCTCGATGTAATGACGATGGAACTTACAAATCTTCTGTTGACAAATTCTATGACCAAGATGATTTAGGAAAATGGGCTGAAATTACAGGAGCACAATCAGGAGATTTGGTTTGTGTGCTTTCTGGTCCTACTGATAAAGTAAGAGCCCAATTAAGTGCACTCCGAATGGAGCTTGCCGAACGCTTAGGGCTTCGAAATCCTTTGGAGTTTGCACCGCTATGGGTCACAGATTTCCCATTACTCGAATGGGATGAAGACAGCAAACGATACCATGCAATGCACCATCCTTTCACAGCTCCAAAACCAGATCAAATTAAATTATTAGACACCGATCCAGGGGCTGTAAAAGCAAATGCTTATGATTTGGTTTTAAATGGAAATGAAATTGGAGGAGGCTCTATTCGTATTCACGACAAAGCCACACAAGCATTAATGTTTGACCATCTTGGATTCACACCAGAAGAAGCAAAAGAACAGTTCGGGTTTTTAATGAATGCCTTTGAATATGGCGCTCCGCCACACGGAGGTTTGGCCTTTGGATTGGACCGTTTAGTAGCAATTTTAGGAGGTCAAGAAACCATCCGTGATTTTATCGCCTTTCCAAAAAATAATTCGGGTCGTGATGTGATGATCGATGCACCGTCTGCTATTGATGAAACACAACTAAAAGAGTTGCATTTAAAAGTTGAACTGAAATAATACTACATTCATAAAATGAAATACTTGATTTGGTTCTTATTTATTATAACAATTACGAGTATCTTTTTAGGGGTATCAATTCCTGAGAGCATTACAATTGACTTCGTAGAAAAAAATTCAGTAAACGATATTTCAAACAAATTAATTGGATTTGGAGTCATTGGTTTGTGTGGGGTTGTTTTTCCATTATTTTCTTATTACCGTTGGAAAGACAAAAAGATATCTGACTACATGCTCACTCAAGAGAATCTGGAAAAAATGCGAGAGTTTAATAACTCTAAAGAGTCCTAGATAATTAATTCAAATTTCGTTTTTCCACAAAAAAACGTTTCATCAAATCTGAAGCTTCCTTCGCTAAAACACCTCCCCTTAAAATGGTTCTTGGGTGTAATTTAGTGCCCATCACACCACAACCTCGTTTAGCGTCTTTTGCTCCATATACAACAGTCGAAATCTGACTCCAATACAAAGCGCCTGCACACATCTGACAGGGTTCAAGAGTGACGTAAAGGGTGCATTTATTTAAATATTTACCGCCTAAAAAATTAGCGGCGGCCGTAATAGCTTGCATTTCTGCATGTGCAGTCACATCATTCAAAAGTTCTGTAAGATTATGAGCCCGTGCAATGACTCTGTTGTCAACCACAATCACTGCCCCGACTGGAATTTCTCCCTTCTCAAAAGCGACTTCAGCTTCTTGAAGCGCCTTTTTCATAAAATAATCATCATCAAAAATAGCATCCATAAGTCAAAAATACGATTTCAATCTTGTACTTTTGCTATGTGTTAAAAAATTTACTGAAACATATTAATTCTGTATCCGATTTACGGCAGCTATCCGCCAGTGATTTACCACAACTCGCCAAAGAGTTAAGGCAGTTTATTATCGAAATTGTTGCCACTAAAGAAGGCCATTTAGGAGCAAGTCTCGGAGTGGTTGAACTTACCATTGCCTTGCATTATGTTTTTAACACCCCTGAAGATTTATTAATTTGGGATGTAGGTCACCAAGCTTATGGACACAAAATTTTAACGGGACGTAAAACAGCGTTTCATACCAATAGACAACATAAGGGTCTTAGTGGATTTCCAAAACGTGACGAAAGTGTTTTTGATACATTTGGAACAGGACATTCATCCACCTCTATTTCGGCTGCCTTGGGAATGGCGATTGCTTCTCAATTAAAAGGAGAAAACAGGCAGCATATTGCCGTAATTGGCGACGCATCTATTGCGAGTGGGATGGCATTTGAGGGACTTAATCATGCCGGCGTAACAACTGCCAACTTGTTGGTGATTTTAAACGATAATGCCATTGGAATTGATCCAAGTGTAGGGGCTCTAAAACAGTATTTAACCAATGTGAAAAAGGGCACTCAAAAACAAGATAATATATTTGAATCGCTTAATTTTGACTATTCTGGTCCTATTGACGGACATGACATGGAGGCACTTATTACAGAGTTAGAGCGTCTGAAAACGATTGATGGTCCGAAATTTTTACATATAATAACAACCAAAGGAAAGGGTTTAAAACAAGCCGAAACCGATCAAGTAAAATACCATGCACCTGGGAAATTTAACGCAGCTACAGGAGATTTAATTTCTAAAAATAATGAAAACCTTCCGCCAAAATACCAAGATGTATTTGGATTAACCCTTGTTGAGTTGGCTAAGCAAAACAAGTCGATTGTTGGCATCACCCCTGCCATGCCCACAGGGAGTTCGTTAAAATATATGATGGAGGTTTTTCCCGATCGGGCATTTGATGTGGGAATTGCAGAGCAACATGCCGTTACCATGGCTGCCGGGATGACTACACAAGGCTTAATGCCTTTTTGTAATATTTATTCTACCTTTTTACAACGGGCGTATGATCAAATTATTCATGATGTTGCGCTACAAAATTTGCCTGTTATTTTTTGTGTCGACCGTGCTGGATTGGTGGGAGAGGATGGTGCCACACATCATGGAGTGTTTGATTTAGCATATCTACGCTGTATTCCGAACCTCATCATTGTTGCTCCAAGGAACGAAAAAGAATTACGGAACATCATGTACACCGCCCAAAACGGTTTAAAATATCCGATTGCAATTCGATATCCTAGAGGAAGAGGTGAAACGCTTGATTGGAAATCAGATTTTGAAACAATTGAAATTGGAACCGGAGTTCAATTAGAGCAGGGTAAAAATCTCGCTATTTTAAGTGTCGGAGCAATTTCTAATACCGTTTCTAACGCTATTGATGGTCTCAATTGTGCACATTATGATATGCGCTTTATTAAACCATTAGATGAGCCTTTGTTGCACTCTATTTTCAAGGCTTACCCTAAAATTATAACCATCGAAGATGGGGTAATCCGTGGTGGTTTTGGGACTGCTGTTTTAGAATTTGCTGCAACGCATCACTACAAAAATGATGTATTTGTAAAAGGGATTCCTGATGATTTTATTGATCATGGAGCCGTTGACACGCTCTTTGAATCACTGGAGCTTGATGCTAAAGGTCTAAAACATTATATCAAATCTAAATCATAAAGCAAAAAAGGGGAACTTTTAAAACCCCAATCCTTTAATCTTTTTGTAAGTCAAAACCGCTTTTGTATCCGAAAATAACGACACAAAATAGCAAACATTTAGCACCCTTGTATAAAGGCTTTTGTTATGAACATCGATCTCATCTGGAATGAGTTTCAATAAGAGGCGGTCATATGTTGTAGGTGTATTCTCATAATTATTATTAACAGCTAAAATAAATCGATCCAAAAGCTGATTTAAAATTTCAAAGCCTGAAATTTCTTTGTCGATAACTTCATTGGAATTGTATATTTTCTCAACACTGAGTTTTATGATGTCGTTTATTTGTGCTTGATATTTGCTTTTATCGAGGATGGAAACATGAAATTCTCCTTCAAGTATTTCGTTTTCATGCGTCATAAATATATGAACCGCATCCTCAATTAGGGTGCTAATTGCCAATGCTCTCAAATAACTGACGCGTTCTTTTGTAGAATTGAGTGCACTGTATTTTTCGGTATTGATGGTGTCTCTCACCAAATTAATCAGGTATTCCAGTGCATAAGCTTCTTCAATTAATTTAAGGTTGATTCCATCTTCAAAATCAATTATTGTGTAACAGATGTCATCCGCTGCTTCTACTAAAAATGCCAATGGATGTCTGGAAAACTGAGCGTTTTGGTCGTTAAGTGTCTTTAAACCCAACTCTGAGGCAACATCTAAAAAATGAGATTTTTCTGTTTGAAAAAACCCATACTTCTTTGAAGCAATATGAGTGTTTGGTTTTATAGGAAGTGATTCTTTTGGGTATTTAGTAAAAGCCCCCAAGGTGGCATAGCTCAGTCTGATCCCGCCCTTTGAACCTTGTTTGTCTTGTGTTAAGACTTTGAACCCATTGGCGTTCCCTTCAAAATCGCATAAATCTTGATATTCTATGGGGTTGAGTTGGTCTTTAAATTTTTGACCTGGTCCATTTTTAAAATAGTGTCCAATTGCTTTTTCTCCCGAATGTCCAAAAGGTGGATTTCCTATGTCATGTGCCAATGCCGCTGCTGCAACGATGGCTCCAAAATCATTTGCTTTATACCCATGTATTTCTTTGAGGTATGGGTGCTTTTCTAGAATTTTTACGCCTGCTTTTCTCCCTAAAGAGCGTGCCACTACACTTACTTCTAGACTGTGTGTGAGTCGTGTGTGCACGAAGTCTGTTGATGAAAGTGGTACGACTTGAGTTTTATCCTGAAGACTTCTAAATTCGGGCGAAAAAATAATGCGGTCGTAATCGACATCAAATCCCAAACGGGTTTCATCTTGCTCATTTCTTAGTCGTTTATTGGTATCGCCGTGGCGTTTTAACGATAATAATTGTTCCCAGTTCATGTTATCTGATATTAACCTGCAAGATAACAATTTCAATTGTTAAGTAAATGTTTGGTAAAAGATAATTTAAGTCAATTTGGTAACATTTAGGTGACAATAAAATAAAGATGAGGATATCCAAAAATTGAGCTTTGAAATTTAATTTTGCAGAAAAATTAAGTTTAAAAACTCAACAAATGAAATCCTTATTTTTAACTCTAATTGCACTTATTTCTTTCAATCTATACGCTCAAGAAACTGGAGCTATTTCTGGTTTATTAACAGATAAAGAATTTAACAATGAGCCACTTGCTTTCGCCAACATTTTGATTAAGGATACGGCAAAGGGCACGACTTCCGATTTTGATGGAAACTACTTGTTAGAAAATTTAGAGCCTGGGAAATACACTATCGTGTACAGTTTTGTAGGTTATAAAACAGTTGAAGTTGAGACAATAGTAGAAGCTGGCAAAACTAATACGATCAATGTGATCCTTGAAGCGAATAGCGCCTCTCTTGATGAGGTTGTGATAAAAACTACTACTGCTAGAGAGACAGAAAATGCACTACTGTTGGAACAACAAAAAGCAGTGTTAATGGAAACAGCTATTGGCGCACAGGAATTGAGCAAAAAAGGGGTTGGCGACGTGGCTACTGCAGTTACAAAAATAGCTGGGGTTTCTAAACAAAACAATTCTAAAGTGATTTTTGTGCGAGGGCTTGGAGATCGTTACAACATCACTACACTTAATGGTTTGCCGCTTCCATCAAATAACCCCGCACTAAAAAATATTGAATTAGGAATTTTCTCTACAGACATTGTCGAAAATATTGGTATAAGTAAAACGTTTAACGCTAAAAATTATGCAGACTTTGGAGGTGCAAACATCAATATTGATTCTAAAAATTTTAGAGGAAAGCCTTATTTAAATTTAGGACTAAGCGTTGGCGGAAATTCAAACACAATAGGAAAAAGTCCATTTTATATGCAAGATGGTCCCAATTTCTTCGGGTTTTATAATCCTTCGGAACCCACAAATCCTACGGCAACTTCAAATTGGGGGTCGAGTTGGAATAGAGAACAAAGCAATTTCAAACTCAATGGTGGGGTGAGACTTGATGGGGGAAAATCTTTTGAAATTGGTGAAGAAGGACGCTTAAATACCTTTGTAACACTGAGCTTCGATAACAACACTCTTTTTAGAGAAGGCCTTAGCCGCGGTAAAGTCGGTGCGGACGGATATACACGTCAGGATTTTTATAAAAATTCATCCCAATACAATACCAACACTACCGCAATGGGGAGTTTCAATTACCGAATTAACTCAGATCATAAATTAGCTTTTACAAGCTTGTTTTTGAACAGTTCTTCGCAAAATCATGATGAATACAGTGGATTTGATATTGAATTTGATAATGCTGTAACGGACAATGATGATGGGTTTGGATTTATTCAAAGAAACACCTTTGAACAAACAAAATTATTTGTGAATCAATTAAGTGGAACACATGACCTTTTTGAAAACCATACTCTAAATTGGATTGTAGGACTAAATCAGTTAAAAAGTAATATTCCTGACCGAATGCAAAATACAGCGGGGCGTGACTTTAGACCCAATAGAACGAGTGATTATGTCATTATTTCTGGGAGTCCTATCTACAATCACCGTTTTTATCAAACACTAACAGAGGACGAAATTTCAGTTAATATTTCTGATAAGTGGACACTTCGAAATAATGAAGATGAAGTTAAAGGGGAATTCGATTTTGGATTCAGTGGACGCTACAAATTCATAGATTTTGAATCGCAACAATACGAATTTAGACTGAACAACCAAGCTGGAGTTTATAATATTGAAATTTCTGATTTTGATGGATTCTTCAATAATTCTAATTTAAATTCACTATATTTTATTAACCAACAAAAACCACAAACGTATAGTGGTGGACAATACATTAATGCGGGATTTGTAAATGGACTGTGGAATTTTAATTCAAAATTTTCAATGCTTTTAGGGATTCGAGCTGAGATGATTGCTATCGAAATTGATTACCTCACACTCCAATCTTCTAATGAGGAGCGTATTGCTTTTATCAAAGAAAAACTATTGCCTTCTCTATCGGCAAAATATGTTTTAAAAGAAAACATGAACCTTAAATTTGCCACCAGTGAGACGTATACACTGCCACAATTTAAAGAACGTGTAAATATGCTTTATGAAGAGGTTACACAAGTATACAGAGGGAACAATTATGTGTATGAATCTACCAACTGGAATGCCGATTTGAAATGGGAATATTTTCCAAATGAAGGTGAACTAATTTCAGCCACAGTTTTTGGTAAACTGATTCAAAATCCTATCAATAGTATTTTTATTAATTCTACCTCCAATGATATTTCATATATCAATACAGGAAAACAAGCCGAGGTATTTGGATTGGAATTAGAAATAAAAAAGAACCTATATAATTTTAAACCTGAAGATGATGAATACCGCCACAAAATTACTGGGGGCTTAAATTTATCCATGATTAAAACCAATCAAGATTTGGATGCTCAAAAAGTAACCAACGAGACAGATTACAGTGCTAATTTTACATTTGATTCAAGTAGACTCACGGGTGCTTCTGATTTTCTTATGAATGCTGATCTAACATATTTAAAAGAATTTGATGAAGATAAATCCATTCAAGCTACTATTGCTTATAATTATTTTTCAGATCAACTAAATACGATTGGAACATTAAACAAAGGCAATGTCATTGATAAAAGCTATGGTACTTTAGATTTTATATTGAAAAGTGAGTTTAAGCAATTTACCTTCGGTTTTTCTGCAAAAAATATTCTTAATCCAACCATTTCAAGAATTCAAGAAGTGTACGATACTCCAGGAACCAATAGCGTAGTTCTTGATGAGTTTAAAAGAGGTGTTAACTTAAGTTTATCTATTGGCTACAAATTTTAATTCAATATTAAGGAGTGAAGATTTGAGGCTCATGTATTCAACTAATATTAACAATTACTTTAATATTCCCTAAACTATAAATAGTCTTTATGGACGAAATTTGTAAAAAATTAAATAATCAAAATATTAAAAAATGAAAAAATTATCTTTACTTACTATTATTTTTACAAGTTTATTTATGCTTAATTGCAGCATTGATGATGAAAACTCTACAGCACCTAGCTCATCTTTTGAGTTAAAGCCAAATGATTTTCGAGGAACTATTCAAAACGGAACTGTTTCTTTAAATCCTACGGAAAACTACAAACTCACTGGAGCTTTAGTCGTAAAAGAAGGCGCTACACTTAACATCCCTGCTGGCACTATAATTACGGCTGCTGCTGGAACAACAACATCTGCTTATATTGGTGTAGAACGAGGTGCCACTATAAACATAAGTGGAACGGCTTCAAATCCAGTTGTTATGACATCAGAAACACAATCTCCTGGCTCGTGGGGTGGTTTAGCAATTGCCGGATATGGTATTACTAATGCCGGCGTAGATGTAACTTCGGAAGTTGGCGATTTAACTTATGGTGGAACAGACAACACTGACAGTTCTGGATCTATTACATATTTAAGAGTGGAATACACTGGTGCTACTTTTACAAATGAGAAAGAGTTTAATGGAGTAACATTGTTTGGAGTGGGCTCTGGAACAATATTCAAAAATGTATCTTCTGTAAATGGTGGGGATGATGGTATTGAATTCTTTGGTGGTGCTGTAAATGCAGAAAATTTAGTATCTATAAACTCTGGAGACGACTCAATTGATTTTGCAGACGGATTTGCTGGGTCAATTACCAATGCTTATATCAAAGGAATCACTAAAGCTGGAATTGAAGGGTCTAACAATGGTGATGACGGAAATCTTGAACCTGTTACAACCGCAACAGTTTCTAATGTTACAATGATTGTAGACGGACTAGGTAATTCTGAAGGTGCCATTTATTTTAAAGAAGGGGGAGGGAATCTTACCTATACTAATGTTGTTGTAGATGGAATCAGTCTTGGAATGAAAATAAAAAGTGATGATGATATTGCTCAAGATAGACTTGCCAATGGCGATTTAGTAATAGAAAACTTTAATTACATAAATGAACCTACAACATGGGATTGGGGTGGTTACAATTATAATGGTACCAATTCAGGTGCGACAGGTGCTGGAAATGGAGCTGATGCTCCAAGTTGGGCCGATGGTTGGTCAGAATAAATCGGTATGAATTAGTCACTTGATTTATAACACAAAAAAGCACCCATATGGGTGCTTTTTTTACATTCTATGTATTGGGTTCGTTAGTTCATATTTACTGCTAGTTCCGATTTACGGTTCCTTTCATTAACATTCATAATCTTTGAATTTACAAAATCGACCTCTTTTAAAGAATTTTCAGTCCAGAAAAACCATTTCCCTGTTTTGATTCCATTACTATAATTACCCTGAGATAATTTATTCCCTTCAAAATCATAACTCGTCCAAAGACCTTCTAAAACTCCATTTTTATTGAAAGTTCCTTCCTGTTGAACAGAACCATTGTCATAAAAATAAGTCGCAAAAGTAAGGGGGCCTTTTGATTCTAATTTCGGTTGATTTTTGTTTTGAGCTGATAAGATTGTTCCAATAAAAACAAATGCGATAACTATATATTTTTTCATATCAATTATACTTATAGTGTAAATCTACAAAAAAATTTACATTAAAAAAACAATTAGTTTACATTAATTTAACATTAGGAGGGTATGAAAGTTGAAATTATAAAATTTAAATTTAGGTTGTTTTAATAATTTCTTAATGTTACCCTTACATTACTATGGGGACTAATCATAATCTTTGTTCTTGTCTTAGACAATCAATTAGTGTCGTTATTATATATTAGTTTTTGTCGACTTCAAAAATAATGACTTCTGATAAGCTGCCCTTGGCCAGGCAGCTTTTTTATTAAACTTAACTTTAAGGAAACATTAGGATAGTATAATTGTTAGAAATTTGTACTCGACAAAAACTAATACTATTATAATGATTATCAAAAAAATTTCTTTTGCAATCGTTTTGTTTGCAATCTCATTCGCTCAATCCCAAGAAATCAGTGACACTTCCTTTGGAAAAGGGCTTATCAATTTCGTGGCAAAAGACAGTTCCTTCAGCGTGAAATTTGCACCTCGCTTCCAAGTACGTTCTATGAGCTCATGGGATCACGATGGAAACCAATACATAAGTCCAGAACATAATTTTATTGTACGTCGTTCTCGTTTAAAATTTGATGGATTTGCTTACAGCCCAAAATTAAAATATAAGATTGAGTTAGGATTATCTAACAGAGATATTTCAGGTGCAAATGAATTTAATAGAAATACGCCCCGTTATATTTTGGACGCCGTAATTATGTGGGAGTTTTCAAAAAACTGGGAACTTTGGGCTGGTCAAACAAAACTACCGGGCAACGTAGAGCGTGTCGTATCTTCTGCAAACTTGCAATTAATTGACCGTTCCTTGTTGAATAGCCGATTTAATATTGATCGGGATTTAGGAATACAAATCCGTCACAAATCTAACTTAGGTGGAGGCTTTTTAATGCGTGAAAAGTTTGCCATATCACAAGGAGAAGGCCGTAATGTAACAGAAGGAAATGAAGGTGGGCTACAATACACAGCTCGCCTGGAATTTTTGCCTTTTGGAGTTTTTAAATCAAAAGGAGATTACAGCCAATCCGATCTCAAAAGAGAAGACTCCTCAAAATTAATGGTTGGTTTTACTTACAACTTTAATGAAAATGCAGTTCGTGAGCGTGGTTTTGCAGGAGACTATATGATTAGAACAGATGAAACTATGTTTGAAACAAACCAAACAACTCTTTTTGTAGATGCGATGTATAAATATAATGGATTTTCATTTATGGGTGAATATGCCAAACGAACAGCAGATAATGTGATCGCTACAGAAACGGATGGAGTTACTCCAACAGGCGATGTTGTATTGACAGGAAATGCTTTAAATCTACAAGCTGGATTTTTGTTTAAAAGCAATTACGAAATTGCAGGACGTTTTACAACAGTCGATTATGAATCAATAACAGAATCACTTCCTTCAAAACAATATACATTAGGAGTCAATAGATTTCTTGTGGGACACAAACTAAAAGTGCAAAGTGATCTAAGTTACACCACAGTAGATGGTCAAAAAAATAATATTACCTTTAGACTTGGATTCGATATTCACTTCTAAAACATAACATTAACTTAACTTTACAACTAAAAAGTCTTAAGACATTTACTTGACAAACAAACTAAATTATGGAAAATATTTATTTATATATGATTATTGCTTTAGCCTTCTTGGCAGTCGCTGACTTAGTTGTTGGGATTAGTAATGATGCTGTGAATTTTTTAAATTCTGCAATTGGCTCAAAGGCAATTTCCTTTAAAACCATTATGATTGTGGCTAGTATTGGTGTTGCTATTGGGGCGATTTTTTCGAGTGGAATGATGGAAGTGGCTCGAAAAGGAATTTTTAATCCTGGTGAGTTTATGTTCAATGAAATCATGATTATTTTCATGGCAGTCATGATTACAGATATATTGCTATTGGATTTCTTTAATTCTTTAGGGATGCCAACTTCTACAACGGTATCAATTGTATTTGAATTATTAGGGGCAGCTGTTGCAATGGCCTTTATTAAAATAGGCGCCAGCGGCGGTGATTTAAGTGAGGTTGTTAATTATATTAATACCTCAAAAGCCTCTCAAATTATATTTGGCATACTCCTTTCGGTGTTGGTTGCCTTCTCTATTGGAGCGCTCGTACAATGGGTTTCTAGACTCTTATTGTCTTATAATTTTGAACGAAAAGCACACTGGGTAGGCGCTCTTTTTAGTGGAATAGCACTGACCGCAATTACCTATTTTATCTTTATGAAAGGGCTTAAAGGAACGTCCTATGCAAAGCAATCTTTTGATATTCTTGGGGGAGAAACAATGAAAAACTTCCTAGAAAATCAAGTTTTTACTATTGTTTTAATTAGTTCAATGATTTGGTCTATACTATCATATGTACTCATTGCTTTTGCAAGAGTAAACATTTATAAACTTATTATAATAGTAGGAACGTTTGCCTTGGCATTGGCTTTCGCTGGTAACGACCTTGTTAATTTTATCGGTGTTCCAGTTGCTGCCTATAATGCATTTGTAGAATGGTCGGCATCTGGTCTTTCTGCTTATGATTTTCCAATGGATGTCTTGGCCTCTAAAGTCCCTACCAACAACTGGTTGTTGTTTGGCGCTGGAATGGTGATGGTAGTGACCTTATGGTTTTCTACCAAAGCAAAAGATGTCGTTAAAACTTCCTTAGATTTATCAAATCAAAGTGAAACAAAAGAGCGTTTTCAACCCAATGTATTATCGCGTGGTTTTGTACGATTTGCAATGGGCACATCAAAACTAACGGCTTCTATTTTGCCAATATCGTGGCAAGAAAAAATTGAACAACAGTTTGAGCAACCCGTTATAAAATTAACTAAAAACAAGGTTCACGAATTGCCTGCTTTTGATTTGGTCAGAGCCGCAGTAAACCTAATGGTTGCTGCTGTTTTGATATCTATAGCAACCTCTTATAAATTACCACTTTCAACAACCTACGTGACCTTTATGGTGGCGATGGGAACTTCCTTAGCGGATCGAGCTTGGGGAGCCGAAAGTGCTGTATATCGTGTAGCGGGAGTGCTCAACGTTATTGGCGGATGGTTCTTTACAGCCTTTAGTGCTTTCAGTGCCGCAGCCATTGTTGCATACTTACTGAATTTGAACTTAGAGATGATGTTCCCTATCCTTCTTTTTTCTGCAATTGCACTCCTTATTAGAAGCTCAATCGTTCATAGAAAGAAAACAAAGGAAATTGCATCGGATGACCGATTGAAAAAAACTGAAAGTAGCTCTGTTCAAGGCGTAATTAGTGAAAGTGCTGCAAATATCGCAAATGTACTAAAGCGTGGAGAAAAAATATATACAGCTGCAATCAATGGCCTTGCTAAACAAGATTTAGACGCGCTGAAGAAGAATAAAAAACAAATTATTAAGTTATCTGATGAAGTTGATGATTTAAGAGATAATATCTTTTATTTCATTAAAAACTTAGACGAAACGAGTGTGGGAGCTAGTAATTTTTATATCCTTATTTTGGGATACCTACAAGATATGACACAATCCTTAACTTATATTACTAAAGTAAGTCATAAGCATGTTCATAACAATCATAAAAAACTGAAATTCAATCAAGTTAAAGAGTTGAGTCAAATTAATGATGCAATTCAACTGTTATTTTCTGAAGCGATTGTGGTATTTAACTCCCATTCTTTTGAGAAAATAGGAACGATTATTGAACAAAAAAATGAGATTTACACGATTCTTAAATCTAATATTGAAACACAGGTACGTCGTACAAGAACAGATGAATCAAGTCCAAAGAACACAACGCTTTACTTTAGCTTGTTACTAGAAACTAAAGACTTGTTGAACGCTACCACTGGACTCTTAGAAGAATACCACACAGAGTATGATAGCAGCGTTAAACCTGCTAAAATCAATGATGAAAGTGAATAATTAATCCTTCATCATACTCCATAAAAAAAGCACCTCATCTCTTGAGGTGCTTTTTTTATATAATGGAACCTTTTATTAAGACCCGCACATCAGGCAGTCATCGCCTTCTGCTTCTTTTGCTTGTGCTATCAATGCTTTCATTTCTTCGGCAGACATTGGCTCCACTTCAACGGCTGATTCTTTAGAAAATTTAGCAGCAGTATTGGCTGCTTTTTCTTGTTGCTTTTCTAAAACTGCTGTTTCTACAACAGGGGTATCTGCGACTGCTTTAACAGTAGCTACTTCTGGCTTTGGTGCTTCTGTTTTTTTATTGTCTAAAGTAAATTTAATAGCATCTACGGCACTTTTTGTTCTTAAGTAGTACATCCCTGTTTTCAATCCACTTTTCCAAGCATAGAAATGCATTGATGTTAATTTGGCCATCGTTGCGCCTTCCATAAATAAATTTAAGGATTGTGATTGATCAATAAAATAACCACGCTGACGCGACATGTCAATAATATCTTTCATGCTTAATTCCCAAACTGTTTTGTACAGTTCTTTGATGTCTTGAGGAATCACATCCACGTGCTGAATCGATCCATTCGCACGCATGATGTCTTGTTTTAACCCTTCATTCCAAAGACCTAGCTTCACCAAATCTTCCAAAAGGTGCTTGTTAACAACAATAAATTCTCCTGACAATACACGACGCGTATAAATGTTTGAAGTATAGGGCTCAAAACATTCATTGTTTCCAAGGATTTGAGATGTACTTGCTGTAGGCATTGGTGCTACTAAAAGCGAGTTGCGAACTCCATGCTCTAAGACTTGCTTACGTAATGCTTCCCAATCCCAAAGACCGCTTAACTCTTCTTCTTTTACATCCCATAAATTGTGTTGGAATTTTCCTTCGCTCATTGGAGACCCTTCATAGCTTTGGTATGGACCTTCTAGTTTGGCTTCTTCCATAGATGCTGTAACTGCAGCGTAATAAATTGTTTCAAAAATATCTTGATTCAACTGTTTTGCTTCATCGCTTGTAAAAGGCATTCTCAAGTTAATAAAGGTATCCGCTAATCCTTGTACACCAATTCCAATTGGGCGATGTCTCATGTTTGAATTTTGGGCTTCAATTACTGGGTAGTAATTTCGATCAATCACTTTATTTAGATTTTTTGTAACACGCTTTGTGATATCAAACAATTGTTGGTGATCAAATTTGCCGTCTTTGACAAACATTGGCAAAGCAATCGATGCTAAATTACAAACAGCGACTTCATCTGGAGAGGTGTACTCAATGATTTCGGTACAAAGGTTTGAAGAACGAATGGTTCCTAAATTTTGTTGGTTAGATTTGCTGTTTGCTGCATCTTTGTAAAGCATATAAGGCGTTCCCGTTTCAATCTGAGATTCGGTGATTTTTTCCCAAAGTTCTCTTGCTTTGATAGTTTTACGTCCTTTGCCTAATTCCTCATATTTGAGGTAGAGTGTTTCAAATTCTTCACTATGCGTGTCTGGCAAGCCAGGGCACTCGTTAGGACACATTAAAGTCCAATGTGAATCCTCCTGAACGCGCTTCATAAATAAATCTGGTATCCACATGGCATAGAATAAATCTCTTGCGCGCATTTCTTCTTTACCGTGGTTTTTCTTTAGATCAAGAAAATCAAAAACATCCGCATGCCATGGTTCTAAGTAAATTGCAAAACTTCCTTTTCGTTTTCCACCACCTTGATCTACATAACGTGCTGTGTCATTAAAAACACGAAGCATTGGTACAATTCCGTTACTTGTGCCATTTGTACCCGCAATATAACTTCCTGTGGCTCTAATATTGTGCATTGCTAAACCGATCCCTCCCGCAGATTGTGAGATCTTAGCGGTTTGTTTCAGGGTATCATAAATTCCATCAATACTATCGTCTTTTGCTGTTAACAGAAAGCAGGACGACATTTGAGGTTTTGGAGTCCCCGCATTAAATAAGGTAGGAGTTGCATGCGTGAAAAACTTTTTGGACATCAACTCGTACGTTTCAATAGCAGCGTCTAAATCGTTTAAATGAATCCCTATAGAAACACGCATCAACATGTGTTGTGGGCGTTCAGCAATAACACCGTTTAATTTTAAAAGGTAAGAGCGTTCTAAGGTTTTAAATCCAAAATAGTCGTACCCAAAATCTCTATTATATATAATTGTAGAGTCTAATTTTTCTTTATTTTCTATGATTACGTTGTAAACCTCGTCTGATAACAAGGGGGCATCTTTCCCTGTTCTTGGGTTCACATAGGTGTATAAATCATGCATGACCTCGCTAAAGGTCTTTTTTGTGTTTTTGTGCAAATTTGAGACTGAAATTCGTGCAGCAAGTCTGGCATAATCTGGATGCGCAGTAGTCATTGTTGCTGCAACTTCTGCAGCAAGATTGTCTAATTCGCTGGTAGTAACACCATCATACAGCCCTTCAATAACGCGCATGGCTACTTTTAATGGATCAACCAATTCGTTTAAACCATAGCAGAGTTTTCTAACTCTTGCTGTGATTTTATCAAACATGATTTCTTCTTTTCTGCCGTCTCTTTTTATTACATACATTTGTTTTTAATCTTTTTTTGCTTTTTTGATGCACTTCAAAAAAGCGGTTAGTTAGTTAGCCTATCAGTGTTAGAATCATCTCAAACACTTAGTTATTTTGGGTTTGGTTTACTTGTTTAGTAAAACCAAAAGGTTACTTTATGAAAAATGAATTGTACAATTCATTTTATGTTCTTCTTCTTATTGGTTGTTCTAGAAGTCAGAATCGAAACTATATTTGTTGGTATCCTCATCTTCTTTATTGAGGACGCCCGCCTTTTGATATTCAGACACTCGTTTTTCAAAGAAATTTGTTTTTCCTTGAAGCGAAATCATGTCCATAAAATCAAATGGATTTGATATGTTGTATTCTTTTTCGCAATCCAACTCTTGTAATAAGCGGTCGGTTACGAACTCTAAATACTGAGACATCAGTTTTGAATTCATGCCAATCAAACTTGCTGGCAGAGATTCTGTGATAAATTCTCTTTCGATATTTAGGGCGTCTAATAATATTTCTCTGATGCGATCTTTAGGAACTTTATTAATGAGGTGTTTGTTATGTAGATGTACTGCAAAGTCTGCATGCACGCCTTCATCTCTAGATATTAACTCATTTGAAAATGTCAATCCTGGCATTAAGCCACGTTTCTTTAACCAGAATATGGAGCAGAACGCACCTGAGAAGAAAATCCCTTCTACGGCTGCAAATGCAATCAAACGCTCTGCAAAACTTGGAGATTCAATCCATTTAAGAGCCCAATCTGCTTTTTTCTTAATGGCTGGGAAATTTTCTATTGCATTAAATAGCATGTCTTTTTCTGTTTCATCTTTTACATAGGTATCTATTAAAAGAGAATAGGTTTCACTGTGGATGTTTTCCATCATAATTTGGAATCCATAGAAAAATTTTGCTTCGCTATACTGAACTTCGTTTACGAAGTTTTCAGCCAAATTTTCATTTACAATCCCGTCACTAGCTGCAAAAAAGGCTAATATGTGCTTGATAAAATAACGCTCATCGTCGTTCAATTTTGTCGTCCAGTCGGTTAAATCTTGATGCAAATCAATTTCTTCAGCGGTCCAAAAACTTGCTTCGGATTTTTTATACCATTCCCATATATCGTGGTGTTGGATTGGAAAAATTACAAATCGGTCTTTGTTTTCTTGTAAAATGGGTTCTACTTGTGACATTAAAATTAAAATTCTGGATTAAAAAAAATTTACGCATTTGAGGGGTTAACAAAGGTTCAAAATAGTTGCCTTAAATGAAAGTCATTTTTATAAACATTGCCTATGAGTTTTTAACAACGAGTAGCTTTTTTCCTACAATATTATTTTCAAAATAAAAAAATAGTTTACTGATTTACAATTCATTAGCACACACCTCTCTCTTATAAAAAAAACAAGCATTAAGGAGAATTAAAAACAGCTATTTTTAAAAAAATTGAAAAAAAATAAAAAAAGGGGGCGGACTCTACACCACTCTCTTAGATACTTGATTTGTTTTATTTTTTGGACTGTTTGGCAGCTACTTGTTCTAATTCGGCGTACCACTCGGTTCCAAATTTTCGAATCAGAGCTTCTTTGACAAATTTATAGACAGGGACTTGAAGTTCTTTGCCCAATGTACAAGCAGCATCACAGATTTCCCAATTATCATAATTTACTGCCGAAAACTCTGTGTAGTCTTTGATTCGTACAGGGTATAAATGGCAGGATACTGGTTTTTTCCAATCGACTTCTCCCTGGTTATAAGCTTCTTCAATAGCACACAGTGCTGTGTTTGTTTCATCAAAAATAACATAAACACAATCGGCTCCATTGATTAAAGGAGTTTCTAGTTCTCCATCTTCAGCAACCACATGGGTTCCTTGTGACTCAATTGCTTCAATACTTTCCTTTCGAAGATACGGTTTTATGATGGGATAGATGTTTTCTAAAATCTTTGCCTCGTCAGCTTCAAGTGGTGCACCTGCATCACCGTCAACACAACAGGCTCCCTTACATGCGGTAAGGTTGCATAAAAAATCTTTCTCAATAATGTCTTCAGAGACAATGGTTTTTCCTAATTGAAACATGTCCCAAATATACTGTTAATTATGAATATTATTAGTCTAAATAATCGCTCAAAATTAACTTGTCATTATAATTATTTATTCGACCTTTGCATAAAAATATTTTGTAATCATGAGTTTCAGTATTAAAGAAATTTTAACGGCCTTTATGGTACTTTTTGCAGTGATTGACATTGTAGGAAACATCCCTATTATTATTGATCTACGCAAAAAAGCTGGACATATACAAAGTGAAAAAGCTTCGGTTATTGCAGGAATTATTATGATTGTCTTTTTGTTTTTAGGAGATAGCATCCTGAAACTTATTGGAATTGATGTTCACTCATTTGCTGTCGCAGGTGCATTTATCTTGTTTTTTATTGCTCTGGAAATGATTCTTGGTATCACTCTCTACAAACAAGAGGAAGGGAGTTCTATGAATGCCTCCGTGTTTCCTCTGGCATTCCCATTAATTGCTGGGCCCGGAAGTCTTACAACACTTCTCTCTTTAAAATCTGAATTTCATACAGAAAACATCATCATTGCGGTGATTGTAAATGTGGTTGTTATTTATATAGTGCTTAAAACTTCAACTCGAATCGAACGTATTATTGGTCAAAATGGTATTGATATCATCCGAAAAGTGTTTGGAGTGGTACTTTTGGCAATTGCTGTAAAGTTATTTACATCTAACATCAAATTTTTATTGTAATATGAGACTTTTAACTTATTTATTATCGTTGGTGGCTTTTGGGATTATTGTATTTAACATCACAAAAATTAACTTTGAGGCCCCTTTTGAAAAGGAAAGTTATACCGCTATTATCACAGCATTTTCAGGGGGATGCGCCATTTTGTTGTTTGCAATATGGAGAGTTGTTAAAAAGATTGACCGTACGGTCAAAGAAAAGTCTTAATTTGAAATTAAAGCGGCTTCTATGTCGGTCGTTTTTTGCAACATGGGGTCAAAAGTACTCATTACTTTTGCTGCGGTATTATCGCCAAAAAATTGTTTTGCAAAAGCCGATTTTAAAAGTATTTTTAATGCGTTTTTATAGATATGCAATTCCTCTTTTTTCAAGCTCATACGCTCTGAAAAATTGCTGATAAATTGCTGATAAAAATCCTCAGAAATTTCAAAATCACTTAAAAATTCGGCTTCGGAAAGCGCTGTGTATTGAGCACGCTGACCGTCCAAATACTCAAACACAAAGAAGTCCATAATACCAGAAACTTTTAGATACTCTACAATATCGTTGTTGAAATTCGCATCATAAGGCACATACACATCTGGAATAATACCGCCACCACCATATACAATTTTTCCTTTGGGAGTTGTAAATGTTAGACTATCCACTAACGCATTCCATTGTAAAGTATCTTCGGCTCGGTTTTCTAAACGCTTATAATAATCGTCGTAATACGCCTCTGACCCCTTGTCATAAGAACGTTGTATAGAACGCCCTGTTGGAGTGTAATATCTAGAAGTCGTCAATCGTATCGCACTACCATCCCCTAAATCCATTTCTTGCTGAACGAGCCCTTTCCCAAAAGAACGACGTCCAATAATGGTGCCTCTGTCATTATCCTGAAGTGCTCCTGCAACTATCTCACTGGCAGATGCTGAGTTTTCATTAATCAGCACATAGACCTCAGCCTCTTCAAAACGTCCTTTAACGGTCGCAAAGCTTTTATCAATTTTGTTTGTTTTGTTTTTGGTGAATAAAATGAGTTTGCCATCTTCCAAAAACTCATCTGCAATTTGCATAGCAATTTGTAAAAATCCGCCTGAATTATCTCGTAAATCTAACACTAAATTTAAAGCCCCTTTAGAGATTAAATCCTCGATGTTGTTCTCAAATTCTAAATAGGTACTTTCTGCAAATCGATTGATTTTAATATATCCAAGCGTTGAATTGATCATATAAGATGCAACTACACTTTTGATAGGAACTTCGGAACGTATGATTTCAAAATTCCGTAAGCTATCCACTCCCTCACGCTTGATTTTTAATTGGACTTTAGAATTTTTTTGACCCCGGAGTCTTTCAATGACTTTGGATTCACTCCAATTCTGTCCGTAAAGGGTGTCGTCATCTGCTATTAAAATGCGGTCGCCTGCCTTAATCCCAGCACGAAAACTAGGACCGCCCTCGATCGCTCTAATGACAGCGATGCTGTCTTTGTATATGTAAAATTGAACCCCAATACCGATAAAATCACCTTTCATATTTTCGGTAACGGACATTAAATCTTGTTTTGATATGTATGAGGAATGTGGGTCGAGATTTTGTAAAACCGTATCAATAAAATTTTCAATGATACTGTCCGTATCAACAGGATCAACATAGCCATATTTTATATAATCAATAAGCTTGTTGAGTTTTTGTTTGCTACTGTTTTTGGTGCTTGCAAAATAGCCTGAAGAATTGGTGTTTAATTTTGATCCTATAAAAATTCCAATCCCCAAAAGAACTGCAATAAAAAAAGGCAAGTGTTTTTGATTTAGAGTCATTAAATTACAGTGTTAGTAATTCGACTTGGATGCCCGCTTTTTCTAAAAACTCAACTCCCGAGAGGTCTTTATAGGCTTGGCTATAAACCACGCGCGTTATACCAGCTTGATGGATTAATTTACTGCAGCTTTTGCAAGGAGATAAGGTGATATAAAGTGTGGCTCCAGAACAAGATTGAGTGGATGCTGCAACCTTTAAAATAGCGTTAGCTTCTGCATGCAAAACATACCATTTGGTGTATCCTTCTTCGTCTTCACAAAAATTTTCAAAACCTGTTGGAGTACCGTTATAACCATCAGAAATAATCATGCGATCTTTAACAATAATTGCACCTACTTGTTTGCGTTTGCAGTATGACAATTTTCCCCACTCGGATGCCATTCTGAGATAGGCTTTGTCATATTTAAGTTGCTTTTGTGTGGTCATTAAATAGGTGGGGTATTTATGAAAATAAGGGGCTATTAAAAATCAAAGGGAGCATAAACCCAATCACAACGGCCGAAAGAACCATTACCCAGTCTCTAACAGAAAACCTAAAAACAGTTTGTCCTAGGAATCCCAAAAATAATATACAAAATACAATTACAAATTGACCGAGTTCAATCCCTAAGGCAAATTCTAATACAGATAACAATGTACTCTCATTAGCAGTTACCATTGATTCAAAAGCATTGGCAAACCCTAATCCATGAATGAATCCAAAAAATAAGACGATACTAAATATAATGATGGGATTGGAATGCTTAGAGGATTTTCCTGCGGTAAAAACATTGTAAAGCGCCATGATAATGATTGTAAATGGTATCAACCACTCGATTACATTGCCCTTTAAATTTATGATGTCATAAACTCCTAACAACAAACTCAGGGTATGCCCCAGAGTAAAAGATGATATTAATAGCAGTAAACGTTTCCAATCTTTAAAAAGATATGGAATTGTTAGTACAACTAAAAACAAGATGTGATCATAACCTTTGAAGCTCACTATATGATACAATCCTAATTCTAAAAATTTTAAAAAGCTATCGAGCATGATGTTGTTTTATTTATTTCAAAGTTAATGTTTTGATTTAAACTAATCTACTAAAGGGTTTCAAAAACCTCAAGACCACAATCCAAAAAGACTTTGTAATCTGCTTCATCTGGGGTATATCCAACTGGGTCGTTTAGAATGACTTTTCCGTCCGGATCCAACAACACATAATAGGGTTGCGAATTGGATTGGAAAAATTGTGTTTGAAAATGTGCCCATTTGTGGCCATAATTTTCCAAGACTCGGGTTCCACCTCCAAGGCGTTCTACTGTTAATTTTTGGTCTTCTGGCAATTCTTTTTTGTCATCTACATAAAGAGAAATCAAGACATAGTCTTTTTCAAAATAGGGTTTTATGGTTGCTTTTGGCCAAATATGTTCTTCCATTTTACGGCAGTTTACACAGGCATACCCTGTGAAATCTAATAAAATTGGTTTGTTTACTTTTTGGGCATAGGCGACTCCCTTTTTTAAATCTTTGAAGCAATCAAAATTGTTGGGACAGTCGTTTGGATACAAAAAACTGTAGCCAACTGGTGGTGCTAACCCACTTAATAACGTGAGCGGGGTGAATGTTTGAGTTTCTTTATTGAGCCTAAAACCAGAGCCTAAATAAATCACAAAGGCAAATACTAAAACCCCTGAACTCAGCCTAAAAAAGGAGATTTTTTTTAGTGGAGAATCGTGTGGAAATTTTATTTTTCCAACAATATAAAGTCCCAATCCGGCAAAAACAAGAATCCAAATTCCTAAGAAGACTTCAATTTTAAGGACTCCCCAATGTTTTACTAAATCGGCGTTAGAGAGAAATTTAAACGCTAATGCGAGTTCTAAAAAGCCTAAAATAACTTTGGTTGTATTGAGCCAACCTCCAGATTTTGGCAAGGCTTTTAGCATGTTTGGAAACATCGCAAATAATGCAAAGGGCAGTCCAAGTGCGGCTCCAAATCCTCCCATTCCAGCGGTTAATTGCCACGCACCCCCATCTACAGAAAGAGAACCTGCGAGGAGGGATCCAAGAATGGGGCCTGTACAAGAAAAAGAGACAATTGATAAGGTCAATGCCATAAAAAAGACCCCCAGAATTCCACCAATACCTTCGCCTTTACTTGTGGTATTGGTCCAAGTAGATGGCAATGTTAGTTCGTAATACCCAAAAAATGAGAATGCAAAAAATATAAAGATGATAAAAAATATGACATTCAACCACACGTTGGTGGAAATTTCATTTAATATATCGGGGTTGACGGAATCTAATAGGTGAAATGGAATGCTGAGTGCCAAATAAACTAACACAATGAAAAAACCATATAAAATTGCTTTGGATACACCTCCTTTTTCGGTGCCATCTCCTCCTTTTTTAGTAAAAAAGCTAACCGTTAAAGGGATCATTGGAAATACGCAAGGGGTCAAAAGAGCTAACAAACCGCCCAGAAATCCCAATCCAAAAATTTTCCACATTGAGTTGTTGGAGGCTTTGATATCTTGCGATAAAGAGTTTACTTGTGTGCTACATTTCCCTAAGGCTTTTGAGAGCGAGTTGGCAGACATGCCGTACAGGATCTCATCGGCATTCTCAGAAACTTCCAAGTTTGATACTGGTGTCCCACCTACAATTACAAAACCAGTTTCCTGCTTAAAATTAAATGTAAATGGGTTGTCTGGAAGATAAGTGCATTTTGTGTCGTCACAAGTCATAAAATCAATATTCCCATTAAGACTGAAGTCGGGAGATTTTACACGAATTCGTTGTTTAAAAATTGCTTTATCATAATATTTTGAAACCACCATTTCAAATACGGAATCGAATTGTGTTACTTTATTTGTTTCTAATTCTTTAACCGTTTCAATGGGGTCAAAGTCGGGGGTTGGAGTAAATGAAAAAACTGTTGGCAGAGGACCTCCTTCTTCTACAAACTGCGAGTAGAGCGCCCAATGGTAATCAATCTTTGCGACAAAAATAAGGTTGTATTCTGTTTCTGAAATTTTTTCAGAACCAAATTCCCATTTAACAGGGTTTAGGATCTGAGAAAATGTAGAAAAACTGATTAAAAACAAAAAAAGTGTTGCGAACTTCTTCATAAGAATCGTTTGGTTTTGGACTGCAATTTAATGAAAAAAACAAGTGTAGTCTAATTAGTAAATATTAATATTCATTTGAGTAGAAAAAACAGCTCAACCGTTTACGGTTGGGCTGTTAAAATAAGCTTGAGCATAAGGCAAATGAGTACAGTAATTTCTTTATGTTGATTTTATTAAATTGGCTTACATATACTTGCTAAATGCAATTTAATAAAAAGTGCGAAATAAACGACTTTAAACGTTTAAAAGTTCATCTCTGGTCTTAGTGTATTTAGATTGAGTTCTTTTGATATATGATTTTGAAGATACTTTCTTAGAATCCTTAAAAAATTGGATTCCTAGGGGGCCAAATTCTGTGTCTAAATTCCGATTGCTCCAATTCATCATTTCATAAATAATTGGGTACATATCCACGCCTTTATTGGTAAGATAGTAAACCTTTGTTTTTTTATCATGAGGTA
>Ga0209654_1000917_pt1 | contig 25961 bp, 42 predicted proteins | sample SaaInl1SG_22_DNA_FD_184646 | JGI IMG/M metagenome (GOLD analysis project Ga0209654, IMG submission 184646) | Marine microbial communities from expanding oxygen minimum zones in the Saanich Inlet - ESP_161SG_22_DNA (SPAdes) (version 2) | ecosystem: Environmental > Aquatic > Marine > Intertidal... | reverse complement strand
ACGCTTGAGCGTGTTCGCAGAAGTGCAGTTGACACCAACACTAATCTCAAGGGGTGGGTGTAATGCAAGTATCACTAGAAGCAAAACGTAACGGCGTTGCATTTAGACGTCCAACTTTCAAAAACCCATTACCTAAAATGTTTAAATCGATCGGTAAAGGCTTAATGGCTGTGTTCATCGGCATCATCGCATTTGGTGAGTCAGCAGGCAGAGCAAGAGCGGCGGCAGAACTAGCACGTATGGGCTATCAAGACGAAGCACGAGCACTAATGTTGAAGGAGCACGGATAATGTGGAAACGTTTTATCAAAGCAATGGAATACCGTTCTTACTGTATGGCAATTCAACAACTACGTAGCAAAGGCTTGTACAAAGAAGCCCAGCGTGTGAGTGAATATAAACATGCAATGTACGAAACTTTCTGATCGAGTAGCATACGGCTTAACTATGTCCTTTCGCTGGTTCGCGGACACGTTCTTCGCCAAGCGTTATGGACATAGGGCCGTAGTTTTAGAAACTGTAGCAGGAGTTCCTGGTATGGTTGCTGGCATGTGGAATCACTTGCGTAGCCTAAGAAAGATGCAACCAGACGAACGTGGTTGGATCAAGACTCTGCTAGACGAAGCAGAGAATGAGCGTATGCATCTAATGATCTTTATTGAGATTGCCAAGCCCAACTGGTTCGAACGTTTGTTAATAATGTTTGCTCAGTTTGTGTTTTGGCATTTCTATTTTATACTGTACGTGTTCTTCCCCCAGACAGCACATCGTATGGTAGGATACTTTGAAGATCAGGCTGTAATCAGTTATACGCAATACCTAGAAGAGATTGATGCAGGACGCATTGAGAATATCGAAGCACCAAACATTGCCAAAGACTACTATGGTTTAGATTATGATTCAACACTACGTGATGTTGTTATTGCTGTGAGAGCAGACGAACAAGGCCACGCAGATGTTAATCATGAAATGGCAAATCAACTGTTGACAAACACTAAATAATACGTTATATTAATAACACTACACACAGAGACACAAGGAGAAAACAATGTCAAAAGTAGAAACTACCTATGGGGAGACTATCCTCAAGCAAACACAAGAAATTGCCGATATGTTTAAACAGGCAATGCCAAAAGTATCAACAAATAAGAACGGTTACGAAATCCGCACAAAAGTGCTAGAGATGGCACAGAATAATGTATGGCAAGATTACCATGCTAAAATGGGTGCGTTTGAAACTACAGTTGCCAAAGAAGGTGACGAAGTAGTAACTAAGGTAACAATGCCAGAAGTACCTGGTGTTGATGCTGTAATGGAAGCCGCTGATAAGTTTTATGCTTTTGTGAATGGTAATAAATAATAGACTAACAGTTTAAAACTATGTAAAGAAACGGGCATAGCCTATAAAATAACAAGTAGTAAAATTATAGAGAACAGGTAAGCCCCTATACCATAAAACGTATAGGGGTTTATTCTTTTCAATAACTAATTATATGCTAGAAGTTATTGACAATTTTTTACCACAATCATATCAAGATGAGATAGAACAGACTGTTTCGAGACATGACTTTCCGTGGTACTACCAACCAAACATTACAACAGGTAAACCTAAAGTACAAGACAACCGTTTTATGTACAGTCACGGGTTTACTCATCAGTTTTATCATCAAGAGCACGGAGTGCAAAGTGCGTTTTGGGGACTTGTACAAAACCTACAACATTTTGTTCCTCACAACACTATGGGATATTATAGGCTGAAAGCAAACTTGACTGTGCCAGTTACTGGCTGGTCCAATGATACAGTCCAAGAGCCGCATGTTGATATGCCTATTCCTCATCTCGTATGTTTATACTATGCAAATGATAGTGACGGCGATACATTCTTCTTTGATCAAACGTTCAACGAAAAGGCTGAGCCAGACGAATTTACGGTACTCAAAAGAGTTACTCCAAAGAAAGGCCGAGCAGTTATTTTTGACGGGCTTCGTTATCATGGTAGTAACAATCCTATAGAAACTCAAGCAAGATTTATTATTAATGCAGGACTGATTATATGATAGAGGTTGTTGATAATTTCTTACCTGAAAGTTATGCAGATGAGATTGAAACTACTTTAGGGAACTACAACTTCCCTTGGTACTATAGGCCAAGTATTAATAACGGCAAGCCTAAACTACATGACTCACGGTTTAAGTATGCTCACGGATTTGTTCATAACTTTTTTAATGACGAACAAGGACCCATGAGTAATTATTATCCTACAGTTAGCACACTTAAATACTTTGCAGAGAAACATGGCTTTAATAATAGCGGCTATCACAGACTGAAAGCAAACTTAAATGTACAAATACCTAACTGGCAAGATGGACAATGTCAAGAACCTCATACTGATATGCCCAGCGATCATATGGTACTCATCTATTATGTTAATGATAGCGATGGGGATACTTTTATATTCGATCGTAAGTTTGATCCTATGGATCCCAACCCTGGTGAGTTTAATATCAAACAAAGAGTAAGTCCTAAAAAAGGAAGAGCCTTACTATTTGACGGTAACTTTTATCATGCCGGAAGTTATCCTATCCAGCACAGTCATAGGATAATGCTTAACGCAAACCTAATTACTACTTAATCATTATCTGCGCACATAAATAGTTGCATGATAGACAAGACACCGTTTGAAAATCTAATCAACAGCCTAAAAGATGACGGAAAGTATCGTACGTTTAACGACATATTGCGTGAACGTGGAGAGTTTCCTAATGCTATCTGGTACGGCAAATATGCAATTAAGAACATTGTGAATTGGTGCTCAAACGATTATCTTGGCATGGGTCAGAACAAGGTTGTTCTAGACGCAATGCATACTGCACTAGATCAAACTGGAGCAGGCTCGGGCGGCACCCGTAACATTGCAGGCACATCTCACTATCACGTGGCGCTCGAATACGAGTTGGCTCATTTGCATAGCAAAGAGTCGTCGCTCTTATTCACGTCTGCTTATGTAGCAAACGAATGGAGTCTGGTGGCACTAAAACGCATCATTCCCGACATTGTGTTCCTAAGTGACAGCAAGAATCACGCTTCCTTAATACAAGGAATCCGACACAGTGGTGCTGACAAACAAATATTCAGGCACAATGATCTTGACCACCTAGAGGAATTACTAAGAGACGTCGAAGGCACCCCTTGCATAGTCTTCGAATCCGTGTATAGCATGGACGGGTACGTGAGTAAACTTCCAGAGATTTGTGCATTAGCAGAAAAGTACAATGCCATTACCTATCTTGATGAAGTTCATGCAGTGGGGCTGTACGGGAGTACAGGCGCGGGGTATGCAGATGAACTTGGCTGTCTTGACAAGATAGATATCCTAAATGGTACACTTGGTAAAGCCTTTGGGGTGCAGGGCGGATACATAGCAGGGAATCGCTCTGTCATAGACGCTATCCGCTCTGTCGCCTCAGGCTTTATTTTTACAACATCAATGAGTCCTGTACTTTGTGCAGGGGCATTGGCAAGTGTAAAGTATCTTAAGGATCATAACGAACTAAGACAACAACACCAACAAAGAGCGAAGGCTCTAAAAGTAGCATTGGCTAACGCAGAGATCCCTGTAATGGAAAACTCAACACATATTGTTCCAGTAATGATAGGTGACGCTAAACAAGCAAAAGCAATGAGCGATTTGTTATTAGACGATTATAATATCTATTGCCAAAGTATTAACTATCCAACTGTTGAAGTAGGAACAGAACGCTTGCGTTTTGCTCCCACACCATATCATACAGATGCTATGGTCAGCAACTTAATTGATAGTTTGCGTAAGGTTTTTAAGCGTAGCCAAGGATACTGAAAGGAATAACATGAATAAAATAAAAAAATATCTATGGATGGGACTTGGTTTCTTATCTTTAGGAATGGCATACATTGGAGTAATAGTTCCGGGCATTCCATTCAGTATCTTCTTAGTGTTCTCGGCATATTGTTTTGCTAAGAGCAGTAAGCGTATGCATGATTGGTTATACAATCACAAATACTTTGGACCGTTCCTAACTAATTGGGTACAGAAAAGAGTATTCCCTACCAAAGGCAAGTATGCGATGGTGGCAGTAATGTCGTCCTCGTTAGCATTCCTTTGGTTTACAACAGGCAACATCAAAGCAGTACTATGGAGCGGAGGCTTTATGGCATTGGTCGCTCTGTGGGCATGGCGTTTTCCAGGTTCAGTTGCCGAACACGAAAAGCGTACTAAATTAGGCAAGAGGATTGGATGGCTCAAATAGATAGTATTGTTACTTGGGACAACTTCTTCCCTGACGATGTGTTTGCAGACCTTATTGCAAAAAGTGAATATGTTCCGTGGAAGTATTGTGAAGTAGTGAGTGAAAGTTCAGGACTTACACAAGAGCACCTTGTTGAACGTTTTATGACGTGGAACATATATGAAGAAGGTGCAATTCATTTTGATCCAATGAATATTATGCAACCCATTGACGAGTATTGTCGTACTAATATTCAACAAACCTATCCCGATGCAGATGTGCATGACATGAAACGATTGCGCTTTAATGGCACTATGAAAGGTGAAGGTTATGTAATGTGGCCACACGCAGATATACATGGTGACCAACCAACTGTCTACACTATTGTTGTATATCTAAATGGCGATGGTGGCACATCTTTTTACGATCAAAAAGGTGGCAACATAATTAAGACAGTAGACTTCAAACCTAATCGTGCAGTAATGTTTCCAAGCACAATGTGGCACAATGCTGAATCACCAACACAAAGTTATTTTAGAACGAGTCTTGGTATAGTTTATATGATTGATAATATTTAGAAATAAGCCCCCATTGGGGGCTTATTGTTTTAACGCATGTTTGGTTTAATACCATGTATTAAACATTGATATGCATAGTTAGGATCGTTACGATATTCCGTTTCTACCCAACGCTGAACATCAGCGTGTCTCTTTGTATTTGCTTGGGACAGGGATGAGACAGCAGTCATCATCACACGACCCAGTGCTTTTGCTATCTGTGTCATTTTGTTTTCCTTATGTAATGATGTCGTTTAAGGCGGACGCCAGTTGTGCTACCAACTACTCAGGTCGAGAACTTATCTTGCCGTACTATTTATGTATAACCCACTTGACATACAAATTAATGGTGTTACTATAAATAATCGTAGGAGCATTGGGCTCCGTGCAGGGCAACGTTGAGCCCTGTCTTAGTATGTGAGCGCCGTGGTAAAAGCGGCAAGCAGAGGAGAAATAATAATGGACGCACTCACCCTATGGATGGCTGTTGGTTTCCTGTTCGCAGGTTACGCAGTTATCGCAAATGATAGTGTACAAACTCTCGGTACATGGATCGCAAGTAATAACGAACGTTTTAATTGGAAAGTGATGTGGGGAGCGGCTAGTGCTGTTCTACTGTATACACTTTGGTATGGTTGGTACGCCAACGGTGGAGATATTAGTTATGGACGACTAAACAAAATACCGTTTCAAGAGATACAATGGTATCATGCTATGGCACCGGGTCTACTATTAATACTCACACGAATAGGTGTACCGGTATCAACTTCCTTTCTAGTGTTGAGTGCTTTCGCAAGTACCTTTGTGCTGGAAAAGATGTTGATGAAAAGCATGATGGGCTATGCAGTCGCGGCTGTGGCGGCATATTGTATTTGGATAGTAGTTACTCGACTACTCGACGAAGCAAAGCCTGTTAAAGAAGAACATAAACGAGCATGGCGAATAGCACAATGGGTGACAACAGGCTTCCTGTGGTTTACTTGGCTAAGTCATGACATGGCAAACATTGCTGTGTTCCTTCCAAGACAAGTTCCATGGGACCTAATGATCCTAGTGAGTCTTGTGTTTGTTGTAGGACTTGCGTTTATGTTTAAAGAAGGCGGAGGAAAGATTCAAAAGATTGTACTTGAGAAACACAATACTAGATATGTAAGAAGTGCTACCATCATTGATGGTGTGTACTGGCTAATATTGTTTTTCTTTAAAGAACTAAACGATATTCCAATGTCAACAACATGGGTGTTCGTAGGTTTACTGTGTGGACGAGAACTTGCTATGGCAACTATAACAGGCAAGGAAAAGTTCAAGACAGTGTTTCCGTTAGTGACCAAAGACTTCTTCAAGATGATGATTGGACTAGGTGCTTCGGTAGGCGTAGTGTTAATGATACACTATGTTATAGTACCAAACGGACTGTAATAATTAAGGCAGGGTGCAACGGCTCTGCCTTTTCTATTGAGGTTGTAACACTAACAACATAATTACTATTATGAATATTACTATCGCAGGCTATGGGTTCGTTGGCCAAGCACATTACGAACTACTCAAAGATTTCTTTGACATAACAATTTATGATCCTGCGAAGGGCCATAATAATTTTGGCAACCCAGATGCAGTTATTATATGTGTGAGTACACCACAAGGCTCGCACGGAGGCTGTCATATGGATAATGTGTATGACGTTATTGATCGTAGTCCTAAGGTTCCTATTCTAATTAAAAGTACAATCAGTGTGGAAGGTTGGGATATGATTGAACATTGTTTCCCAATGCATAGTTTAACTTTCTCACCAGAGTTCCTACGTGCGGCAACAGCAGTAGAAGATTTTAAAAATACTAAAACTATTTTGTTAGGTGGCGGCAACACATCCGTTTGGGCTGATGTGTTTATTAAGGCAATGGGTAAAATTAACATCAGTGTTGCACAACCCAAAGAACTAATCCTAGCCAAGTACGCTCGCAATAGTTTTCTTGCTCTTAAGGTTGCATACTTTAATCAAATGTATGACTTATGCAACTCTCTTAATATTGATTATGCATCAGTAGCCGAGTATACTGGAATGGACAATCGTATCGGTAATAGTCATATGGAGATAACTGACCAGCGTGGCTTTGGTGGACATTGCTTTCCTAAAGATACTAGCGCACTCGTAGTAACAGGCCAACGCGGTAACGTTGACCTGTCAATTTTGAAAGAAGCAATTAATTACAATAAAAGTATTCGTAAAGATTAATGCTGGCTGTTCTCTTTACCTGAAGCATACATTTCTAAATAGTTTATATAGTTGGTCATTGAGTGATCTGAAAAGTTATCGATTTGACCTTTCTTCAGTCCCATCCACATACCACGCAACTTATCTTTAAACAACTGCCAACCTGTAGGCTTGCGAACATTGCCGTATGCGTTTAGATAATGTAGTTCTCCGTGATGTTTGTAACCCATCACAGCAAGAGGAACAGTAGTGACGATGTCGTTGTTGTTCTTCCAGCGATGATGTGTTACACCTAAATTATCACAGTATGCTTTCCAGCCCACCCTTGGCGAACCATATGTATACAGTTCTTGTACAGGTTCAATGCCTGGATATAAGTGACAACGGCTTGCCATAATGGTTGCCATTGCGGCTCCTAAACTGTGTCCACAGAACCAAATCTTTTTCTTATCGTTTGCTTTGCGTTGTAAATCTTCTAACACCATTGGCCATAGTTCGTCTACTTCTGCTTTGAAGCCTTGATGCACTCTACTAATAGTTTCGGCTATTACTGGTAGTGCTTTTAGATCTGCTTTGATGTCGTTAAACTCTGTTGGCTCTGTGCCTCGACACGCAATGACTAAGTCTTCTTTGTTCATAAAGCGGTATGCCTGTGCGCCGTCTTTTGCGTAAAACTCGGTCGTTGTAAAACCTAATTTACGTGCTTGTTTTGTTGCAGACTCCTCGTCCAAGTAGGCAATTTGTGCTAATTGAGCGAATAAGAGACTGCGTTCTTTGATATCTTGTGTTATAATACTCATATGTGCCCTCCCGGTTCAAACATATTTATTTGTAAAAGCCATAAATAGTTATAAGGAAACTGTGTTATGAAAAAACGAACTAGATCAATATTAGAAGAACTAAACAATCTGCATCGCGAACGTGACAACGATTCGTTTATTGCCACCACTGGTACAAACATTATTGAAAGTGCTGTGAACTTGATTGGGAAGATCAATGAAACTTACGGTGAGCAAGAAGCGTTGGATCTAGAGCGAAGATTCCTAAACAGTATTAGAACAGGCGACTCTAAAAAGTTTCGCAGAGGAGTTCAAAAAGTTCAGGAGAGTAAACGTAATGATTCTTAAAGAAGGCGGCAACGTATTCAAAAACGACAGCGGCGAAGCATCAACACAACGTATTAATCAAGCCGATGTTGACCCTACACTAGCATGGGCAGAAAAGATTGTTGGACTAGATTTGGTCAACAACAAACTTGGCTCAACAGGTATTCGCAGTACTAGCGGAGACTTAGACATTGCAGTAGACAAGGACAAATACAACAAAGATCAAATTGTTGCTAAACTAAAAGCATGGAAGGACAAGAACGCCCCTAACGATGATGACCGTGCATGGATTGCAAAGTCAGGCATCAATGTGCATTTTAAAACTCCGATCAAAGGAGATGCTAAGAACGGGTTTGTACAACTAGATTTAATGTTTGGCGAGCCTGAGTTCATGAAGTTTGCTATGAAGGGTGCAGGCGATAACACGCCGTACAAAGGAGTGCATAGAGCAATCCTTATTTCAAGTATTGCAAAGTATCATGGTTATAAATTTAATAGTCAAACAGGACTTGTAGACAGAATTACAAATAAAACAATTTCAAAAAATGCAGACGAGATTGCACAATACATTTTAGGTGACAATGCCAAAGGCACTGACTTAGACAGTGTAGAAACTATTGTTGCTAAGATCAAAACTGATCCTAATTACAAAGCAATGGTAGATGATGCAAGAAAGTATTTTGAAAAAGACGGACTTGAACTGCCTGAAGCAGTACAATACGAAGGCCGTGAATGGTTTAGAAAAACATTGGACTTGCTAAATGAGGTATAAAGATATTAAAGAGGCTCCTAAGAAGCCAGAAGTAGCAACTGACAAGCCTAAAACTTTTACAGACAAATTACAAAATCCTGAAAAAGGACCAAGCCTAGCCCAGCGAGCAAAGGCAACTTGGGACAAAGGCCAGAAGTGGCGCAAAACAGGTACAGGTAAAGGTGATGCATCTGCCGCAGGTATTCTTAAAACTGCATTCAAAGCAGGCAAAGACATCAAGGATCTTGTTAAAGGTCCAGACGATAAAGAAGAACCTACTAAGAAGGCAGAACCACAAGTTGCAACAAACCCAACACAATCCAACTCTTACAGCACTGACAAGATTAATAGCATTAGAAATTTAAAAGATGGAAGTGCTTTTAGAAGTGACGACGGAACAACTTATACATATCAATCCAATGCCAAAGGTTGGCTACCGAACGTAAAAGGAAAGCCTGGCATTAATACGAAAAAAGGTCTTGACATGTTTAACTTGGCCAAGGATAGAAAAAAGGTAGAATCTAAAAGCAATACCGATAAGCCATTGTTTGAAGCAGAGGCACGTATTCAACATGCGGAAGACCTTGTGTTCTTCCAAGGCAGTGCAGGCGCCAAACGTGCATTGACACAGTTAAAGGAATTAGCAGATGGCGGACAAGACAACGTTACAGTTAAATGGGACGGAAGTCCAGCAGTCATTTTCGGCAGAGACGAAGACGGAAACTTTATGCTGTCCGACAAAGGCGGCTTTAGTGCAAAAGGGTATGACGGTAAAAACAAAAGTCCTGAAGCAGTAGAGAAAATGTTTATGAATCGTCCGGGTGCTCAGCGTAATCCAGAAGGATTTAAAGCACTAGCGACAAATATGAAAAAAGCCTATACCATTATGGATAAAGCAACACCAAAAGATTTTAGAGGATACTTTAAAGGGGATATGCTTTATTTCAATACGCCAAACTTAGAACAAGACATGTATATGTTCAAACCGCAAATTGTACAGTACTTGGTCAAGAAAGATAGTCCTATCGGACAGCGTATTGGACAAAGTCAAGTAGGTGTTGTTATCCACCGAGTGGTTGACGAACAGGGCAACGAGACTCCGTTGAAAGAGTTTGATATGTTCCAAGGTAATGACTTGTATGTATTACCTCCAGTAACAGTAACCGAGGCTCCAAAGGTTGACGAAACATCAATTAATAAACTTGAAGCACTAATTAATAAGAACTCAGGAGCAATTGATAGTTTCCTTGACAAAGAAAAATTAAAAGCAATGAAAGTCTCTGACTTTGATAAGATACTTTATTCCTATATTAACAGCAAAGTAGATACAGGACTAGACAACTTAGGCAAAGACTTTATTAAATGGCTAGACACTTCTAAAGTAAGTGCGCCCAAGCAACAGAAATTAATGCTATATATTAAAGAAAACATTAATACGTTTAGTGCCATGTGGGACGTAGTTAATGGTATTATGAAAGTTAAAGATAATATCATTGCTCAACTTGAATCACAAGATGCTGATGTCGTTGCATCAATCAACGGACAACCCGGAGGAGAAGGCTATGTGCTATCTGATCCAAAAGGGGATATGAAACTTGTTAACCGCAGAGGATTTAGTGCGGCTAACCGAGCACAAATGAGATAGGAGCAAACTATGAAACTTAAAGAAATGTTAGATGACGTCAAAGTAAAAGAAATTGACGACGATATGAGAGATTTAGATCTTGGTAATGTAGGTTCAGAATTAGATAAGGATGATGACCTAGCACCAGGCTTTAAACAACAACCAATGATTACACAAGTAATGAAAGTGTTAGATAGTAGAGGCAATCCAAAGCCAGTTGAAACAGTTACAACAGACGATGGCAAAGAGCATAAGATTACAGCAAGCCAAGCATCTACACTTAAAATGTTTTTAACTGCTGATTACGACAGTAAAGTCAAACGCCAATTTACATCAGACGTTCAACAGTCAGATACTTTAGCCGAACTGTTGAAAGGAAAAACTCCACAGGAAATGCAGGCTATCTTCTTAGACAAGTATAAGCCACAAGGCCGCGAGAAGAGTAACTACTCTTGATGGATTTTTTAGCAGAACTTCACGAAGCAAGAATGACTCGCGATTCGAGTAATCAACGAGTGTTGACCTATTCTGATTGTTGCGAGAGATTATACTTGTCAATGCTAGTGTTACAACTACTCAGACAGTATCCACAGTTTGCTCCATTTGCTTCTGGCTATGCTAAAAAGACTATAGACAAAGACAACTATAAACATTTTAGAGCCTACAATACAGACTTGTATAACTTTGCATACTTTGTTACAGGTGATGAGGACGCTATTAATAAACTAAAAGATCCTACATCAGCAATGGCTAGACGTGAAAAGACTACGTTACCTACTATGAATTTTAATCGTTACTTGAGTAATCTAAGCACAGGCCGAACAACTACGATGGATGATCAACAAGTGTTTGTTCGTATTGAAAATGCGTTAGCCATTACTAACTCAGACTACAAAGACATTCGTCGAAATGTTTTTAACATAGATAGACTAGCAACCGGTGACAAGAAAAAAGTAGTAACACGTTTGTTGTTTGCTGTTCGAGCAAAACTTCGTTCAAGTGACATTATCGAATACTTAGAGAAACTTGCGGCAGTAAGAGATTTAGAAAGTTCTAAAGTAAACGACCCAGAACCAACAGTAAGTGTGCCAGACATTACTGTTACTGGTAGAGACCTAGCATTATACAAATACCTAGTAGGAACTAAAAATCTTATGATGGCTAAGAAGTTTTTAGAACTTGCAAAGGACGGTAAAAGTATTCCGCAACAGTTCGTACAAGCATATCTGCCAGCCATTACAACAGTAGATAATATTGTAAAAGGCGGCCCAGCCTTTGTTAGTATGCTACGAGCACTTGAAAAACGTGCAAAACAACAGCATAAACAGTAATTTTTTCCAAAAAGACTAAATAATAATAGCAACTTCGTAGAGTAACGAAGATGTCCATTTAAGAGAGAATATATCTCACTAACAACAGGAGAAAAAAAATGGCAGGAATCACAAAAGTAAACGGCGTAAACGTACTTGCAGGCAACGGCATTGGCCCACGCACACGTATTTTATCGCTAACAAAAGCGGCAATCACAACTACAGCGATTGCAGATCTTAATGCAGTAGTACAAGCATTAACAGCAGGCGGCGTAGAAGGCACAGACGATGCAGTAAGCATTGCAGGCGTTGCTTACACAAGTTCAGGCGTTGCACACGTTGCAGTACAAGGTACAGGCGCACTAACAGCAGGCGACGACTACCGCGGTGTAGCAGGTGTAACAATGGCACTTGTTGCTGATTTTGATCAGAACCCAGCATAATAAATCCTAACTACCTTAGGAACCGTGATGTTATAACAGGCGTCACATTAAAAGCGTCACTTTTTAAGTGGCGCTTTTTTTATGACTATAAGTAATAGTATGAAGATTATAGTTAAAACACTGCTAGACATTACTGAAACTAAGAAGCACAAGCACAACTCGTATGACAAACGTGATGTTAACCAGCAGAGTAACTTTATGAGTTTCTTTAACTGTTTGAGTATGCGTTTTAATCCTTACTATGAAGTTGGCCCGACTGTTAGTAAAGTAGATGTCAAAGGGCTAGGGTTCGGATCCAAGTATACTGGCAAGCATAATGTATGGGAATTTGAGTTTGACTTGGAACTTGCAGTCGCTGGCATCGATCATAGCACATTAGTTAATGACTTTGATTTAATACCAGTTATACCCGATCTAAATGAAACTATTAAAGTAAATAACAATATGTTTAGGACCAAGGACAAAGAACTGATAAACATACTCTTTATACTACCAGATAATAATGTCAGTGACCCCAACTAAATACATATAAGAAATAGGCAACTTTACATTTTAATTTAGGTACGAACATTAGGCCCCTTGCACGATAATTTAACTAATTGCATGGAGAGAATAAATGGCAAAAGCAACACCATTAGAAAAACAAAACCTTGAAGCACACGTAGACTTATGCGCTCAACGCTACGAAGTCTTAGAAGGTCGCCTTACCAAAATTGAAGAAAAAGTTGAAGACATCCACAATGACATCACAAACGGCAACAAGTCGATGATCAAAGTATTAATTGGTGCCGCTGGCACTATTGTTGCAGGACTACTATCTACTATTGTAGTCATCCTAATATCCCAATCATAATTTAAACGCTAAATACTTGTGTTATGCTAGTAAATGAAATTGCCATATCACTTGACGAAAAACAAATATGGGCTCGATCCGGTAAAAAAGTCGTGCGCAAATATCGATGTGGGTCAGGACAGCGTAAAGGACGTATTGTATCTAAAATAGGACAGTGCTTTGCGGCACCAAATGTCAAAGCAAAGATACGCATGAAAAAGACTCGTGCTAGATTAGGAGTTAGAATGGCTCGCAAGGCCAAGCGTACTAAACGTATTAATCCAGCAAGTGTTAGAGTGCAACGTATGAATAAAAAGAGTAAGCGTAGATGAGACTTGATGAGGTTACTGAAGGCGCATTATCGATTATGGGGCGCAAAGGCAACAAACTTGTTCGCAAGTATCGTTGTACTTCGGGGACTAGAAAAGGACGTATTGTTGCTAGTCCGTCGACATGTAACGCTCCTAAAAGAGTTAAGAGTAGTATCAACCTTAAGAAGGCAAAAGCAAAACGCGGATCAGCAATGGATATTGCATCCTCAAGAACAAAGAGAACATCAGGTGCTTCAAAACGGCTAAGTAGAATTAACAAGTCGGGTAGACGCAACTTAAAAAATGTTAGACCTAAAACAAGGTCACGCAAAAGGAAACGCTAATGAGATACAATGAATTTCAACTAAATGAAAACGAACTTAGAGATCTAGCACGTAAGCGTTATCCTGATCTATCAGAAGAACAACTAGACGAAGTATTACCAGCCATTGGTGCTATTGCCGGTAAGGCAGCAGGCATGGCGGCTAAGATGGGTGCGAAAGCAGTTGGAGCCGCGGCAAAGACCGCTGGCAAGGTTGGAGCCCAAATGGGTAAGGCCGCTGTTAAAGGCGCCGCTAAGGTTGCTGGTCAAGCCGCTAAGAGTGCAGGACAGAAACTAGCACAAAAAGCCGCAGGAAAAGTACAAGACAAAGCCGTTGGTAAAATGGCACAGCAGGTATTAAAGCCTGGTGTAAAACTACCGATGCCAGACGCAACTGGAAAAGAGCAAGAGTTTGAAATTGACCAAGTTAAAGGTAAAGAAGTAACTCTTAAGAATCCAAAACGCAAACCTGGCGAACCACTAAAGACAGTCCATGACAAAAAGGATTTAGATCCAATTTTACAACAACTTGCCGGAGTGCAATAGTAAATGAAGATCAATGAACTATTAAACAAGTTTACTATTCAAATGAGTAACGAAGAACGAGATATGCTCGAACGTATGGGAACTGAAATACGTACTATACATTCGTTTACAGAAAGAGAACGTTTCATAATTGAAAGCCTTATACGTAAGGCATTAGTAAGTAAAGTAGTTAAGAATGGGTCAATGTTGGTGGTTGCAAATGAATCCTACAAATCGTGATGTAATACAACATCTAAATGAAATTATCGAGGACGGTGTTTCTCGTTATCCTGTCCCTGTGAAAAAAGGAAATAGCATTAGAATAAAAAATGTTGTTGTCCGTAAAAACAAAAAAGGATATCATATTTTCAACCTAGCCGATAAAGAGTATCATAATTACACGTACTCGCTAGCCACAGCATTAGCAATAGCACACACAATTGCAGTAGATAAATGTAGTGATGTAGAGAAGATTGAATATTTAGATGCTAAATTAAGTAAATACTATAACGATGCGATATTTCATAAGTATACATTAGAACACAGTGACGATGAAATCCGCAGAGATTCGGCAGAAATGCGTTATGATATTGCATTGGACGAGTGCCGTAGGCTCAAACAACAGATAGAAGACTACATATTTGATAAATAAGTATAGTTAAAGGAACACAATATTATGAGAGTTGCACATTTTAATAAACCGATCACAACTAACACTCTTAATGAGAGTTTAGAGAAACGATTTGGAGAGAAAGTTAATGTTGAATCATTTTCAACAGAACAATTACAAGACGCAAGAAACAAATTGCGCACTAAAATTCACGACATTGAAACTAATGAATCTTTTGATGCAGTAGCAGACGACAATTATCAGAAAACTAATATGTTCCTTAAAGTTATTAATAAGGCAATTGAAGAACGTGCAAGCATCGTTGAAGCAGACATTGATGATGATGCAGAAACTGTTACCGAAGGCGCCGAAGAAGCCGCAACACTTGTTATGGCAGCCAAAGATATGGTAGACAGAGTTACTGGTTGGATGGAAGACACAGCAGAGATGCAAACAGAATCCATGTTAGAAATTGGTGACAAGATTAGAGACGAAATGGGCAGTGAGCAATCAGAGTTATTTATTGGCACAGTTAAGCCAGCACTAGAACAACTTTTCACAACATTAGAAACTACACGCGATGCACTAACTGGTGGCGTAGCCATCTTAACAGGCGAAGGTGAAGCACCTGCTATGGGCGATGAAGAAGTACCTGCAGAAGATCCAGAAATGGAACCAACAGTCGACGCAGAAGCACCTGCTGAAGAACCTGCTGAAGATGAATTTGCTACAGCGGCTCCAGCAACAGGCGGCGAAGAAGAAGCGGGTAGAGAGAAGCGTGAATCAGTTGAGCGTTCAAGACGTTTAGGCACTTTACTGGGCGGCTCAAAAAAAAAGTAATTGAGTCTGCTTCCCCAAATCTGCTGAAGATCTTAAATCTATTATTACAAAACAAAAAACTTAAAGTTTCATGGGATGAACTGAACAAGTACATGTCTAACATGGGTGACGAGCAATACTCCCAGGAAACATTTAAAGTAGTTTACGATCAAGATCCGCAAATCCAAGACATTGTAAACAACTTTGACCCTGATGGTGTTACACTTAAAGGCGGCGAAGAGCCACAAGACGCAGGTCAAGACACAGATAATACTGTAGATCAGATGGCGCAAAGTGCAACATCAAACGCAATGCAATAATCCACTTATAAAAAAACACTTGACTTTATAACTTATATACTGTATAGTATACGTAATGAGTAAAGGTCAGGGACATGCATAATTACAAAGAAGTTGCCAATCAGTGGACGTTTCAAACACGTTACCCCCAATACAAAGAGTTTGAAGTTCTGTTCGATCAGATTATTGCTGACGACGAAAGCACAGGTACGACAACTGTAGATGGCGAACAAATATACATCCCCAAAGATAATCAGGATTACCAAAGAATTCAAACTAGGTTTTTTGATTGGCTTGAGCAACAACTAGCCTTTAAAGATATTACTGATTTTAAAGTTATTGAGTCGTGGATCATCTACTACCAAAAGGGTGGGTACCAAGGACTTCATGTACATCAGGGTGATATGAACAAGAATACATTTAGTGCAGTGATTCATTTAGACGATGTGCCTGTATTCCATAACACAAAAAATAAATTTAATGGAATGTTATTTTCATTAATGCCCGAACAAGATGGGTATCAGCATCCACAACATTTTCCAAGTGAAGCAGGCGGAGTAGTTTGTCTTGATGGTAGAGTGTGGCACGGTGTTTACCCAACAGACAGTATTCGACGGACTGTCGTTTATGATATTGAATATACAAGGAAATAATTTTGACATTAATACAAAAGAAGTTTGACTACGCACAAATTGACAGGAAGCAAATTGACGGCAAACGCCTGTATGCTTGTCCTGATGGTAATGCTGTTGCTAGTGTTACAACTATCCTTAGTAAAACAAAGGACATGACACACCTAATTGCATGGAAGAAGCGTGTAGGCGAAAAGAAGGCACAAGAGATTGTCACTGAGGCCGCTAGTGTTGGTACAAGGATGCACAAGTATCTTGAAGACTACATTGAGTTTGGTGAATGGCCTACCCCAGGAAGTAATCCATATGCACAGCAAGCACACAAGATGGCAGAACAGATCCGTGAGAATGCACTAGCAGATGTAGATGAAATTTGGGGCAGTGAAATTAACTTGTTTCATCCTAAGATCTATGCAGGTACTACAGACCTTGTAGGAACATACAAAGGACAACCTGCAATTATGGATTTCAAACAATCTAACAAGCCCAAAAAAGCAGAGTGGGTTGAAGACTACTATTTGCAACTAACAGCATATGCATTGGCACACAATGAGATTTACGGTACTGACATTAAAGAGGGACACATCTTTGTATGTTGCCGTGATTTAACATATCAACAGTTTGATTTATGGCCAGATGACTTTGCCGAATGGGAATCAAAATGGTGGGATAGGGTCTACTCCTATTACGATAAGTTCGCATAAATACTAATAACAAATTAGGAGTAAACTAGTGGCAGTAGTGCAAATATCAAAAATTCAGGTGCGTCGAGGACGCAAGAACACTGGTTCAGGAATTCCGCAATTAGCAAGTGGGGAGTTTGGCTGGGCTGTTGATTCACAAGAACTTTACATTGGTAACGGCGCAGTAAGTGAAGGATCACCGGCTGTTGGGAATACCAAAGTATTAACTGAAAATGATAATTTGTTTACACTAGCAGACCAATACACATACAAAGCAGGAGAGATTCAAACTGGTGCTACTGTAAGTGGACCTATTAGACGCACACTCCAAGAAAGACTAGACGATATTGTAAGCATCCGTTCATTCGGCGGCACTGGCGACGGCACTGATCAAACTTTAGTGTTACAACGTGCAATCGACCAGGTGTATATTAACACAGCAACAAAAGGAAATTCGCAGAGCAGGGTGCAATTAAGAATTGAAGCCGGCACATATGTTATTTCTAACAGTATTAAGATTCCTCCGTATGTAACACTTATAGGCGCTGGTGCGGACAAAACTATTATTAGACAAACAGCAGACTTTCCTATTTTCGAAACAATTAACGGTTCCAGTACTCCCGGAAACTATGCAGATGTAAGTTCGACTACTTCACTTAACCAAGCAAAGCATATTGAGATACGCGGTATGACACTTGAATCATTGGCGATTAACAATATTGGTATTAAGTTAGTAAACTGTAAAGACAGTTCTTTTGAAGATTTAATTATTAAAAGTAATTGGACAACAGGTGATACTCCCGGTAACTTGCATAAAGCAGTAACAATGGAAAACCTTAGTACTGTTGTCGGTTGCTTTAATAATACATTTAACCATGTAACTATTGTCGGTTGGGGCTACGGAATTACAGCAGACGATGATGTTTATGAAAATTCTTTTGATAACTGTATTTTTGACAGTTTGGGATATGCTGTCCACCTTGGTGAAAATACTAACACTGGTGCACAGGGACAACAAACTGGTCCAGAAAGAAACCTCTTTAAAAACTCTATTTTTAGGGACATTGACAAGAACGCAATTATTTTTGAAACAGGCCAATACAATACTAGTCACAGCAACAAGTTTAACAATGTAGGAAACAACGGCGGTACTAGTGCCGCAGTAGCATATACTATTATTAAGAGTTTTGTTGATAAGAACGTGTCATTAAACGATTGGTTCTCAAGAACAAACGATTTGTCATTAGACGTTGCATTTAATACAATTCCTTACATTTCAGAAGTTGAAGGTCCAATCCATGTAGGATATGAATACAGTTCGCAACTGAGTACTAACCAACAGAACGCATTTGAAACTATCTTTAAACTACCGGGTGACTTTTCAAGAACATACCAAATCGATTATGTATACAAGAGTAACCAAGTAGATGCTATGCGAGAAGGTACATTAGAAATTGTTGTAAACAAGTCAACTAATACAATATCATACTCCGACGAGTACAACTTTAACGGAGAAAGTAACTTTGCCGATACGTTAGAGTTAAAAGGACAACTTTTAGATCTTAACGGCGATACAGTAATGGATACAGTAGGTGTCAAAATGAAAAATACTGTAAACTCAGAAGATGCGACATTCTCGTATAAAGTCACAATCAAAAATTAAAAGATAGATAAAAATGTTTTCAGAAGTATTTGAAGAACGATTAAAGCACTGGCGGTCATTACGTGAGAAGATTGAGTACAGTGATAATCCTTTCCTAGACGCAATAACTGCATATGCTCTTGCACCGCGAATTTCTAACAAAGAAGTAGATATGTGGGATCAAAAGACTTGGCCCGGACCGTGGCAATTAATTGACAGAAATGGTTACACAGATACTTGCATTATCTGTGGAATATGTTATACTTTACAATTAACTGAACGGTTTTCTGAGAGCGAGTTTGAGATACATATAAGTACGGATAACGAAAGTAACGAAACTTTTATGCTGTTAGCAGTTGATGACAAGGTGATTAACCCTAGCAGTAGAGCCGTTTTTAACAGAATGGAAGTGCCACATACTTGGATATCACAAAAGGTATATCCAGTCAAGCGTGACCAATAAATATTAAACAAAAATACAGAAGGAAGTCAGAGAAAATCATGTCAAATATTAATATTATTAAGAGCGATGGGCGCAAGGAGCCACTCGACGTTAACAAAATTCACAAGGTGGTAGAATTTGCTTGTGAGGGATTGGCAAATGTAAGTCCAAGTCAGGTAGAGATGAGTTCGCACATTCAGTTCTACGATGGGATGACATCAAAAGAAATTCAAGAAATTATGGTTAAATCAGCGAACGATTTGATTACACTTGAAAACCCGAACTACCAATTTGTAGCGGCACGATTACTTTTGTATGCAACATATAAAGATGTTTACGGCGCATTTGATAACAAGACACTTCTTGACATGATTAAGTTAAACATTGAACGCGGTGTATACGATAAAGAAATTTTAGAAAAGTACACAGATGATGAACTGTTGCAGTTGGACAATTATATTAAACGCAACCGTGATGAAAACTTTACTTACGCAGGCTTGCGACAAGTAGTTGACAAATATCTCTGTCAAGACCGTTCAACAGGACAACTGTTTGAAACACCACAACACATGTACATGATGATTGCGGCAACGTTATTTGCTAACTATCCTAAAGAATCACGTATGTACTATGTAAGGAGATATTACGATGCGACCTCACTTTTTAAGATCAACATCCCCACACCCGTTATGGCTGGTGTACGAACTCCTTTGCGCCAGTTTGCTAGTTGTGTTCTTGTTGATACTGACGATACTCTCGATTCCATTTTTAGTAGCGATATGGCTATCGGACGTTATACTGCCCAGAGAGCAGGTATTGGAATCAACGCAGGACGTATCAGAGCAATCAACGCAAAAATCAGAGGCGGAGAAGTAGCACACACAGGTGTTGTCCCGTTCCTAAAGAAGTTTGAATCAACGGTACGTTGTTGTACACAAAATGGTGTACGTGGCGGTAGTGCTACAGTTCATTTTCCATTATGGCACTATGAAATTAGCGATATCCTTGTGCTGAAAAATAACAAAGGTACAGAAGATAACCGTGTGCGTAAACTAGACTATTCAATCCAATTGAATAAGTTAATGTACGAACGACTTTTATCTAGCGGCGACATTACTCTTTTCTCGCCACACGATGTTCCAGACTTATATGAAGCATTTTATGCAGATCAAGATAAATTTGAAAAGTTATATGTAAAATACGAAAAGCGTACAGACATTAGAACTAAAAAAGTTCCAGCAATGGAGTTGTTTGGCGAACTATTAAAAGAACGTGCAGAAACTGGACGTATCTACTTAATGAATGTTGATCATGCTAATACACATAGTTCATTCAAAGACACAGTATACATGAGTAACCTGTGTCAAGAAATTACACTTCCGACTAAGCCACTGCAACATATTGATGATAACGAAAGTGAAATTGCACTTTGTATTTTGTCAGCAATTAACGTAGGTATCTTAAAGGACTTAGACGATCTAGAAGAACTTTGTGACTTGGCAGTAAGAGCATTAGATGAAATTATTGATTATCAGAAGTATCCAGTTAAGGCCGCTGAGATTAGTACTAAGGCAAGACGTTCACTAGGTGTAGGCTATATTGGATTAGCACACTACCTTGCTCGTAATGGTGTACAGTATGCAGACAAAGAAGCATGGAAACTTGTACACGACTTGAGTGAAGCATTCCAGTACTACTTACTGAAAGCAAGTAACACACTTGCTAAAGAGCGTGGTGCATGTGAGTACTTTAATCGCACTAAATACGCTGATGGAATTCTTCCTATTGATACATATAAGAAGGACATCGACGAATTAGGAAAGTTTAAGTTAAACTATGATTGGGATACTTTACGACACTCTATTCAAGAAACCGGACTACGGCACAGCACATTGTCCGCACAAATGCCTTCGGAGAGTAGTTCCATTGTGTCAAACGCAACAAACGGAATCGAACCGCCTAGAGCATTCTTGTCCATTAAGAAGTCAAAGAAAGGACCTCTTAAGCAGATTGTTCCACAATTTACAACACTGAAAAAAGATTACACATTGCTTTGGGATATGCCAAGCAACGAAGGTTACATCAATGTAGTAGCAATGATGCAAAAGTTCTTCGATCAAGCAATCAGTGGCAATTGGAGTTACAATCCAACACGCTTCGAGGACAACGAAGTTCCAATGAGTGTAATGTTTAACGATCTACTTACTACTTACAAGTATGGGTGGAAAACAAGTTACTATCAAAACACTTATGATTTTAAGGGCATGGAAGATGATGCTGAAGCAAAAGAAGAAGAGATCGTAGTTGAAGTACCGTCACAACTAAATGGTAATGCAGATGATGAATTTTGTGATTCTTGCGCAATTTAATGATTGACATAAGTACAACACGACTATAGTATAAGTTATAGTGAGAGACACAGAGGAAAAATCATGGCGAAGACAGTATTTAATAAAAACAAAGTAGACTTCACCAAGGAGCATATGTTCTTTGGTGAAGACGGTAACACACAGCGTTACGACACGTTTAAATTTCCAGAGTTTGATAAACTAAATCAAACTATGCTTGGATATTTTTGGCGTCCGGAAGAAGTATCGTTACAAAAAGATCGTGGCGACTATGCAGACTTTCGTCCGGAACAGAAGCATATCTTTACTGCTAACTTGAAGTATCAAACACTTCTTGATAGTGTACAAGGACGTGGACCGTGCTTGGCATTCTTGCCGTATTGTTCACTACCTGAACTTGAAAGTTGCATTGTTGCATGGGACTTCTTTGAAACAATCCATTCACGTTCGTATACGCACATTGTTAAAAATGTATATGCAAATCCTAGTGAAGTATTTGATACTATCTTAGACGACGAGAAAATTATCGAACGTGCTGAAAGCGTTACAAAATACTACGACGAATTTTATGACGTTGCTAACAACTTTTTTAACAAAGGCCAAGGCAACGTTTATGATGTTAAGAAAGCATTGTACAAAGCAATGATGACTGTAAACATTCTAGAAGGACTACGCTTCTATGTAAGTTTTGCATGTACATTTGCGTTTGGTGAACTTAAACTTATGGAAGGTTCAGCAAAGATTATTTCACTTATTGCTCGTGACGAAGCAACACATTTGAATTTATCAACACACATCCTAAAGCATTGGGCTAAAGGTGACGACGATCCAGACTTTGTTAAAATCGCAAAAGAGTGCGAAGAAGAAACTTATCAAATGTGGAGAGACTGTGTTGATGAAGAAAAGCGTTGGGCAGACTATTTGTTCAAAGACGGTTCTATTATCGGACTAAACGAAAACTTGCTTCATGCATATGTTGAGTTTATTGCTAACAAGCGATTGAAAGCACTTGGACTGAAAACAATTTATGATCGCCCAATTAATACTAACCCACTACCTTGGACACAACACTGGTTATCAAGTGCCGGACTACAAGTAGCACCTCAAGAAACAGAAGTTGAATCTTATATTATTGGCGGCGTTAAGCAGGATGTTGAAAAGGATCAATTCAAAGGCTTTAAATTATGAGAACAGTAGTTTACTCAAAACCCATGTGTCCTTTTTGCGATAAAGCAAAAGCACTATTAGACAATCGTAAAATTGCGTATGAAACTGTACAAGTTGGTGCAGACATCAGCGTAGAAAAACTTACAGAAGAGTTCGAAGCAAATGGTTTACCACAGCCACGATCTGTGCCACAAATTATCTTAGCCGGTAAGTATATAGGAGGCTACAAAGAGTTAGCCCAATATATTGAAGAAACAGGCTATACCGGCACAGGAGATACTTTATAATATGTTAGTACAAACACCCTTTAAAAAAGGCGACACTGTATCGATGAAATTAATCACTGGGGAAGAACTAATGACCCGAATTGATAAAATTGAAGACGATGCATATGTTTGCCACAAACCTTTAAGTCTATTACAGAGTCCCCAAGGAATGGTACTAGGACAATTTATGATTACTATGGATCAGGATAGCGATATCACCCTTCCAAAGTCTAGTATTTTGTGCGTTGCAACTCCTGAAAAGACAATGGCATCCAAGTATACTGAAGCAACAACAGGAATTGTAACATAATGAGTAGTAAATTAATTCTTATTGACTGCGATGGCGTAGTACTTGATTGGAAAAATGGGTTTGTACAGTTTCTAGCGTTAGAAAGCGTTATAGAAAAAGACACCACAAAGTACAAAGTACATGAGTGGTTTGAAGGACTAGACGGCGAAGCAATCGATGAAGCAAAAGGAAAGTTCTTAATTGAATACTTTAATCGATCTGCATGGATTCGCTTTTTAGATCCTTTGAGAGATAGCGTAGAAGTAGTAAAGGCGTTAAAAGAACAAGGCTATGAGTTCAAAGCAATTACCTCTTTACATAAAGATAAACCTGCCCAGATGTTACGTCAAATGAATCTTGATGAACTATTTGGTGAAGGAACTATCTCCGACATTACCTTTTTACCTACAGGTGCAGACAAAGACGAAGCACTTGCAAAGTATGAAGGTTCTGGGGCCTGGTGGATTGAAGACAAAATTGAAAATGCTCTAGTTGGTAAAAAACTAGGACTAAATTCAATTATTGTTGAGCATGAGTATAACAAGGATGAGTATACGCATGGCATTCCAGTAGCAAAGTTTTGGAGCACGATTTACAAACACATAACAGGAGAAAGATATGTCAGACCTACACAATAAGATCATTGAATCTTACGAAGCGTATATTGCAGAATCAGAAGCATTTGATTCTAAAAATGTAAAAGCCGCGGCCGCAAGAGCACGTAAAGCACTTGGCGACATCGGTAAACTAAGCAAAGAGCGCAGAAAAGAAATCCAAGAGCGCAAAAACGCACTATAACCTCTAAGTAAGCGTAGTGCATTTTTTATACTGCACTACGCTTATTTTTATGATTAAATCATAAATACATTAATAAAGAGGGTACAATAATATTATGAACAACGGTAAACTTAAATGGTACAATCCTATTAAAGGATTTGGATTCATTACACCCGATCCTGAAGGATCCAAAGCAGATATCTTTGTACATATCAGCGAATTCAAAAATGCTGGTATTACAGAAGATTCTATCACCGAAGGCATGGCTCTTACTTTTGAAGAAGTAGAGTTCCGCGGCAAGATTGTCGCAAGCAATATCAAAAGAGTCTAAATGAAGTGTAGTCCAGGCGACCTAGCCGTAATCAAATTCTCAATCAATTCACAAAACATTGGAAGAATAGTCAAAGTATCAGAATACATTGGCAAGTTTAAAGAAGGCGAACAGTTCGAAGCGTTCGGCATGACTTGTACTTGTATTGTAAATGATCATTTTTGGTGGATTGAAGCAGACGATATTAACATTCAATTAGGGCCAAGTCCCAAAGCATACATTGCTGACAGTTGGCTTGAACCTATCAAACAAAAATCTCCTAAAGAAAAAGCAAAAAAAGAACTTGACATTCTAGCATAAGAGTGTTATAAATATAACTGTAACGTTGAAGCAATTCAAACGCTATACTGGACCCGGGGGCGGTACCCGGCGACTCCACCAAAAATACATTCTGCTTACTGTGTAACAGAAGCAACAGGCTGATAAACTGGGAATGTATTTTTGATGGGGTCGAAATAGGATCGACAGGTAGTTAATAGAGTTAGTGGAGTTACCGGGATGTAAGCGCCGTTACCGCGAACAACATTTGTAAATGCAAACGCAGATACAGCGCCAGCAATGGCATTAGCGGCTTAGTTTTAAGCACGTAGGAGTGGGTAACCGGCTTGGCAACAGAAACGGTTACACTTAAATTTGAATAGAAGGAATTCCACAATGTGGACATTAATACTAATAACAGCATTCCATGGCGATCTTTACGCCCATGATGTAGGACAATTTGAAACACAAAAAAGTTGTCATATCCAAATGAATGCTAATCAAGATAATTTTGGCGCAGACGAAAGTTTAGTTTGTGTTAAACTTTTACGAGGAATTAATGGTTGACATCTACAACCGTAGGTGTTATATTTAAAATACAACAAAGCGGGTATCGTATAATGGTATTATTACAGATTTCCAATCTGAAGACAGGAGTTCGATTCTCCTTACCCGCTCCAAAACACTAGTAACATGAAAGGTTACACAAAATGGGTCGAGTCTTTATTGAAGAAGCAATGGATGTTACAGGCATCAACCGAACCGACTTAGTCGGGGTATGTACACATCTAGTACGCACCAAGCAAGCGTCTAGTGCGGCTGACGCACTACGTCGATTAGAAGCAGGAGAGTTTGACAAAGCCGACCTCCAAGAACAAATCATCCGGTCCTATCAAGTTAATATTGAAATGTCGGATCAAGAAGAGGATGTTTAGTGTAGAGTTTGATCATGACGAAATCTGTATTACTGTAATGGATGATACAGGCGAGCATGGAGATCTAAAGATTCATGCGTTTGATGATATAGTTTATCTTACACAAGATGATCTAGAACTTGACACTACACATTTTTTAGAAATCAATACCTCAATGTGGGAAGAACTAATAACTGCAATTCATTCCCCAGAAGGTTTTTTTAGAA
>Ga0209654_1000916_pt1 | contig 25976 bp, 19 predicted proteins | sample SaaInl1SG_22_DNA_FD_184646 | JGI IMG/M metagenome (GOLD analysis project Ga0209654, IMG submission 184646) | Marine microbial communities from expanding oxygen minimum zones in the Saanich Inlet - ESP_161SG_22_DNA (SPAdes) (version 2) | ecosystem: Environmental > Aquatic > Marine > Intertidal... | reverse complement strand
GGGAGATTCCCTTTGGACACTCTACCTCACAAGCACCAGTATTGGTACAGTTACCAAAGCCTTCTAGGTCCATTTGGTTCACCATATTCAATACACGCTCCTTCGCCTCAGGCTGCCCTTGCGGAAGCAATGAGAACTGGCTGATCTTCGCTGATGCGAACAACATTGCTGAAGAGTTCTTACACGTTGCAACACAAGCCCCACAACCAATACAAGTTGCAGCATCGAATGCCTTGTCCGCATTTTCCTTTGGTACGGGAATAGCGTTGGCATCAATCGTGTTACCAGAGGTATTTACTGAGATAAACCCACCTGCACGCTGAATGCGATCAAAAGCAGAACGGTCTACCATCAAATCTTTGATGATAGGGAACGCCTTTGCACGGAACGGCTCAATGTAGATGGTATCGCCACTCTTGAATTCACGCATGTGCAACTGACATGTGGTAATCTTGCGGCCTGGACCGTGAGCTTCACCATTGATAAATAGTGAACACATACCACAGATACCTTCACGACAATCGTGATCGAACACCACCGGCTCTATGCCCTGGTCGATCAACTGCTCGTTCAAGTAATCGAGCATCTCAAGGAAGCTCATGTCCTCTTCTACACCCGAGATTGGGTAAGTTTTCATTTCGCCCTTTGCTTCAGGGCCTGCTTGTCTCCAGATCTTTAATGTTAAATCCATAGTCTGAATTATTTGTAAGAACGAGTCTTCAATTCAACATTCTCGAAAGTCAATTCTTCTTTGTGCAATTTGGCTTCTGCAGGAACACCTGTGAACTCCCATGCACTTACAAAGGCAAAGTTTGCATCATCACGTAATGCTTCACCTTCCTCACTTTGGTACTCTTCGCGGAAGTGACCACCACAGCTTTCGTTACGCTCGAGGGCATCTTTTGCCATCAACTCACCAAGCTCAATAAGGTCAGCTACACGTCCAGCCTTATCTAGTTCAGGGTTCATGCCGTTAGCACCACCAAGTACTCGAACATCTGCGTAGAACTCTTCGCGCAACGCTTGGATATCAGCAATTGCTTGCTTCAAGCCTTTCTCGTTACGAGCCATACCTACTTCGTTCCACATGATCTTTCCTAGACGCTTGTGGAAGAAGTCAACAGATTTAGTACCGTTATTGTTGATGAACTTATCTGTACGTTCACGAACTGCTTTTTCAGCCTCTTCAAATTCTGGAGAATCTGTAGAGATGGCTCCTGTACGGATGTCCTTACTTAGGAACTCACCTACAGTGTAAGGCGCTACAAAGTAACCGTCCGCAAGGCCCTGCATCAATGCAGATGCACCTAGGCGGTTGGCACCGTGGTCGGAGAAGTTTGCCTCTCCTAGAGCAAAACACCCTGGGATTGAAGTCATCAAATTGTAATCTACCCAAAGACCACCCATCGTATAGTGAACTGCTGGGTAAATCATCATAGGCTCCTTGTACGGGTTAGAAGCTGTAATCTTCTCGTACATCTGGAATAGGTTCCCATATTTGGCTTCAACTACCTTCTCACCCAATGCTTTGATATCTGCATCAGATGGGTTGTTCACCCCTTTTACAAGTGCTTCCTCTTTACCGTAACGAACAATTGCCGCTGCGAAATCTAGATAAACTGCCTCACCTGTTTTGTTGACACCGTAGCCTGCATCACAACGCTCCTTCGCTGCACGCGAGGCAACATCACGAGGTACGAGGTTACCGAATGCTGGATAACGACGCTCGAGGTAGTAATCTCTGTTTTCCTCTGCGATATCGTTCGGGTGAAGTTTACCTGCGCGGATTGCTTCTGCATCTTCCTTTTTCGCAGGAACCCAAATACGACCATCGTTACGCAACGATTCTGACATCAACGTCAGTTTACTTTGGTTATCACCACTTACTGGAATACAAGTTGGGTGAATCTGTGTGAAACATGGGTTCGCCATGTACGCTCCTTTGCGGTGTGCTTTCCATGCGGCAGTTACATTAGAACCCATCGCATTTGTAGATAGGAAGAATACGTTACCGTAACCACCAGTACAAAGTAGTACCGCGTGAGCACTGTGGCGCTCGAACTCACCTGTTACCAGGTTCTTTGCGATGATACCGCGCGCTTTGCCGTCTACGACAACAAGCTCTTGCATCTCGTGACGCGCGTACATTTTCACACGACCCTTTGCAATCTGACGGTTCAAAGCAGAGTACGCACCAAGCAATAACTGCTGGCCCGTTTGACCCTTTGCGTAGAACGTACGGCTAACCTGCACACCACCGAATGAACGGTTGTCTAGCAAACCACCGTAGTCGCGTGCGAAAGGAACACCTTGAGCGACACACTGGTCAATAATATTGCGGCTTACCTCGGCCAAACGGTGAACGTTGGCTTCTCTTGAGCGGTAATCACCACCTTTGATCGTATCGTAGAATAGACGGTAAACCGAATCACCATCGTTCTGGTAGTTTTTCGCTGCGTTTATCCCCCCTTGTGCTGCGATGGAGTGTGCGCGACGTGGAGAATCCTGGAAACAGAATGCCTTCACGTTGTAACCCATCTCAGCCAATGAAGCTGCTGCAGAAGAACCGGCTAGACCGGTACCTACTACGATTACATCAATTAATCTTTTGTTTGCAGGCGATACCAATGGAATCTCACCTTTATGCTTTGTCCACTTCTCGCCTAATGGGCCTGCTGGAATCTTAGAATCTATTGCCATAGTAAGAGAATTATAGTGCTTGACCTGGTTGAACAATAAATAAGAATACCGCTACAGCAATGAAGCCCGCTGGAACTAACCATGCAAAAGCAGTCATCGTTTTATTGATCAGCGGTGTGTATTTCGGGTGGTTCACACCCAACGACTGAAACGCGCTCGAAGCACCGTGGCTTAAATGAAGTGCCAATCCTGAAAGAGCTACAACGTAGAATGCTGTGTACCACCATTGTTCAAAGGCAGTTACAGTAATGGTCCAAAGGTCTTTGTTACCATTTGCATCCAAACCTACCGTTCCAAAGTGCATTTCGTACCAAAAACTTCTCATGTGCACTACAATGAAGAAAAGTGTAAGCAGACCTAGAAGCGCCATCTTGCGCGATGCCCAAGAAGCATTGGCTGCTTGATTTTCTTTCACATATCCTACCGGGCGGGCTGCTCTGTTTTGACGTGCGAGCATGATTCCGTCAATAGTGTGCAGAAGTACAGAAGCATAAGTGAGGTAGGAAAGAATTTTAACCACCGGGAAGGTTGTCATGAACTTGCCATACTCATTGAAAGCAAGTTGTCCTTCTTCACCTGTTACAAACAGCTGAAAGTTACCCAATAAGTGTCCTACCAAAAACGTACACAAAAACAATCCGGTAGCCGCCATCCAATACTTGCGAGCTAGGGAAGAGCCGAAAAGCCCTTTTGATGTTGATGCCATAAGCGATTTTAAAGTTTTATAGCCTAATTTTAGCTTGTCAAATTTACGACACAGACTTTAGTCATCATTGTAATCGTGATGAAAATCACCATAGAACGTATCTAAATTAATATAGTCGAGACCTATCATGAGATATCACCAGCTGAATAGCCGAATTTTTGTCGAGAATCGCAAAAAGTTCACAGGTTTGATGAAACCCAATTCATTGGCCATTTTTACTTCAAATGACATTTATCCAACCAGTGCAGATGGACATCTTCCATTCAAACAGCACAGTGATATTTTGTACCTCAGTGGTGCCGATCAAGAAGAAAGTATTCTCGTTTTATTCCCTGATGCTCATAAAGATAGCCTTCGCGAAGTACTCTTTCTAAAGGAGACCAATGACCTCATTGCAGTATGGGAGGGCGCCAAATACACAAAGGATCAGGCATTCGACATCAGTGGCATTAAAACCGTTTTCTGGCTGTCTGAATTTGAAAGAGTGTTCAATGAAATGGCCATTAACGCCGAGCGCATTTACCTCAATGGAAACGAACATCTGCGAGCGCATGTTGAGACTGAATTGCGTCAAGATAGAATGAACAAATGGGTCAAAGAGCATTACCACGCGCATGAGTATGAGCGCAGCCAACCCCTTCTTCACCGAGTGAGAGGAACAAAATCGGAACTCGAACTTGAGGTCATGCGCAAAGCCGCAGAGATTACTACAAAGGGATACAAGCGTGTTTTGAAATACATGAAACCTGGTGTTTGGGAGCACGAATTGGAAGCAGAATTCATGCACGAATTCTTGATGAACCGCAGCCGTGGATTTGCATACACGCCGATTATAGCGGCAGGTAATAATGCTAATGTGCTGCACTATATTGAAAATAATGACCAGTGCCATGATGGTGATCTCGTATTGTTCGATGTAGGTGCTGAGTATGGAAATTATACCTGTGATGTCACACGATGCTTCCCTGTAAACGGAAAATTCACGCCGCGTCAAGCTGAAATATATAATGCAGTGTTGAGCGTGCACGAAGGCGCCATCGCTTTGCTACGTCCAGGCATCATGCTGGACGATTACCATAAGAAGGTGGGCGAACTAATGACCGAAGAATTGTTGAAACTCGGTTTAATCACTGCTGAGGATGTAGCCAGCGAAGATCCTGCATGGCCGGCGTATAAGAAGTACTTCATGCACGGCACCAGCCACTATTTAGGCTTGGATGTACACGATTACGGATTGTGGACCATCCCAGTGGAAGAGGGCATGGTATTTACCGTTGAGCCAGGCATCTATATTCCTGAGGAAGGCTTGGGTATTAGAATTGAAGATGACATCGTTATTACTAAAGATGGGCATGAAAACTTGACTCGTGAAATTCCAAAGACTGTGGAAGAAATCGAGGCATTTATGGCAGGCTAATGGCTAGTATTCAATATCGAGGCGCCCCTGTATCTTACCAAATTACAGGGGCGCCTTCTTCTTTACCCACACTGGTGCTGCTCCATGGATTTTTGGAGGATAGCAGGATGTGGGACGGACTCATTGAAGAATTTGAAAAGCTCGGGAACGTGGTTCGTATCGATTTGCCCGGCCACGGTCAGAGCGGAAACTTCGGGGAAATTCATTCCATGGAGGATATGGCTGATGCAGTGCACGAGGTCATCAGCGCTGTTGGGTTAGAAAAACCTGTTGTATTGGGCCACAGTATGGGCGGATATGTGGCATTGGCCTACGCGGAATTGTACGAAAATATCGGCGGCTTGGGATTGTTTTTCTCAACCCCATATGCAGATAGCGGTGCGAGAAAAATGATGCGAGATAAGGCAGAGGCCCTCGTGCTGCAGAACAGAAACGCCTTTATTCGGGCGGCAATTCCACAGCTGTTCAGTGTAGAATTAAGACCGGGGTTGCGTGAGATTATTTCTCAGCAGATTGACTACAGCCTTGAGATGAGTGTAGAAGGGGTAGTTGCAGCCATTCGTGGGATGAAATCCAGAGTGGACAGAACTAGGTTGTTGATTGATCCACCAAAGTTTTTGCAGCCTCAGAAGATTGGGGTGTTTGCGGGGGAATCGGACACTGTAATTCCAATAGCATCCGTTCGTGAATGGATGGATGCACCGGGAGTCGGGTACAAATACATTTCCAGCCATGGGCACATGGGTCATCTTTCAGATACGGAGAATTGTGCAGCAGCCGTGGCCCAATGGTGGGCCACTTTTTCAGAATAAGAGCAATAAAAAAGGCGCCCCATGGGGCGCCTTTTTATGTCATTGCGAAATAGTTAGACAACACCCTGATCGAGCATGGCATCTGCGACTTTCACAAAGCCCGCAATGTTCGCACCGCCCACATAATCTACTGAACCGTCTTCACGTGTTCCGTATTTCACACACGCAGCATGGATGTCTTTCATAATTCTATTCAAATGGCCGTCTACCTCTTCACGGGTCCAGCTCATTCGCAAAGAATTTTGGCTCATCTCCAAACCGGAGGTAGCTACACCTCCTGCATTGGAGGCTTTACCCGGTGAAAAGAGTACACCATTGCTTTGGAAGATCTCAACAGCCTCAGGAGTACAAGGCATGTTTGCCCCTTCACCCAAAGCGATAACTCCATTAGATACGAGACTTTGTGCATCGTCACCTTTTAATTCATTTTGAGTAGCACACGGCAAGGCTACGTCCGCTTGAACGTTCCAAGGTGTACCTTCAGTGAAAGAGATATTATCGAATGCATCGGCAGCCTCTTTGATACGGCCTCGGCGCACATTCTTAAGATCCATGATGAATTCTAATTGTTCGCGGCTCAAGCCGTCATTACACACAATGTGTCCCGAAGAGTCGGACATGGTAATTACTTTGGCACCTAATTGTTGGCACTTTTCAGCGGCGAATTGGGCCACATTACCAGAACCTGAGATTACCACGCGCTTGCCTTCAAAGCTATCGCCTTTCGTTGCAAGCATTTCTTTCGCGAAATACACAGTTCCATAACCGGTAGCTTCCGGACGAATTAACGAACCGCCCCAGCTAAGGCTTTTTCCAGTGAGGACACCGGTGAATTCGTTGCGTAGGCGCTTGTATTGACCGAACATATATCCGATCTCGCGACCACCAACGCCGATATCACCTGCAGGAACGTCGGTATCTGGCCCAATGTGGCGGCTAAGCTCAGTCATAAACGACTGACAGAAGCGCATCACCTCGGCATCCGATTTGCCTTTGGGATCAAAGTTTGACCCACCCTTACCACCGCCCAGTGGCAGCGTAGTAAGTGAGTTTTTAAAGATTTGCTCAAAGCCTAAGAACTTGAGTACACTCAAATTCACCGTAGGGTGGAATCTCAATCCTCCTTTGTACGGACCGATAGCACTGTTGAATTCAACGCGGTAGCCCTTGTTGACATGCACATTGCCCTGATCGTCAGTCCAAGGAACTCTGAACATAATGATGCGCTCAGGCTCCACAATACGTTCTAAGAGACTTTTCCCCTTGTACTTAGGATTATTCTCAATGAATGGAATTACCGATTCGGCGACTTCGACAACAGCCTGCATAAATTCAGGCTCGTTTGGGTTTGCAGCATCGACCTTTGCAACGAAAGCATCGATCTGCGCTTGATACTGGCTTGACATAAATGTCTGTTTGTATAGATAGGTTTCATTAACAAATGTAGAATAAATCTCATCTCGCAAACATTAAAGGCCTGCAGTTTTCCGTACATAGGTATGCGGGCCAATTTTACTTAGCACTCCCAGATCTATTAAAACTTGTAAGGACTTGAATAACTGATTGTTACCTACCCCTAGTTTGTTCTTCAGGTAAGAAGAATGGACCTTTCTGCCATGAGGAAAATGGCGGATAATCTCACCTTCTAGGGCTTCACTAAGGTCCAGTTGTCCTTCTTTTTTAGCCCATATTGGATAAAACTCAGAGACAAAAGACTCAGGGTCCAGTACAATCCTTGCAATCTCATCCGCTATGAGCTTATTCGGCCCCGAACTCATTGGCTGAAAAAGCGCCCCAGGCACAGCATATACCTCACGTCCATATTTGAAGGCTTGATTGGCGGTAATCATTGCTCCGCTTTTGCGCGCAGCCTCTATGACCAAGGTGGCCAAGGAAGAGCCTGCGATCAAACGGTTTCTTACGGGATAGTATTGCGGCAGGCTCGCAGTATGAAAAGGTTGTTCTGTGAAGTAGCCTCCCCCACTGTCGAGTATTTGCTGGGCAAGTCGTTCATGGCGTCTTGGGCTAAGGTGGGCCAAACCTCCAGCAAGGAATGCTTGAGTAGAAGCACCACAGTCAACAGCAGTTTGATGCGCTATGCTGTCTATTCCAAGTGCTAGACCTGAGATAATATTGATGGGGAATTGGCTCAAATCTTCTACGAAACGCTTACACTGATGACGACCGTAGGAAGTCAGTTTGCGGGCACCCACAACCGCCAATGGCACTTTATTATTGTTCCAAGTGCCTCTGCCGAAAAGAACCATTGGAGGATCAGGGATTTCGAGCAAAACAGAGGGGAAGTTATCAACATCATCCACCGTGAAAATAGCGATGCCTTCACGATGGCAAAGTTCTGTTTCTTGCTGGGCCAATTCTTGCGCTAAAGCCCAGTTTCTATCAAAAGAAGTGTTGTCTGATAAACAATTGAAAACATTAGACTTAAGCGAGGTTTCGGCATTGTAGTTGTTAGATAAAATACGGAGCTTTTGAGCGTTAGTAAGGCCCTTAAAAAAGTGGAGGGTCAGGAGGTCGTTCATATGGAGTTATTAACAGTTGTCCATAAAATTTAGTCCGAACGCCCCAAGGGATAAAATATACTTACTAACAGAATCTGCATTTTTGTAGTACATGAGAATGGAAACCATCATTATTAATCGCTTGAGAAAGACCGGCAAAGTGCATTTGTCAGGTTGGGGCACCTTTACGTTGAAGGAGCAAAGCGTGCGATGGAATCACATCACGAACACTGCCTTCCCTGCTGGAAAATACCTACAGTTTAGCCCTAACCCGTCGTCAGAAAGAGACACCCTTCTACCTGAAGTCATGAAATCATTGGGCGCTTCTATGGAAGTCGCTGAGCAATGGTTGGTCCGCAAGATCAAGGGATGGCAGAGTGAATTGGATGCGGGAAATGTTCTCATGTTACCCGGTCTCGGATCGTTCCCGGCACAAGGCAAATTTCAACCAGAGCCGGGTACTTTCGATGCACAGAGCTTTGGCTTTGTTCCGGTGATGATTCATAAACTAGAAGAGCCTAGTGCACTTCAGTCCAAAGTAGTTGCTTCGCTAAAAATTGCTTCGGAAAACAAGCAGAGCACACTTAAAGCATGGCAACGTGCTGGTGCTGCAGCTGCAGTTGCTGCTTTGTTCGGATTGGGAGTGATGCAAAGCTCTGTAGCCACTCAGGTCGCAGGTTGGTTTGCAGCGGAAGAGGTTATCCCGTCTACGGAGCCTGAATTGACGCCGATAGAAAGCACCGAATCTGTAGAAGAGATTACGCCAGTAAGTGTTGAAACTGAGGCCGTGCCTGATTTAACTGTCATAAAACCCGTCACTCAAGTGAAGCACTCCAATGGGTACAGTGTTATTGTGGGTTCTTTCCGTGAAGGTGCGAATGCCGATAACTATGCGGCGGAATTGGCAGCTAAAGGTCTTGAGGTGAACTTAATCCCAGGTTCGCTGAGAAAAGTAGGAATTGGTCATTACCAAACTAGAGCGGAGGCCGTACAGGCTATTACACAGATAAAATCTACTGTGAATTCTGGCGCCTGGATCTACGCCTACTAAGCGGAAGTTGGACTACCTTTGTCCACACAACTAGCAACATCTTATGAGTACAATCAAGAATCCTAAGGACAGCCTTACGGTAATGACACAGATTGTCATGCCTAACGATACCAATCAGATGAACAACCTCTTTGGGGGTCAGCTGTTGAGCTGGATGGATAGATGTTGTGCTATTTCCGCTCACCGTCACTGCAAGCGACAGGTAGTGACTTCCACCATCAACAATGTCGCATTTAAAAATGCCATTCCGCACGGGGCTATCGTGACTATCGAGGCGAAGGTGAGCCGTGCCTTTACCTCATCTATGGAAGTCATTGCGGATGTGTTCTTGGAAGAGCAACGTCCGAATGGCGCCCGTATTAAGGCAAATGAAGGCATCTTCACTTTTGTAGCGGTGGATCAATTAGGTAATCCTATTAACGTTCCGAAGATTGAGCCTGAGACTGAGCTTGAAACAGAGCGCTTTGCTGCTGCATTGAGACGTCGTCAGCTGGCCTTGATTATTGCGGGCAAGATGGAGCCGGAGCAGGCGACTGAACTCAAGGCTTTGTTCTACCCTGAAGAATCTCAGCAATAGCGGATTTCACTTCTTCCGTGTCCAATTCTCGCATCGGATTCGATGCGTATTGAGGCACTTTCCCGTGCTTACTTAGTGGTGTCTTTCCCTTTGTAATCACTTCGCGCTGATTCTTTTGTGGCGGCCAAGGCCCAAAGCCTAACATAGGATGTGTGGCACCCCACAAACTAACAAGCGGTTTGTGCATCAAGGCCGCAGCGTGCATGAATCCTGTATCACCACTGATGACTAGTTTGGCTTCGGCTACAATCGCCACACCCTCCTCTATAGAAGTATGAGTAGCATCCGCACACCTAGGGAGTTCTGACCTAATTTCCTGGGCCAACTCTCGATCTCCCGGCCCACCCAAAAGGACCCATTCCTCCTGAGGTTGAGAGCTAAGAATTTCTATCCATTGCTTCGAGGACAAACGTTTACCTGAATAGCTCCCCCCAATAACAGCCACAATTTTCCCTTGCAGGAAGGCCGACTTTGTGAGATTGAAAGACACTTTATCTTTAGAAAGCATAACCCCGGCAGCCTCAGCATAACGCTCAACCACTGGTGTTAAAGCAAATTTCTCACTGCGCGTAAGCAACAATAAGCTGCGACGCAGGTAGGGCTTTTTAAAAGTAGCTATGGGCAGTTTAATCTTTCGAGCAAATCTCTTGGATTGCGAGGTCCCTTGTAAATCTATGATGCGGTGATACTCCTGTGAGGCACCCTCTAAGAGTGCATTTTTGTAGCGTTCCCAGCTCAGAATTTCATCTACACCATCGAGCAAGTGTGCTGCAGAGCTGAATCGATCCTTAACCAAAATAGTAACATGTGCTCCTTCCTTCTTCAACTCTCTAATTATCGGAGCAGTTAGCAGTAAATCTCCCATCGCGGAGAATCTGATAAGGAGAACTTTATGCATCATATCGGTAAGGTAACGCCGAAAATGAGCAATATGCTATAGATCACGATTAAGATTGCAATTAATTCGATGTACCACCTTCCCTTCAAATAATGGAGCGCATTAGCTGTCTGATAACTAAGACCCAGCATCACTAAAGCTAAAGCTAAAGGACCCATTCCCGTAAAAACACCAATACTTCCGGAAAGCACCATAAACATAGCCGCCAAGGAACGTAGTTTATTAGTCTGATTCGCCTTGCGGTAAGAATTTATGAACTGATTCAAGGTAGTAACAAACACTACTCCGAGTGGGACTAATACCATGAGGTCGAACGAATGACTTGTGTTGAATGAAAAGTTTACCTGCAGCCAACCTTCACCAGTGGCAATCATCGCAATAATAATTGGGAATAGAAACCCAAAAATCCATCTAACAACATGCACAGGACGAAGACTTCCCAAGCGCAAAACAATGAATAACGACAACAAACTGAAGAGAAAACCATTACCCCCTATTACAATGGGAATGAGCGCCGCTAAAGTTGCGCTATTCAACAACCAAAAAGAGTTCTTCCGTTGTTTAAAGTTCTCAGAGAATTGCCATTGCAACTCGAGCAAGAATGACCATATCAAAAGCTCGTACCCCTCTTCATTTACAGACCACAATAGCAGGAAAATTGCAAAAATGAGATACCTAAAATGAGTGCCTTTAAAAGCCCATCGCTCCTTGAATAACAAATTTGAAAGACTGCCTAATACCAAAAAGAGCAGCAGGAATAGTAACGTTTCGACTAGTCCTTCTTCTATAGCAAAGCACTTGATTACGGCCACCAACACACCGAGTAGCAGGAGCTTAATCCACGAATAAGTATCAATCTTTCGAAATTGGCGAAGGAGCATTGCTTTTTGTGTGTTATTTTAGCGGCGTAAAACGCTCACGCTATGTTAAGAAATTTCTTCGAAGGCTTAGGAGATTTGTTCCAAGCAACTTTTAAAATACTTCCAATCGCAGGTGATTCTGTGAACAGACTATTCATGGCTGTAATTGCCGGTGGTCTTATTTATTGGGTACTTCAGATGAGAAAGCACAAAGCCAACGGCGAAGCTTAATCTCAAATCAACTTTTACAAAAAGCCCCGGCTCACGCCGGGGCTTTTTTGTTTGGGCTGCCCCAGCGCGCTTCGCGCGCTGGGGAGCATGTAAATTAAAGATCAAAACCAATATCGGTACGGTAATTCATACCGTCAAAACTCACCTCTTTAAGTGCAGCATAGCTCTTTGCAAGTGCCTCATCTTTATCAGCACCAAAGCTGGTAAAGGCCATCACACGGCCACCTGAAGTGGTAATTTGATCGCCAGGCTTCGTGCCTGCATGGTATACTGTGGTGCCTTCGAAATTGCGAAGACCCTCAATAACTTTACCCTTAGCGTACGAACCAGGGTAACCACCGCTAACAGCCATCACCGTTGCTGCAGTCTGAGGCGTTACTTGTACGTCAATCTGGTCTAAAGTACCGTTGTGCATCGCCACAAATAGATCTACGATATCCGTTTCCAATCGTGGAATAACCACCTCAGTTTCTGGATCACCCATGCGGACGTTGTATTCAATAACCTTTGGTCCTTTAGTAGTGTTGATGAGACCGAAGAAGACAAAGCCTTGGTACGGCAAGTTGTCTTTTACCAATCCTTGGATTGTAGGCTCGATAATTTCACGAACGGTACGCTCGCGCAATGCCTCATCGAAGAACGGCACTGGACTCACAGCACCCATACCTCCGGTATTTAACCCTGTATCACCTTCACCTATTCTCTTATAATCTTTCGCCTCAGGCAACAAGGCATAACCGCCTTTGCCGTCCGTCAAAGCGAAGATGCTGAATTCGATTCCAGCTAGGAACTCCTCTATAACCACACGTGATGAAGCATCGCCAAATTTGGCATCCACCAACATGTTTTTGAGCTCTTCCTTTGCCTCGTTGAGGTCTTCAATGATCAAAACACCCTTACCTGCTGCAAGACCGTCAGCCTTTAGCACATAGGGTGCATCTAGCGTCTCCAAAAAGGCCTGACCTTCCTCTAGGGTGTCCTTAGTAAATGTTTGATATGCAGCCGTTGGGATGTTATGACGCATCATAAATTCTTTGGCAAAGTCTTTCGACCCTTCCAATTCTGCCGCCGCCTGACGCGGACCTACCACAACGAGATCAGCCAACGATGGATCTGCTTTTAGACCGTCGTGAACACCTGCCACTAGCGGTGCTTCAGGACCTACGACTACGATATCGATGGAATTGGCCTTCACAAAAGCGCCAACTTCAGCAGCATCTTCGATGTTCAAGCTAACGTTCTCGCCTAATGCGCCAGTGCCTCCATTACCGGGAGCAATGAATAATTTGTCGCATTTAGCGCTTTGAGAAATCTTATGTGATAAAGCATGTTCGCGGCCGCCTGAGCCCAATACCAATACATTCATGATAAAGTGATTAAGCCGCAAAAATAACCCGAAATAGTGGGTTAATAAAGGTCCAATTCAATTAAGACTCGCGTGCGTACAGCCAAGCTGCAAACTCGCGCAATGGCACCAATCGTTCCGCATCTACACTCACCTTGTCTAATGCTTCAAGACTAAGGGTATAATAGTGGTCAATCTGCTCTTTGGCGTAGGTGTCCACCCCCAATATTTTGTACAACTCTTGGAAACTGTGCACTTTATCTTCATTAGGCTCCATATTGCTGTATGAAGAAAAGTCTATGCCTTGGACAGCGGCACGAGCCTGCGCCTCAATCCATAACAAGGTTTTCTTGTTACTTAGGATATCACCACCTACTTGCTTTCCGAACTTCTCCGGATCGCCATACACATCCAAATAATCGTCTTTGATCTGGAACGAAGTACCGAGCAATAGCGCAAACTGATACAACGCATTTGCATCTTCTTTAGACCCGCCACCCACAAGAGCACCCACTTTCATCGCGCAACCGAGCAAGACCGAAGTCTTGAACTGAATCATCTTAATGTAGGTATCAGCTTCTACCTGGTCCATGGTTTCAAAGTCCATGTCCATCTGCTGACCCTCACAAACTTCGAGCGCCGTCTGAGAAAAAGTGCCAAGTACCTCAGGAAGGATGGCAGGATCACACTGCGCAATGTATTGGTAGGCCTTCACAAGCATACCGTCACCACTTAAGATACCTACGTTTTCGTCCCATTTAATATGGACCGTAGTCTTACCTCGGCGCAATGGCGCAGCATCCATGATATCATCGTGGATCAATGAGAAATTATGGAACAGCTCAATAGCCATCGCTTGTGGCATAGCCTTGGATGGATCGCCATAAATCTGGGCGCCCATGAGCGATAGAATCGGTCGTAAACGCTTACCGCCCAACTGCATGATATAATGCATAGGGTCATAGAGCTTGGCAGGAGCTTCCCCCAAGTTCAAGGTGTCGATCTCTTTATGGAAAAGTGATTGTAAGGCGGCGAGGTTCTTCATGTTATTTGAGCAATTTCAATAGGTACTTACCGTACCCGCTCTTAACGAGTGGCTCAGCAATTTGTTTAAGCTGATCCGCATCAATGAAGCCTTGCTCGTAGGCAATCTCTTCGATACAGCCCACTTTCAATCCCTGGCGCTCCTCGATGACCTCAACGAACTGACCGGCTTGCTGAAGGCTGGCAAAAGTTCCGGTGTCTAACCACGCCGTTCCGCGGTCCAGTACCCCTACTTCTAGTTCGCCCCACTCTAAATATTGCTTGTTGACGTCTGTAATTTCCAGCTCACCGCGCGGCGATGGCTTGAGGTTTTTAGCGATCTCCACCACTCTATTGTCGTAGAAGTACAATCCTGGAACTGCGTAATCGCTCTTCGGCTCAGCTGGCTTCTCCTCAATAGAAAGTGCCTTCATGTTGCCGTCAAACTCAACCACACCATAGCGCTCTGGATCGCTCACGCGGTAGGCAAATACCACACCGCCGCTCGGATCCTTGCTCTCTTGAAGCACCTTTGCCATCGATGAACCGTAGAAGATGTTGTCTCCTAAAATCAGGGCAACGCTATCATCACCGATGAACTCCTCACCCAAAATGAACGCTTGTGCTAACCCTTCAGGGTTCTCCTGAATGGTGTAGGTAAATTTGCAACCCAACCTTGAACCGTCGCCCAATAACTTTTGGAACAGGGGTGCATCGTGTGGCGTAGTGATAATCAAAATCTCACGAATGCCCGCTTGCATTAAAGTACTCAAGGGGTAATAGATCATTGGCTTATCGTACACAGGCATCAATTGCTTGCTCACTGCCAAGGTCAATGGGTGTAATCTGGTGCCGGAGCCTCCAGCGAGGATAATTCCTTTCATGGTTTATTCGTTTTCTGTGTCGGTTTCATTGTCGACCTCTGAATCGTAAATATCGAGGATATTATCGCTCAGGTCATTTTTACCCAACCATTTGTCCATGGTGAGTAGAAAAGAAGGCAAGAGTATAAGGTTGCTCATCATGGCGACGAGCAGGGTAATCGAAGTCAAGAGCCCAAGGGCCTGTGTTCCACCAAATCCTGAAGTCATGAAGACGGAGAAGCCACAAAACAGTACGATGGACGTGTAGAACATACTGAGGCCCGTTTCCACAATAGAGCTCTTCACTGCCCATTTGATATTCCAATTGTTAGCCTTCAATTCTTGCCTGTATTTCGCCAAAAAGTGTAAGCTGTCATCTACCGAAATACCAAAGGCAATACTAAACACTAAGATGGTCGATGGCTTCAATGGAATGCCGAAATGCCCCATGATCCCTGCAGTAAACAACATTGGAATCAAGTTTGGAATCAGACTTACCAGCACCATTCTCCAACTCATAAACAGCAATGCCATGATGATGGAAATAGCCAAAATGGCCATACTCAAGGACAAAATAAGGTTGTTTATTAGATAGGTCGTTGAGCGAATAAATTTGATGGATGCCCCGGTTATCACTACGTCGTAACGTGCATTTGGGAACACACTTTCTACCATAGCATTCACCTTGGCTGTTAAAGCACGCATCTCTGGTGTACCAAGGTCCGCCATTTGGACTGTAATTCTTGCCTTCTGCCCGTTTGGTGTCACCATCGAACTTGCCAACCCAGTCTCGTCCTTTGCATCGCGCGGCATGTAGGTCAGTAGCCACTGCTGCTCACTTCGCGTAGGGAGTTCATACAAATCTGGATTCCCAAACATCACCCCTTGCTTGGCGAATTTCACAGCATCTACTAACGAAACCGCTCTACTTAGCTCCGGCAAGGTTGCCAGTGAATCCTGGAGCTGCTCTATGCGTCTTAGCGTGCTGAGCTTCTCCACACCCCCCTCGCGCTTGGTATCGATGATGATGTCCATAGGAATGACCCCGCCAAACTTCGATTCGAAGTACTTGACGTCTTTATAGATATCTAGACTCTTGTTAAAATCGGCAGTGAGGTTACCAGCGGTCTCAATCTTTGTGACGCCGTAAATACTAATCCCAACAAGGGCGATAGTGATTCCGTAAACAAGATTGCGCTTATTCTCTACCGTATCGTCTAGGAAGTCCAAAAAGCCCACAAGCCAACCCACATCAAAGTGGTTCAGGTGACGCTCCTTAGGGGGACTCACATAAGAATAGATGATCGGAATAACTAGAATAGATACGAAGAACACTACCATAATGCTCAACGAGCTCACCAAGCCAAATTCTTCCAGATTCTGACTGTTGGTTAAAGTAAAGGCAGCGAAGCCTAACGCCGTTGTGGTATTTGTAATCAGGGCGATGTAACCCACCTTCTTAATGACACGCTGAATGGCTAGAATTTTATTCCCGTGCTTCTTATACTCCTGATGGTACTTATTGATTAGGTAGATACAATTCGGAACGCCGATAACAATGATCAGCGGAGGTATTAGTGAGCTTAGGATGGTAATACCATATCCAAGCATACCCATGATTCCCAAAGAATAAACAACACCTAAAAGAACCACCAAGAATGAGATGGCAGTAGCGCGTAAACTCTTCAAAAACAAGAAGAAAATGACAATGGTAACCAGCAGTGTTAGGGCGATGGTGCGGAAAATCTCTTTTTGAAGATTGTTTGCATTAGCGATACGCAGCCACGGCAAACCGCTCATGTGTAAATCGCGCCCTGTAGCTTGTTCCCAGGCTAAGATGTGCTTTTTCGCACCCTCAACAACGGGCACGATTTCTTTGGTATACAACTTGGCCTCATCAATACGGAGGATCATCATGTAGGTGTCCCCTTGAAACAGTCCACCTTTATAGAATGGCCAAGATTTCACCTTCGCCTCAAGGGCCAATTCTTCCTCCCCGTTCTCGGGCAATTTATCAAAGAGTACAAAGGGCTTAAGTTTTTCACTAGCTGTATCGACCTCTAGTCCGTACGCCTCCGTCAAACTTTGAACATCTGTGATGCCGTCCACTGAACCTAAACTATCGACAAGTCCCAACCACTCACTCAAGTGTTCTCGAGTAAAGAAATCCGGATCTTCCATTGCAATTACAATGGTGTTCGACGCCTGGCCAAATTCCTCAACGAGCATATTGTATTGAATGCTCACAGAATCTGTTTCGGGCATGAGCTTCGCAAATTCGTAGCTCGTTTCAACCGTACGCCCCATGTAGCCCATAAAGAGGGCACTCACTCCAACTAGGACCAGCCAAGCAAGTCTATTTCTGAGGATGATTTTCGTGACGGTATTCCAGAACATCAGCGACTATTCTTCAATGATCCAACCTTTCGCCAACATTGGCTCAGCCTTCTTGTATTTCACATTCTGGACCTCACCAGTGGCAGTGTTACGAATGGTTACAGCATCGTTACGACCGTACGTTTTTCCACTGTTTACTACTGGAGCTGCCTTTCTAGGTGGACCTGCTGGTGCTGGCTGACCCGGCGCTTGACGCTGCTGTGGTTCACCGCCTTCAGATCTACCTTCCTGTAATTTCTGCTTTGGCGCATTCGCCGGAGCACGTCTTACTTGAGCAGGGTTGCTCTCTGGAATGTTGCCACGGAACAAGAAGCTTACAATCTCTTGGTTGATTTTACTTACCAATCCTTTGAATAATTCAAACGACTCAAATTTGTAAATCAACAATGGATCTTTCTGCTCGTACACAGCACCTTGAACACTCTGGCGCAAGTCGTCCATGGCTCTCAAGTGGTTTTTCCATTCGTCGTCAATAATGGCGATAGAAATGCCTTTCTCGATATCTGAAATTAAACTTTGACCCTGGCTCTCGATCACATCGTGCAAAACAGAAGTAACCTGCATCGCCTTGCGACCATCAGTTATAGGTACTAAGATTTTGTCAAAGCTGTTCTTAGGATCGTCGTACACCTGTTGGAAGACTGGCATTGCCGCTGCTGCGATACGACTACCTTTTTCATTGTAGAATTTGGACGCTTGGTCAAACAGATTGTTACATACTGCTTCAAAATCTCCGCCTGTAAATTCGTCGGCAATCATATCCGGCTCAAACGCGAAGGTGCGCAGGAAGTCTAGTTTAAAGTTTTCGAAATCCTTGGCGCCCTGGTACATCTCTACTAGATCTGCTAGGGTATCGTAAATCATGTTCGCGATGTCCACCTTGATACGCTGTCCTTTGAGGGCATTGCCGCGACGCTTGTAAATCACTGTACGTTGACTGTTCATTACGTCATCGTATTCTAGCAATCTCTTACGCGTACCGAAGTTGTTCTCTTCTACCTTTCTCTGTGCGCGCTCAATGCTCTTGGTCACCATGCTGTGTTGGATCACCTCGCCTTCCTCAAGACCAAGACGGTCCATCAATCCAGCGATACGCTCAGAATTAAAGAGACGCATGAGCTTGTCTTCAAGCGACACGAAGAACTGTGAAGAACCCACATCTCCTTGACGACCTGCACGACCACGCAACTGGCGGTCAACGCGTCGGCTGTCGTGACGCTCAGTACCAATGATGGCAAGACCGCCGGCGGCCTTCGCTTCATCGCTCAATTTGATATCTGTACCACGACCCGCCATGTTTGTAGCGATAGTCACCATGCCCGGCTTACCTGCTTCGGCAACAACCTCGGCTTCTTTCTGGTGCATCTTCGCATTGAGGACCTGGTGTGGAATCTTTCTAATCTTAAGTGCACGGCTCAACAACTCTGAGATCTCAACTGAAGTGGTACCTACAAGAATTGGACGGCCTGCATCACGAAGCTTCGTGATCTCCTCGATCACAGCATTATACTTCTCGCGATTCGTTTTGTACACAAAGTCTTCGCGGTCGTCACGAGCAATAGGACGGTTGGTTGGGATAACCACCACTTCTAATTCGTAAATCTCCCAGAATTCGCCTGCTTCTGTCTCAGCCGTACCGGTCATACCACCTAATTTGTGGTACATACGGAAGTAATTCTGCAGGGTAATGGTCGCGTAGGTCTGCGTGGCAGCCTCAATCTTAACGTTCTCTTTCGCCTCGATGGCTTGGTGCAAACCGTCAGAATAGCGACGGCCTTCCATGATACGGCCTGTCTGCTCGTCCACAATCTTCACCTTGTTGTCCATGATCACGTACTCCGTGTCTTTCTCGAACAATGCATAGGCCTTGAGCAACTGATTCACGGTGTGGATACGCTCGCTCTTCACGCCATAGTCGCGCATGATCTCGTCTTTCTTCGCTGCCTTTTCTTCCGCAGCTACCTCTAGATCTTCCAAGGCACTTAATTCGGCGGTAATATCTGGCATCACAAAGAAGTCCTTTGCGGTGCTCTGCGAAATCAAATCGATCCCCTTACCGGTCAAATCAATCTGATTGCTTTTCTCTTCGATGGTAAAGAACAAATCCTCATCAATGAGCTTCATGCGCTTGCCTTGCTCCTGAAGGTAATTGCCCTCCGTTTTTTGCAAGAGCGATTTCATCCCATCTTGCGAAAGGAATTTAATAAGAGGCTTCGCTTTTGGCAGTCCTCGGTACGCACGGAGCAACTTCACGCCACCCTCCTCGGTATCTCCTTCAGCAATCAACTTCTTTGCTTCTGTCAATTCCTTCTGTACCAAATTTTTCTGCGCAGTCATTAACGACTCCACAAAACCTTTGAGCTCATTGAACTGGTGCTGATCGCCCTTTGGCGTAGGACCAGAAATGATCAATGGCGTACGCGCATCGTCAATCAATACGCTATCCACCTCATCCACAATGGCAAAGTGGTGGCCTCGCGTCTGAACGCGGTCTTCGTCGCGGCGCGCCATGTTGTCGCGCAAATAGTCAAAACCAAATTCGTTGTTGGTTCCGTATGTGATGTCGCTGTAATATGCTGCACGACGCTGCTCCGAATTTGGCTGATGCTTGTCGATACAATCAATAGTCAAACCGTGGAAGTTGAACAGCGGTGCCATCCACTCGCTATCACGCTTAGCAAGGTAGTCGTTCACCGTTACCACGTGCACCCCACGTCCCGCCAAGGCATTCAAATACACAGGCAAGGTCGCCACAAGGGTCTTACCCTCACCCGTCTGCATCTCCGCAATTTTCCCTTCGTGAAGCACGGTACCACCGATCAGCTGCACATCGTAATGCACCATATTCCAAGTGATATCGCCTCCTGCAGCCTTCCAAGAATTTGCATAGACTACCTCATCGCCCTCAATGGTGATGTGGTGAAATTTCTCTGCCAATTCACGGTCCAATTCCGTCGCCGTTGCTCTCACATTACCCGCGGTGAATCTCTTCGCCGTCTCACGAACCACCGCAAAAGCTTCAGGGTGTACTTCGAGAAGTACGCGCTCAATCTCTTGCAGAACGTCCTTGTCGATCGCTTCAATCTGATCGTACAAAGGCTCACGCGCATCGTAGTTTTCCGTTGCTGCAATCTGCTCGTACAGGGCTGTCTTTTCTGCCTCTAGTTCAGCGGTAGCTGTTTCAATGGCTTTCCTAAAGTTTGCAGTTTTCTCACGAAGGCCGTCGTTTGACAGAGCAGCCACGCTCGTTGTGTGTGAATTAATCGCGTCAACAAACGGTTGAAGCTTCTTGAGATCGCGGTCGCTTTTAGAACCGACTAGTTTTGATATGAATTTCAGCATGAGGCTGGAAGTAACTTATAATATAGTCCACAAAAATAATAGGTGTGCGGGGTTGCACAAGGTCTTTATCTGCTAAAAAAGCGCCAAATAGCGCGACTTGAGCGAAAATTAGACACAATGGCAGTGCAGGAGCGGAAGTTAAGCCAAAAATGGTAGTGGAAACAGAAAGTTCAGAAAGAAAAAAAGGGGAATTTGGAAGTATTCTCTAGCGCTTGAAATCGGCTCAAAACGCCCTGAAAATCCTGCCAAATAGCCCCTAGAACCTATCACAGAAGCATGAAAAGAAAGAACCACCAATCTTTACATACAGGTGCAAATATATATAGTTTTTGAGTAAGTGTCCAAATAACACTAAGTTTATTTTCTAACCTTCAGCATTTTATGCCGTCCTTCCGGGTCGCATTCTTTATTTTTGCAGCCTTAAATAGACCTAGTTATGTCCGATTCATCTAAAATTTCGACCTCAACCGCACCGAAACCAGTTGGATTATACCCACACGCAAGAAAGGTAGGAGAACTCCTATTCCTCTCTGGCGTTGGCCCTCGCACTGCGGGCAGCGATGCAAACGATAGTGGGGTTCCAGGATTGGAATTGGACCATAACGGAAACTTTAAAGCATTTGACTTTGAAGCCCAATGTCGCAGCGTTTTTGCCAATGTAAAAGCCATCTTAGAAGCCAGCGGGTCTTCCTGGGACAAGCTCGTGGACGTGACGGTATTTTTGGTAGATATGAAGCGTGATTTTCACACCTTCAACCGCATCTATGCAGAGTATTTCAAAGACAACCAACCTTGTAGAACTACGGTTGAGATCAACAGTCTTCCGACACCGATCGCAATCGAACTTAAATGTGTAGCCACAGTATAAAAAGGCCTCATGAGTACATTCCCTGAATATTCCCATTTAGATTTAGCTGCCATCCACAAAGCTGTATTAGAGCGTTGGAAGGCAGAAAATGTGTTTGAGCAAACCCTTGAAAAGCGCAAAGATGCAGAGCCTTGGATCTTCTTTGAAGGCCCTCCTAGTGCCAACGGTTTGCCGGGTATTCACCACGTAATGGGACGTTCTTTGAAGGACGTCTTTTGTCGTTATAAAACCCAACAAGGTTACCTCGTTGACCGCAAGGCTGGTTGGGATACCCACGGTCTTCCCGTAGAGCTAGGTGTCGAAAAAGAACTGGGCATCACCAAGGAAGATATTGGGAGTAAGATCTCCATTGAAGAGTACAACGACGCATGTCGCGAAGCAGTGATGCGCTACACAGGGATTTGGAAAGACTTGACCGACCAAATGGGTTACTGGGTAGATCTTGACGATCCGTATGTTACCTACGATTCCAAATACATGGAAAGTGTTTGGTGGTTGCTCTCAGAACTCTACAACAAAGGCCTCATTTACAAGGGGTACACCATTCAACCGTATTCGCCAAAAGCAGGGACAGGATTGAGTTCGCACGAGTTGAACCAGCCGGGCTGCTACCGCGATGTAAAAGACAACACCGTAGTTGCGCAGTTCAAGATGGTTCCTTCACAGCAAAGCACGGCACTCCTAGGTACTGAAGATGCCCACTTCCTAGCATGGACGACCACACCTTGGACCCTACCTTCAAACACGGCATTGACCGTTGGGCCTAAGATTGAATATGCACTTGTTAAGACCTTCAATCAATACACCTTCGAGCCGGTAAACATCATTGCTGCTTCAGGCCTGTTGGGCAAACTGTTCGGCAAAAAGTTTGTCGAAGGCGATACCGATGCTTACGAGAAAGGCGCGAAGAAGATTCCTTACGAGATTCTAAAAACCGTTTCAGGTGCAGATCTAGTCGGTATCAAATACGAGCAACTTTTAGATTACGCCCAGCCGCACGAGCGACCAGAGGATGCCTTCCGCGTTATCCCAGGAGACTTCGTAACTACTGAAGACGGTACGGGTATTGTGCACACGGCGCCTACCTTCGGTGCTGATGATGCCAAAGTAGCTGCAGATGCTGGCGTACCTCCACTCCTGGTGATGGACGAGAGCGATAATTTGGTACCGCTGGTAGATTTGAGAGGGAAGTTCAGAGCTGAATTGGCCGATCCAATGTTCGGCTTGGGTGAAGAGTACATCAAAGCAGAATACCTCACGGATGAGGAGAAAGAAGCTTCGTTCCAAGAGCAGAGAGAAAAATTAAAACCAATCATTCCAGAGCTGAAAGCCTATCTGAGCGTGGATGAGCGTATTGCCCTTAAGCTAAAGCTTGAGAACAAGGCGTTCAAGATTGAAAAATACGAACACAGCTACCCACACTGTTGGCGTACCGACAAACCTGTATTGTACTACCCGCTGGACAGCTGGTTCATTAAATCGACCGCAAAGAAGGACCAAATGATTGCCTTGAACAAGACGATCAATTGGAAACCAGCATCAACGGGTACTGGGCGCTTCGGGAATTGGTTGGAGAACCTCAACGATTGGAACTTAAGCCGCTCGAGATTCTGGGGCATCCCGTTGCCTATTTGGAGTACAGAAGAAGGCGACGAGAACCTGTGTATCGGCAGCGTTGAGCAGTTGCAAAAAGAGATTAAAAAATCTATTGCTGCTGGCAACATGGACCACAATCCTTTGGAAGGCTTCGTGGCTGGTGATATGAGCCGTGAGAACTACGACAAGATTGACCTGCACCGCCACATTATGGATAAGGTAGTGCTGACTAGTGATTCTGGAAAAGCGATGCGCAGAGAAAGCGATCTGATCGATGTTTGGTTCGACAGTGGTTCTATGCCGTACGCACAATGGCATTACCCGTTCGAAAACAAAGACAAAGTTGATAACGGCGGTGCCTACCCTGCGAACTTCATTGCAGAAGGTGTGGATCAAACTCGTGGTTGGTTCTTTACCCTGCATGCCATTTCATCGATGGTGTTCGATAAAGTCGCCTACAAGAATGTGATCTCGAACGGATTGGTACTGGATAAGAACGGCATGAAGATGTCAAAGCGTCTTGGCAATGCCGTAGATCCATTTACCACCATGGATAAATACGGCGCGGATGCCCTGCGCTGGTACATGTTGACCAATGCGTCGCCTTGGGACAACTTGCGCTTTGACATGGACGGACTGGACGAGGTTCGCCGCAAATTCTTTGGCACCCTTCACAATACTTATGCCTTCTTCGCGCTGTATGCCAATGTAGATGGCTTCAAATTCGAGGAAGCGCCAATTCCTGTTGCTGACCGCCCAGAAATGGATCAGTGGATTCTTTCCGAACTCAATACGTTGATTGCTCAGGTGGTCGACGGCATGGAAGCTTTCGAGCCTACACGTGCCTTCCGCCCTATCCAAGAATTTACCACAGAAAAGCTTTCGAACTGGTACGTACGTCTAGGTCGTCGTCGCTTCTGGAAAGGCGATTATGCTGCCGATAAGATCAGTGCCTACCAGACCCTTTGGACGTGTCTTGAGACCTTGAGCCGCTTGATGGCACCGCTCGCACCGTTCTATGCAGACAAACTCTATCAAGACCTCTACAGCGGCGTTGCCCTAGAGGGAGAAAACAGCGTGCATTTGACCCAATTCCCAGTGTCGGATGCTGCCTTGGTAAACACTGCCCTTGAGCACAAAATCAATACGGCACGCAAGCTGACTTCGCTTGTACTGAGCATCCGTAAGAAAGAGAACTTGAAAGTGCGTCAGCCGCTAGCGCGCGTCTTAGTACCTGCTTTGAACCAGCAAGATGCGGAAGTATTGGAGAGCATTCAAAACATTCTATTGGCAGAGGTCAACGTTAAAGCACTAGAGATCATCGCTCCAGATGCGGGTGTCTTTGTGAAAAAAGTAAAACCAAACTTCAAGGCCCTAGGTCCAAAAGTTGGGCGTCACATGAAAGCGGTAAAAGCATTCATTGAAGGTATGGAGAGTGCAGCAATAGATGCCTTTGAAGCTTCAGGTGAGGTAAGCTTTGAAGACCAAGGACAAACCGTAACCATCAGTATTGAAGACTGTGAAGTAGTTACCGAAGACATTCCAGGAATGTTGGTAGCCACAGGCGATGGATTAACCGTAGCCCTCGATGCAGAACTGACCGAAGCATTGAAGAACGAAGGATTGGCCAGGGAGCTTGTTAACCGCTTGCAGAACCTTCGTAAGTCTTCTGGCTTGGATGTAGTAGATAGAATATCCATCACCATTCAGGCAGGCGACGAATTCAAATCGAATCTAACGAACTTCGAAAACTACGTTAAAGAAGAGGTACTAGCGGATGATATTATTTGGGGAAATACGGATGAAAATACTACAGATGTAGAAGGGCACGAGATTTGCATTTCTATTTCAAAGATTTAACTAAATTCGTGCCTCTCCGACCTAGCACATCAAAACTATTTTAGCATGGCAGATCAAGAAAAAACCAGATACAACGATGCTGAGCTTCAGGAGTTCAAAGCCATCATTGAAAAGAAAATCGCTAAAGCGGAGGAAGACTTAGCACTACTTCGCGAGCAGTTTGCAAACGACATGAACAATGGTACTGACGATACGTCTCCACAGTTTAAATCTTTTGAAGAAGGCTCCATGACCATGAGCAAGGAGCGTAATTCGCAACTAGCTTCACGTCAAGAAAAGTTCATTCGCGACCTCAAAAACGCAATCATTCGTATAGAGAACAAGACCTACGGTATTTGTCGTGTAACAGGCAAGCTGATCGAGGCGGATCGACTTAAGTTAGTCCCTCATGCAACTCTTAGCATGGAAGCGAAACTGAAGCAGCGTTGAGAAAAGCGACCTTAATCGTTTTAGCAGTTCTTCTTGTTGACCAAGCTGTAAAGCTCTGGGTTAAGAGTACTATGTATTTGGGCCAGAGCTATGAAATCACGCCTTGGTTCTTCATTCATTTTACCGAAAATCCGGGAATGGCCTTTGGTCTAGAATTGGGCGGGGTTGCTGGAAAATTAGCGTTAACCATATTTAGAATTGGCGCTATTGCTGGTATCATTTATTGGCTTCGTTCCACCATCAAAGCTGGTACGACCAATGTAGCAATTTGGGGCATCAGCCTCATCTTAGCGGGTGCCATTGGCAATGTCCTAGACAGCCTGTATTACGGACTAATCTTTTCAGACTCATTGGGACGTGTAGCCGAATTCATGCCGGAGGCAGGCGGCTATGCACCGATGTTGCAAGGCAAGGTGGTAGACATGCTCTACTTCCCATTGTACGCAGGGAATTTGCCTGAGTGGGTACCTGTTTGGGGCGGT
>Ga0209654_1000912_pt1 | contig 26121 bp, 22 predicted proteins | sample SaaInl1SG_22_DNA_FD_184646 | JGI IMG/M metagenome (GOLD analysis project Ga0209654, IMG submission 184646) | Marine microbial communities from expanding oxygen minimum zones in the Saanich Inlet - ESP_161SG_22_DNA (SPAdes) (version 2) | ecosystem: Environmental > Aquatic > Marine > Intertidal... | reverse complement strand
AAACATGATCTGACTGTCAGTAAACCGCGATTTCTTCATCCAAAACTCCTCGTTCAAACATCATAGGAGTCTCTACTCAAAACCTCGATTATTTTTGGGGGGATTACAGCTCCAATTTAAATGTGTCTTTGTATCGTTTAGTTCCCATCTGCGTACCTTACTCGATTGAGTGTTTGTTACGCTATCAGGTGTACTTAAAACTGGGTCCGTATCACCTTTCGAAAACACCGTTAGGTTATCGTATCTACCATAGAAGATGACGTTAAGGATAAATTCAACGTTCGCAATCACACCCACGATATTAAGCAATATGCTGTGTATGAGTGTTTAACATGTACAAAAGATTCTCATCCAGAATCACAGAAAAAGTTTAACACTCATCCATCAGGACGCCATGGACCACCCGCAAGCTCGCCCTTTTCCAACTAATGATCTGTAATGCGCTACCTTTTCAACAACTGTCGCCAAATTCCCGTCAATATAAGTAGCCTGAGAAGTACAATTAGAGGACCAATCAATATATAGGTTATCGCGATACTTTGGAGTAAACTCTGTCGGGGAATACGTTCATTTACCAACTGGAAATCAGAGATCAAACCATAAGGCGACTTCTGTCCTTCACTCAAATTAGAGGATTGACTCAGCGATGATAAATCCTCTGCTTCCGCATCTAAATTATAAGAAATCCAATACGATATAACAATTTTATCTAGATTGCCTTCGACAAATCCCTCAAGTTGCTCTTTCAAATATTCAAATAGAGATTCATTCTTTTTCACCGTTTTTTCCAGGATCGACATGCCAGGCGCCAGCGGACAAGCTGAATTCGATTGTGCTTCATCAGCCAAAGCTTTCAAGACAGCGTCAGATACCAGCTCACTAATTGCTTCTCTCGTTGGGATATAGTGCATGTAGTGGACGTGAATAGCGCCGCGCTGTCGTTTGAACCCAAATTTAGGGTCTTCAAAGCTTCGGAATTTATAATTTTCCCAAACCCATGAACCATACCTAGAATCACTAGTTATAGCTGCCTGGTTCCTGACGTTCAAGGTCTGCTGAAGTGTTCGCTCGATGTTGTCCAATACTCGCCCGCGCAAATCTTGCGCAGAATTTTCTAAACGTTTAGCTACAACATCGCGTAGCATCTTGCCGTCTATTTGGATTTTAACGCTAACCTGATTGGGAAACATCGACCAAAGAAAATATCCGCATAAAAGTACTAAACATAAACCTGAGGCGAGCCACACCTTCAGTTTAAGGATTTCGGCAAACCACATGTCCAAGCTGATTTTTACATTATCGCTATTAGCGGAGTTCAACCTAGCAGGGGTATTATGTTCTTTGCTGATATGATTACCTCCAGCGATTCAAAAGCAGATTACGGAGTAAAAAGGTATACTCTCATTTTACGTTTGAGAAATAACCAACCAAAAAATTTAATCCTAATTTAGCCGCGTTAACTTTGAGTCATAAACTATGTTTTCTAACAACTTTCACTCGAAGACTTATACGCAACGCAGCACCAGTAAGGCTCTGATTCAGAAAAGGTTATGTCTACGAATCCCGCTTCGATTAGCATTAAACGAATTTCGCCTTTACTAAACCTTTTCTCAAGTCGAGTTCCAAATCTATCAAGGGAGTCATTCAAACATTGGTAAAAAGGCTTGTCGCGATAATGAAAAAGCGGTATGTGTCGAGAGCCTGGTATTTTTAGAAAGTCCGCTACCCGAGCTAAACGAGTGAGAGGCCAATAAATCAGATAACCCAAGGTGTTACATACTAACTGCTTTGATTTTGCCGGGAGCTTAGAAATATATTGACGCAAAAGGTCGCTAACAGACCATAAAGCTTTAAACCATGCGGGCCTATTTTCAAAGTTGTAGTATACATAGATTAGAAACGGAGCCCCGTCTTTCAGTAACTTCGCACAGTCATTGAGTGCCGAACTTACATTAGGAATATGGTGTAAGACACCCAGGCTATAACCAAAATCTTGGGATTTGACCGGAAGACTGCAGGTTTCTGTCGTTTCTTTGAAGAATCTTACGTTTTCAAATGATGCCAATTTGGATTTCGCTACGACAATTGCGTCAGAAGGTTCAATGCAATTGAGCGAGCCTACCCTGTCCGCAACGAACTGCGCCCACCTTCCCGTACCACACCCCATATCAAACCCCACCGCAGAATCGTCAAGCTCGTGCCACGGGAAAATATCGAAGTATTGTTCAAAATTTTTTCTTAACTCTTCTTTCGAGACCAAGGCATAATCGAATTTAGTCCATTCGCTACCAAAGTCATTAACCACCAATTCATCAACGTTATTATCCATCAGGACGTATCCTTTAATTATCAGTGCCTACCAAACGACTGAACACGTCAAAATGCTTATTGGCGCAATCGTCAATCGAAAATTCGGCCATAACCCTTTTTCTAGCTCGAACACCCATTTCTAAACGAAGCTCTGGGGACATTAATAGCGTTAACATGGCCTCGGCTAGAGCCGCGTAGTCACGGTTAGGAACTAACAACCCCGTAACATTATGCTCAACTAGTTCGCTTATTCCGTCTATATCAAAAGCGACTACCACTCTCTGTAAAGCCATCGCCTCCAAAATAACAGTTGGACACCCTTCATTGGCCAGAGATGGTACGACCACTAATGACGAAGCCAAAACGAACTCTCGTGGATCGCTCACAAACCCAGTAAATTCGACGAGATGGCTAAGACTGTAGGCATCAACCAGCTCTTGAGCGCGTCCCTGCATGTCATCGCGCCCGACGAATATAAATTTACATCGTAGCTCGAGTTTATCAAAGGTCCTCACGACATTGGATATGAAGGGTAACTGTCCCTTCCTCGGGGCGAGAGTCGCCACAATTACCACAACATTCTCACCAGTCTGAACTAGCGGCTCACTAGCATAGTCAATCGAATCCAACCCATTGTATATAACCCACAGTTTGTTGGACGAAACTCGTGCCTTCGTCTTCAAAGTACAAGCCGCAGCTCGGGAATTACAAATATACCCCGAAATCGACCAAGTAAAAACAGACTCGAACAACCTAAGACCGAGATCGAGTGCGCTAAACGTGTTAGGGTTCCAACGAATCCCATGAACAACCTTCAGCTTTGAATTAAAAATACCCATTATCCTAACAAAAACTGACGCTTTAAATCCAATAACATAAGCAATATCTAAATCCGAGGACTTCAAACAATTTCGCACAGAAAAAAGATCTTCAAAAACCCGCGGTAACCACTGTGAAAAACGGGAATCGGATAAATGCAACCTAAAATAATTTAATTTTAGTTCGTAACTGCGTCGCCGCAAGGGACCGTCGCCACCAAAGTTAGCAATCTGATAGTGCACATTCTCGCTGGAAGACGCCACCATCCTCAAAAGACTCTGCTCGGCTCCTCCGATACCAGGGCTAGAAAAAAGAATTAAAACATTCACAATGAATAAATTTTAAGACTAAGCTTGAATTAAAATGCATTAACAACGCCTTGTTTTATTAAATTACACCTTAAACGTCATTTCAATTTACTCAGCCAGAAAAGACGCATCCTTCAATTCTTAAGGCGCTCGTACGAATCACAATATTTCCAAGCGCCTCACAACAACCCAGAAGATTTATAACGAAATAGAGCCATAGCCAATTTCCCAAGAATAAACCTAGCGCAAAACACCAAAAGCCACCATAGATCCACAAGATTCTTTCCTAAAACAAAATCTGAAACGCAGATTTCCATAGTTTCAACAGTATAACCGAACCTTTGGGCATAGCCCTCAAAGTTATTCTTCAGAATCCGGTTAAAAAAGAGCTTAACAAATATACCTTTACATTTTCTTGGCGCGCTTTTAACAACATGCCTATCTTTATTTTTATCACCGATTTTTGTATCGATATCATAGAGTTCATGGTGAATTTGCAGGCGGAGTGATTTGTATACGCGATCACTCAATTTTTCGTCAAAAATATCCTCGAACCGATAAATTTCATCACTCTTCACTTTTTTTGAAAACTCGACTAGCCGACCTGGCCCAACAGTAAAATCACAATAGTATGCATGCAAAAAACGAAATCCACCGCGAAGGAATTCATTGATCATTGATGAAACAATTTCACTGGGCTGCCTCGTGATTATTAAATCACGTACAGACACTCCAGCCATACGCCTTACACCGAAAGGTGCGCAAAAATAATTTCGTGGAGTTTTTTCAACAAAAACGAGTTTGCTTGTGTTACTCATTATAAATTTTTTAATGTAACATATTGCACAATAATTAGCTCTTTCAAGGTCGTAATTACTATTCGAGATCGACGTACGAATGTTGACTTCAGAGACACAGAATAATGGTGAAACCAAAGAAGGAAACACCCACGTCTCTGCTTGAGTATATACTTTTGGATCGCTAGAAAGTAATCGCTGAAAAACAGTCGTACCCGATCGAGGTAATCCTGTTATTCTAATCAAAGTGGCCATCTATCTTTTTTACACCCATGGATTGCCTGCCGAAGCTATAACGCTCAGTACATTTAGTTTAATAAATATTATTTCTCAGGCCGTTACAAGCTAACTGACGCTTATCTTTTCACTCATATTTAATTTCATTTAAACCTATATTAGAAAGGTTGTTTCGCCGAACCAAGATGAGCCCAAAAATCATAACCCTTGCGACCCATACGACGACCAATCCAACTCCACCCTACCGAACGCTTGGTTACAGATCTGTAATATTACGTTGCACATTCATTGAGCGAAACTGAAATCAACTGACACGCTAATTGTGCAATGATTTTTCAGAACGAATCGATCTAACTAAATTGCTCGAACTCACTCAAAAATTTTAGCCTAACGAACGCTGCAACTCCATGCCTGGCCGTTTCTTTGCGCTGCGTACGGCTCAAAGCAACACGTCCAAAACTGGTCTAAACTAAGTGAAAAAAACGTGTCAAGCACTACCATTTCCGGCCATTCCGATTAATCGCCGAATCCAAAATTTCAAATATCCGCACAAAAAAAACTTTATCGAAATAAAATGGCTTGTATTTAACAACGACCACTGTTGTAACTTTCGCCCTGACATCAGGTCCTGACTCAAAAACAGTCTCGCTTCACGCCTCCATTTCCCTTTCTCAACCAAGTGTTCGAAGAACCCTACCCGGCTAAGACAAACGGCATGCCTACCTTTGTTTAACAATTCGAAGTCCCAAATATCTAGCTCGTTTCCATCCAGCAATTCCTCAAAATGAGATACTTTCCATATACAAGGCTGTAAAGACGAGTAATAAGGGTCGTTTCGAGAACGCCAGAACCAAGTTGAATTCCATCCAAAAAATTGCTGTTTCAGATAATTAAAACTAAATAGACTTGGGCGAAAACGCTCAAAAGAGAGGGCGTCAATATTATGCTTATCCATGAGATCAGTGAGAACATCGATTTCTCGATCCGAAGGGAAATTAAAAATGATAAAATCATCCAGCAAGAACAAAATATATTTATAACTAGGCATCTTCCTAATTTGGAATAGTAACTCATTACGCCAGTTACTCTCAGGCGCACAAATGCAGAAATCACTCAGAGAAGGATCATTATAATTGGTTCCAATAAAAGTCTTAAACTTTGTTATTTTAAAAAATTTTTTATTCGAATTCAGAATTGGTTCACGTACATCGCAGGTTTTCGCCGAAGATCCGACAAAAATACACAAGCTACTATCATTCTGTTCAGCCTGTCCAAATCCCAAAAATTACTCCCAATGCTACGATACCCGATTAAAAAGATATTAACCAATAACCGATTTTTCATATAAATTATTTGTTACAAATATCCAAAATGTAACAACTTACAATTGAACCTATGCCGACGAAAAACACTTAAGGTGACCGGTCATCACTCCAATTTCACAACAATTGGACTTAGCAATAAAGTTTGTTACACATTGTGATAGTCCGCAATCTTAATTCACGTTCTTTTTAAAGATCGCTAACATCCTACACCAACTCTTACCAAAGGTTAGGCGCCTTTAGCGTGAATCGCTTACACACCGCTCTATTTCGTCAATATAAGCTTTAGTTACGGTCTCTTCGTTGAATTCCCGTGCAACTCTCTCCCTTGCTAGACGACCCATCTGATTGAGCGCATCTCGTGAAAACTCGCTCATAATCAACATTTTTCGCGCCAAATCATGGGCATCTGCAACTCTGCATAGAAGCCCAGTCTCTCCGTCTATCACCACATCACGGCAGCCTGGTACGTCAGTTGTTATGGAGGGTATTCCAGCGCATGCCGCTTCCAAGAGGACTCTTGGCAACCCTTCCCTGTAAGAAGGCAAGACAACGCAAGACACTCCATTATATAATTTTTGAGCATCAGAACTTCGGCCTTTAAATTGCACGCCTGCCTCATTGCAAAGCTGTTCAATCTGCTTAACCCCCAGTCTACTTGGGTTACCGGCGTCAAAAAATCCAGCCAACTCACAATGAATGCTCGGGCAATTCTGTTTAACAACTTTGCAAGCAGCGATATATTCCAAGACACCCTTATCCTTTAACAGTCTGGAATGCATTAGAAAACGAAATTCACCTATACCCGGAGAGGTTAACGATCTAACGCAGCATTTTAGATTTATACCGGATCCCGGGACCACAACTGTCCTGTCATATCTTAGAAAACCGTTTTGAATACAAAAATCTCTATCGCTTTTGTTATGAAAAAAAACTTTTGTGGATCTGGGTAACGAGACCTTATACAAATTTATAAACAACCACCTTAGGATTCCTTGTTTTAAAAACGCGGAACCAAAACCAGTAATACTAACGATGCTGGGCACTTGCATTTGGCAAGCTATAAGTGGGATGTATATATTTGGCTTCGCGGTAAACGTTAGGACCACATTTGGACAAAATGTACGAATTAGTCTTCCCATTTGCTTTATATAGATAATGTCCTGCAACAGGGTCAGACCGCTTCGTTTTAGTTTAACAGGTAGCAATGTTACACCTAACGAAGCAAGGGTGTGAGCACTGTCATCAAGTGGCGCGATGCAATACACCTCATACCCGTTTTCATGCAGAGTCGATAACAACGGATACCTGTAGTTAACCAGATTCCAACATGAATTTGAAACGACAAAAATTCTCAACTTTTTCAATTTAGGTTTCTTCCACATCTAACCAAGCTTGAAACATAAGAATTGTCCAAAGTGGCCGTTCCCAGTTCCTCTTCCCTGATTGATGTTCATTCCATAACCTTTTGACGACGGATTCTTCCAAATATCCCTGCTTTAAAATGGTTTCAGACGATATCAAATCTGAAGCCCAAGGCTTCAAAGGACCACGCAACCATTTACCTAAAGGAATACCAAATCCCATTTTACGCCTTTCGAATAGATCGTTTGGAATATATTTTGATAGTATTTTTCTAAGAGGTAATTTAGAGATGCCTTGGCTCATCTTCAACTCAAATGGCATTTGCCAAGCGTATTCGACAATCTGATGACTTAACAACGGGGCTCTAACCTCGAGCGAACAAGCCATTGAAGCGCGATCAACTTTTGTTAAAATATCATCGGGTAAGTAAGTAAGCGAATCTGCCAACATCATTTTCTCGACATTTGTAAGGTCGGCTGTCAATCTCGAACTAAACACATCAATCCTTGATGACAATCCAACCTCCGCAGACTCTTCTGCCCAAATTAATGGGTTGGGGGACAATTGACCCACTATCCTGGCGTACAGCTCTTCGACACTCCCAGAATCCAAGACTGAAAACGCTTTATGTAGTTTGTCCCCCAAATTCATATTTTTACTATTTGGGGAACTCATTAGGTCGGCAACATTTCCAAGTTTATTCAATACAGAAGGACTTATTTTTAACAAGACGGTAGCAATCAGTTTACGTAAGCTGGGATCTATTACGCTCATCTTTGCCCACAATCTATCGGTCATAAGATATCGATTGTAACCGGCGAACAACTCATCACCCCCGTCACCCGATAATGCAACTGTAACCTGCTGTTTGGCTAGCTGTGACACCAGAAACGTTGGAATTTGAGACGAGTCCGCAAACGGCTCAGCGAAAATTAGTGGTATTTTGGGGATTATATCAAGAACTTGGGTCGGCGAAAGATATAGCTCAGTATGCTCGGTATTCAAATATCGCGCTATGGGTTTAGCGTATCGCGCCTCGTCATATGAAGCCTCAGTGAAGCCAATTGTAAACGTTTTTATCGCAGCCATAGAATTTGATTGCATCAGAGATGCAATCAGTGAAGAGTCAATACCCCCGGATAAAAAAGCACCCAAAGGGACATCTGACAGCATTTGCATTCGCACCGCAGAATCCAATAAGCACTCAAGTCTGTCGATTGAATAGCCAGCATTTTTCGAGAAAATCTCATTATCTTTGCGCCTCTCTATAACGGAGAGGACTGACCAATATGGTTCAGGAATCGCCTCATCAGAATCGATTTTGATACTAACTAGAGTCCCTGGCTCTAATTTGCGAATGTTTCTGTAGATCGAGCTTGGAGCCGGAAAATAGCCTAAGTTAAAATAGTGTTTAAGACTCTGGCGATCGATAGTTTTATTGAATGATGGGTGAGCTTTCAAAGCGGCTAGATCCGAACCAAAAAGAAAGCTACGAGAATTACCATACCCCTGCCAACCAAAATATAGCGGCTTTTCTCCCATTCGATCTCGCGCCAGAGTGAGTGTTCCAGATCCCCTATCCCATATTGCTACTGCAAACATACCGGTAGACTTTAGTAAAGCAGTCTTGATGCCCCAGGCAGCTATTGCCTGAACAAAACTTTCTGTATCCGAATGCCCTTTCCAATCAATCAATCCATTCAGATCATTTAGCTCTGCTCGAATTTTTAGATGATTGTAGATCTCGCCATTAAAGCAGACAACGTACCTACCATCACGGGATATCATTGGTTGATTCCCAACTTCGGAAGGATCTTGGATTGATAATCTCGTGTGCCCTAACGCTATACCACTGTTTAGATCAAACCAATCACCAGAAGAGTCAGGACCACGATGCGCCAGCGCACGACACATCATTTGCAGATACACAGGGGAGAGGAGTTGCGAATTACTACTAAAAATGCCAACAATACCACACATAGATTACCTTATTGTGAAGACCTTAGTCTTTTAAAAATACATTCGTCGTATCTCACTTTAGACACGCATTAAATAGTCTTACGCATCAATAAACGCCATTTCTTCACGTATAACCAAAGCCCTCTATGCTCGCATAAAAAATATCGAAAAAATAAATAATTTGAGCATCAAAAACTTCTCGAACCTTTTGCGCCAGCAGACAGATCCTGCTAAAAATTAAATAACGATCATAAATGCTTGCCTACTACTTTTTATTTACATCGATCACCTAATTAAAAACCAGATCCTTTGCGTAAAAACTCGTGGTAGCTTGAACGCTCAAGCCTCTTAGTCGAGCGTTACTTGATTTTCTATGCATCAAATACTGAATACTTCCAGTAAACAACCAGCCTGATTTCTAAAGAAGGGAATAGAAGCCTCTAGTCATTCACTATTTGCAGAGTCGACACCCATGGCCTCGATAAAGCATTTAAGATTCTGCTCATAACAACACGTTTTTTCTAAGTGGTAAACAGCTGCCTTAACCACTCTGGCTCTACCAGCCTCATCCCGCAAAACGCTCTCAATCTTTGAGCGCAGTGCCTCAACATCACCGGCGGGCACAATCCACCCAGTCTCACCATCAATAATTAAATCTTTAGAAGCACCCACCGCATCAGTGGCAATAACAGGTGTTCGACACTGCATGGCCTCATTTATGGTGAATCCCCAAGCCTCATAGCCAACAGAAACTCCTGAAACATACTTTCCTGGATGAACAAAAAGGTCAGCCATCGAATACCAATGAACTGCATCTACAGCACGACACGAACCCGCGAAAACAACACGTTTAGATAGGCCAAGAATTCTAGAAAGCGACTTGTAGCATTCCATTTGAGGACCATCGCCGACAACTAATAACTGAAAACTGATTTGAAGGGGCGCCAAGGCCTTCAGCAATACATCTAGTCCTTTATAATCAACCAACCTACCAAGGAACAAAATCTTGAATTCTGCACCTTGCAGCCTCGTGTCAGGGAAACCACTGGCAGAGTTGGATCCGGATTTTTTAGCGAGGGACCTATCTACACAGGTTGTGTTTACAGCAGTGCCAATTTGCCTCGAACCGACTTCATATTCTGTTAACACGTATTGGGTAGCTGCGGATCCAGCCGTTACAAAAGAATGCACACAACTATTAACTAAAAACCTAATCAGAGGCCGCAAAAATCGATAAACTGTTGACTGCGGATACATCCACATCTCATCGAATAAAATCACCTTTTTTCCCAATAATTTCAGAGGCAAGCTACATAAAATGAACGGAATTGAGGTAGCGCAAGAAAAAATTACAATCTCGTAATTAACAACACCTATCAGCTGAAATGAAAAATTCCGTTTTCCAAACAACGGAATTTCCTTGCATTGCCTAAATTTAAGGACTGTATTGTCTAACAACCTACTCGACTCTTCCCCAGCTGGAGTACCGTCTTTATTAACCGAAGTGAACAAAAACTCCACACCGCACTCGGAAAGCATTCTGAAAAGCGGGGCACGATATTGGCGAATGGCTGGATGAACAAAAAGCTTTCGCATTGCAGATGGCCAGTAATAAATAATGGTTTTCAAAATTCAAAGCATAACCCCAGCAAATTCCAACAAGACCTATGCTTACTCGTTTCTAGTATGCGCCTAAAAATCAATTCCAAGGACATACTCTGCGATCGCATCGAAATATTTTTTAATTACGATCTTTTCGTCAAATCGTCTCTCCATCAACCTTCTTCCTGCCAAACCCATCGCTCTTCTATCACTAGTAGACATTTTTACAAATTTTATCAGACATTTAGACAACTCATTAATACTCTTTGGCTCACATAAGAAGCCAGTGACCCCGTCAATTACAACATCTCTACAACCAATGCTATCTGTCGTAATAACAGGCCTTCCCATAGCCGCACCCTCCAGTAAAGCCCTAGGAGTTCCCTCACCGTAAAATGATGGTAAAACTACACAATCGGAATCTCGGATATATGGTCTAACATCATCAACCGCGTTAACAAACTTGATGACGCCAATTTCTTCCCATTTTCGGATCACGCGCTCAGAAATAGCATTATTTCTTTGCTCGTCTAAAAAGCCCACAAGCGTGCACTCAACCATATGATTTGCGCAGCGCATTTGGTACAAAGCCTCGCACAAGATCTCGAAGCCCTTCTCTCGCAATAGCCTACCCATCGCCAAAAATTTAATTGTTTGAGAGGAGCGCTCCACCACAGGTACGAAAGGGAAATATGAAAGATTCACTCCAGAGCCAGGAAGTCGCTCTACCAACCGACTCGATATAAGATTGTGATAAATAAAAAAATCTAAATCATGAGCGTTTTGGAAAAATACTCTTTTACAGCCAGTCATGCCAAATCGATACAGCTGCCGCGCCGCAAATTGGAGCCATCCGTGGTTGTCAAAAACCACACCGAGTCCTGAAACATTAGCAATCACAGGCACAGAATTAAATTTTCCGCAAAGACCTGCATAAATATTTGGTTTAATTGTAAAACTTAAAACTACGTGCGGTTTTATCATTCTGATGATTTTATTTAGAGCAAAGAAATATCTAAAATCGGAAATTGGATTGACCGATCTACTTTCCATGTGTACAGAATGATAGCTGCATCCTAAGGAGCCTAATCTAATGCTGAAAGAATCGTAAGGCGCGACTACAGTTACCTCATGACCCTCCTTGATAAGTGCATTAATCAGACCTCTCCTGTAATTCCAAGCATTCCAAGAGGAATTCACCGCGATAATCACTTTCATTTTCAAAAAAGCCAAAAAAATTAAAATTACGTTAGTATTAAAAAAGCAAATTTTTGTAAGGAACCCACGCAAACTTATGAGTAGAGTGACTCAACCAAATGTGATATTGGCAGGAGTAAAATAGAATAACAGCAAGAACACTCACGCGGGACTCAATACCAAAATTTTTATCCAAAACCTCTGGGAGTTGAGAGATAATAAAAACCTGCAAAATCATGAAGTAAATATTTAGCCGATCTATTAAAGTCATTGGGCCGAGATAAACATATGCGAAAAACAAACCAAACACTATTAGCGATAGTATGCATACAACTCTTTTTTGTACTTGATCGAAGTTGAATGATTTTAGGTAGAAAAGTGCGAGAACAGCAGGAATGCAGTTCAAAACTAACCTTGGTAGAGTCCCACTCGAAACAAATGATTCTGAGAAATAAGCTCGGTAGGACCGTTCGATCTCCTCATGAACCGTAATCCCAAGGAGTGCAGAGATCAGAAATAAAGCTGTGATGATGACTCCAATGCTCAGGCTTGGCAAACCAAACCCAATAATTAAAACAAAAAGCAAAGCGGTCTTGTGGAAACTTCCAGCTATCAAAACCCATCCCATGCTCAAAAGTATCGACTTCTTTTCGAAGAGAGCAGTAACAGCAAAACAAACAAAACCGAAAGCTATCGCCTGACGGACATAACCCATCGCAACAACCGTAATCAGGTATGGGATTGCAACCACCATTGCAATCCAAATAGTGCCGCGCCGTCGAACCAAGGAACACAGACCCAGAACAACGATCAATCCACTGAAAACGTTAACGCCGTAAATACCTAATTCGAAAAAAATGCTTAGTTCGCTAATTATAGCGTAGCCTGGGTCTTGATAACTGAGTAAATCAATCAAGCTATATGAAGAAAAGGCTTGAGCGTTATAAATATTTAAATAAGTCCCCCAGTCAGCACCTATCCCTTCCCGCAAGCCAATAAAAATCCCCATTAAAATAAAGAGATTGAGTTTTAAAACCAGATCAAACCTTGAGTTCTTGAGATACGGACGTGTACGGAGATCACTTTCTACTAAAGCAAGGTAAGAACAAAGAAAGAATACCAGCCAATAAACTACCATGGCGCTGTGGGGCTCTTATATCGACATAATCGTTACTGAAAAATCGCGGGGTCAAGAATTCGAAAGCAAGAGTCCGCGAATGCATCTTCGTAAGCCAAGTGATCCCTCCAATAGCTCATAGCGGAATCCCTGAGTGCTATAATTCTTTCCGGCGACTCTAACAACCTCTGGATCTCCAGCACTACTTTATCATCTTGATCTATTATGATTGAGTTCTCACCATGCCTAGCATAATGCGAAATTTGCCCAACCGGAGCCACTACTGGAATCAATCCTAGTTGCATCGCTTCAACGACAGACATTGCAAAACCCTCAACTACACTTGCCTGCAAATAAAACGTTGCGCGTTCAGCGTAATACCTTATCTGCTCGAAGCACGCTTCACCTAACAAAAAGACTGAGTCATGAAGGCGATACGAGTCAATGTGCTTGGTAACTGAATCGAGCCCGCCATCATCTGGCCCTATTATCCAGAACTTAGCGCTCGAATACCGCTCACGTATCCCAGCGAATATTCTAAGTGATCGTTCAATATTTTTGTGGGGGTGTATACGACCCCAAAACATGAAATTTGGAGAACAAACCTTGGATCTAGCTCTTGTAGCTCGCACGTGAAGCAAGCAGGAAATAGGCCTTGTTCTCTGCCTCTCGAAAAACGGAGCTCTCCGTATCAAGGTTTCTTGACTATCTCCCCACACCTCTGTCGCAAGCTTTAACCCGACAACACTAAATACACGATCAAAAAGATGCACCGGTCTACTAGAGTGGAAAAAAACCACCAGCTTAACCTTAGGAATTAAAATTTTTACTGCTATCCCTACTACAACCGCTCTCCATAATGAAACGACCAGAACATCGGGGTCGCTATTCACGATTTTCTTAATGGCCCCAACGTATATCAGGGGATTCCAAAGAGAAGACATTTCTGGTCTAGCATCGCCTTCGAAAACAGTACACAACTCAAACGAGATGCTGTTTTTTGTACGATCGCTTGTCAATACTTGTACCTCAGCCATGGATTGCGCCAATCGTTCTACACCGCCAATACCGAAATGATGGATCAAATGAACAACTGAATAACTTCGCATATTTTAGCCCCAAAAAAATTTACCTAAATGACGTGACGCCAGATGAATCGTTTCAGAGATAAAGGTAAAAGACTCGCGACCGCAACCTTAAAATATGACGCAAATGTAACCAAAATAATAATAGGAAAAGATCCACCGTGTTCTCGCATTAAATAAAAATTTTCATGAAAGGTATCAAATCCACCACTAACACCACCTAACCTAAAGCGGCCGACACTCTCAGTGAACCTGAAATAGTTATCACCTTTTAGTTTAATGATGCGACAAAGAAGGTCGAAATCCGCCCTTAATTTATATCTGGTATTAAATCCGCCCAGTTTAATTAACAGCTTTTTTCGAACGAATAGCGCCTGATGCGCAGTAACCATTCTATAAACATACCGATTACCTTCTATAAAATTTCTCAGTGGATCCGCAACACGAACAAACCCGTCAGATTTATCCACAATATCTACTGGGCCAACCGTATAATCGAAATTTAAATTTTTGAATTTTTCAACCAATGTATTAACAACCCAAGGGAACAGAAAATCATCTGCATTAACAAACCCTATAAGTTCTCCACTAGCAAGGTTAAGACCTTTATTCATGGCATAATATATTCCTTTATCCGGCTCGCTCACCAAGATATCAATCCTTAATTTATGACGATATATTACATCCAACGTCCCGTCAGTCGAGCCACCATCAATCACAATTAATTCGATGTCTGAATATGTTTGGTCAAGCACGCTCTTCAGGGCCGATTCCACATACTCGACACAATTTAAAACAACGATAATGATCGATACTCGTACTCGCTCGGAATGACCACTCGAAACAGGCTTGAGCTTGCTATGATGTTGCTGATCTACTGACATCTGAAGATCATTTTCATGTAAAAACTAATACAGACATTATTATTTTTTGGTAAGAACTATCATTGGATATTGGAAATATTTAGCGAAGAATTTTGGGAAAAGGTCTTCCGCGCGATATAACATTTTGAATATAAAAAATCCAAATTTATTATCTGGCACCACAATTTTCTGCGTGTTTGAATTAAAAGATCGCCATGGATAGATATTGATCTCAGCAAAACTACTAAATTGGTCCCACCACTCGATACTCTGAGGAAAAAAATATAAACCAACGTCTTGGTCTGATGTAGCAGAACGACACTTAAAATAGCTATTTATAATTTTTTTCAACGCAACACCAATAGTCGTGGATTTAATTATCTCGACTATCGATCGTCTATTGCTTGCGACGATGATAACTTTGCCTTGGGGCTTAGTAACGTTCAAAAGTTTCATTACGACATCGAATTGGGCTGCGTCAGGAATATGATAGATCGTGTGTAAGCTTATAGCACAATCAAAAAAATCATTCGGAAAATCTAGCGTCAGGAAATCACCATGATAATAGACTCCGTGCGAACCGATTTTTTCCGCAGCGGAATCCAAAGCCTTCTTTGATAAGTCCACACAATATCGATAATTAAACCCTTTGGAATATTCGAGATACTCACTATACTGCAGCGGACCAGATGCCATATCGAGGATTCGGTCGCCTGATTCGGGAATGTGTTGGGTTACTCTTCTCCGACATTTTGACACATATTCTCGAGCGCACTCCCTCAAATCTTCGAATTTCAATGCGTCGTGAGTGAACCCGCCAGAATCCTCCCAACCACGACCGTTGTAATAATCTTTTACGCTTGAGTCCATTTGCTTCTCCATTGGATCTTGGGTCACAGCTTTCTTATACACCTCGACTGAAAATCTTTTTCCGCATTGAGATTTCCATTCCCCCAGGAAGGATGGAGCGATTGGAGAGAGCGAATAATAGGCGTTTGGTTAAATGTAGAGCTCGTCTCAAGAAACCACCACTTTCTCGTTGGGGCAATACATCCATTGATAATAGACCCAGTCCATCTATTACTTCACAAATTTCACCTATATACGGCTTGTAGACGCACTCCCAAACGACTTTGGGAATAGCGTAGTCCCCAATGTATAAGGTTTTTCTGTTTGTCAATCTCAAACCGTGAAAATGACAACATACTGAGTTCCCATATGGGAACCGCAATGAACTCCAAGGTGCAAAAAACAACTCTTTATCTCGTACTATATGAACAATATCAGGGAATTTTATAGGCCATTCATCTAGATATTTTTGGTCCCCAAACTTACCGCTTTCAACACGAGCGAAACACCAATCGATACATTTAGCTTCCCAATCTCGGCGAACTAATTCACTACCATTCCTATTAAACACTATAAATTGAACACAAAATTGTCCTGATACTGAGGATCGATCACCTTCGGGTGTATACCCATGATCTGTGATTAATACAGATTTACCGGATGCTTCAAACTCCTCGAAAATCACAGTTGGCGGTTTACGGAACCACATATCCGCATCGATGTAGGTCACCCTTGATAACGTCGACTCTATCTGAAAAACAAAATCCGGCGCAAATGGGGTCAGTGTCCAACAATATTCACCTGCCCGACGCTCAAGCCTAACTTTTTTTAACTCAGCGGTCTCGAACATTCGCAGATCCAAAATTCTAATATTGTCATAACCTAGCGTTTTGAGAGCATTAACTAATTTGCTATCGACGCAAACAACCCACAATACATAATGCCTTACATGCAAATTCATCGATTTATATAGAGTAAGAAGCTGCGGCAAAAACCGATAATCGAGAACTGTGACAAAATTTTCTTTTGTGCTCAAAAGCTACCTCCAACTGATGCTTTTAGAGCCTGAATAACCGAAAAAACCTGTTTATCGGTCATAGCTGGACTTATCGGAAGACTTAAACATGACCGGTGTATAGATTCCGATATTGGAAAAGAACCTGACCCGTAACCGAGATCTCTATAGGCTGGCTGAAGATGCGGCGGGATAGGATAGTGTATAAGCGTTGCCAATCCAGCTCGCTTTAAAAAAGATTCAATCGCGTCTCTGTTAGACACAAGAATAACGTACAAATGCCAAACATGATCAAAATTCCGTATCGACTTAGGCAGTCTTATCTCATCATATTTTTCGAATGCAACTTGATACTGATGAGCGATCTCCCGCCGCCGAGAGTTATCACGATCCAGAGTACCAAGCTTAACTCTTAGAAACGCAGCCTGAAGCTCGTCAAGGCGAGAATTAAATCCTCTGACCTGATTATGATATTTCTCTAATGAGCCATAATTTCGTAGGGCCCTCAGTTTGCGCGCCAGTTCTGCATCATTGGTAGTGACACAGCCAGCATCGCCGAGCGCACCTAAATTTTTTCCTGGATAAAAACTAAAAGCAGATGCATCTCCCAATCCCCCCACCCTCACTCCGCACAAGGTCGCGCCATGCGCTTGCGCCGCATCCTCTAAAACTTTCAACCCGAAAAACCTTGCTATCTCCATGATGCGAGTCATTTCGGCAGGTTGCCCGTATAAATGAACCGCAATTATAGCTTTCGTTTTTCTTGATATCGCCTCTTCAATTAGAGAAGGATCAATGTTAAAGGATACCGGATCAGGTTCAACCGGTATCGGCGTCGCTCCAACTTGGCTAACCGCTAGCCAAGAAGCAATGTATGTATTCGATGGAACAATGACCTCGTCTCCAGGCCCAATATTCCAGGCTTGCAACGTTAGCCGTAATGCATCGAGCCCATTACCAGTACCGATGCAATAAGCAACATCACAGTAGGCCGCATACTCTTCCTCAAATCTTTCAACTTCTTGTCCAAGAATATAACTTCCCGACTCGAACACTCGCATAAAGGCAGTTAGTAGCTCTTCCCGAGATCTATCATTAACGGCCGCCAAATCGAGAAACGGGATAGTCGGCCTCACTCTATACCCCTCTTTATATCAATCACTTCACCCATAAAACCATTCCTACGAAGGTTCTCACGAACCTCTGTAGGTATGTGCCATGCGAGATTGATTATCGGGCCAACAACTTTCTTTTCGAAGAGGGTGGACTCGGGCAGGATAGGTATTCTCGTTCCAGGTACGTAATGTCCAACCTTCACGGATCCTTTTATCTCATAAACTGCAGATATCATCGATTCGTCTAATCCCAGCAACTCAATTAATATAGCTGCGCGTCCTGGAAAAGCCTTTGCAGGTAAAGGACCATGTGAGTTCACTAGCTTTTCAATCAACTTTCGAGTGTCAGTCCTCCATTCCAACACTTCCAGCTGCATTCGCGCGAAGCTCTCTTTAAAAGATGTTTCATTAACTACAGTGGTATCTACTGTAGGTCCATTTGAAATGAATACCCTAATGTTACCGCCATATCTGCTAACAAACTGATATTTGACTATATTTAACCCTAATGACCGAGCAATATATTCGAAAGATGTCAAACTGTACGTCCGCGGGTGCTCATGATAGAAAGTGTCGAACTGCCCTGTTTCTAAAACAGCACCTAGATAGTGATTTTCGATAACTATAGTCGTTGTTTCGGAAACCAACATCTTCAAGGCTTCCAACAATAGAGGCAAATTTTCAACGTGAGCAAAGACGTTTGTGAAAGTTATTATGTCAGGTCTGCCAAAATTTTCGATAACCTTGAGAGCCGAGGATGGACCAAAGAAGTCATTAATCATTGGATGAGATGAATCTAAAGCAGCTTCGGTTGGCTCAACACCAAAGGTATCGCAACCCTTGGCGCTAAAAAAATTTAACAGACTCCCATCATTACAACCAACATCTAGTACTTTTAGTCCGTTCAATTGTCCAAGTGCATCCTCACAGGAGCTCACCAACTCCTGCATTCCATTTAAAACGCTTCCAGTCATTCTAGCGCGGTAATGATAGTTCGCAGGAAACAGTGTAGCTTTTTCTACCTGATATTTTTGGTGGGCAGTCTTACACACATCACAAAATAAAATTTCAATCGGATACTTTTCACAGACCTTATCATTGCCTATTTCTACTAAATCATCACAGAGCGCATGGGGTCCCAAGTCCATAACTGAATTCAGCTCAACAGCTCCACAGACTTCGCACTCGTTAGTTAAAAACACTTAATATCTCCCTTCTATATTTTTCTTCGCAATGAGTCCTCGAAATACCCATCCATCACCTCTTCCACCAATGGAATCGAAAGACTCCACAACGGTATACCCGGCGCCAGCTAAAAATTGTTTAAGTTTTATACATGACAAATGTCTAAAGGGGAGGGTAGCGCCATAAATTGGTGGCTTGACGACTTGAACTACGAATTCATCTACCCCTAAATCGTATGGTTCCGATAGAAAGGCTGAGCGGTCTATAATTACTGCTTTGATTCCTTCATCCACAATTTGTTTCAGATAAATATAAGGATCGTCAATAACATCTAGGACGCCAGAAAACAGAGCTACATCAACTGCTCCTTGTGACAGACACCCCTTGATACTTTTATAAAACTTCAAACTAGGGTCAGCAAAAGAATTTCCACAATCAACGTAATGCTCTTGCTCGACAACATTCCATTTCAAAGAGCTTAGCTCTGAAAAAAATTTGATATTTTGATAATAGCTAGATCCTAAAGCGCCGCCAAAGTCGAGAACTTTGAGGCACCCTCTGTTTGCAGCCGCAGCCCACATCAATGCTGATAACACCGGCCAAGAATATTGTATTTCGTTAAAAGTGACAGAGTCTCGCTCAAAAGCCACTTCACCAGATCTCACTTTTTTCGTGGCCTCCAAGACTTTACCGAGAATCTTTTCGTCTTGATAACCGGTAGACCACTGAACCGCATCATCCCACGATGAAAATTTCCCAACGAAGTACCATGAAGCTCTCAGATAACGGAAAGAGGCATATACGAATCGCAACCGCACTGATGCTCTCGTGCACCAATAGCTAAACCGAGTTTTATTGGCACTTTTGGCCTCTAATCTCGGCCTAACCATTGCGAATAAGATTCCTTAGATATTCCCCATAATGGTTTGGGAATCTCGCAGACAAATCTTTAACTTGGTCTCTGTCAATCCAGCCATTCCGCCATGCAATTTCCTCTAAACAAGCAATCTTCAGACCATGTCTTCTCTCAAAGCTAGCTACAAAAATGGATGCCTCGGATAGATCTTGCACAGATCCTGTATCATACCATACTATTCCTCTACCTAAATTATTGACCACCAATGATCCAGCTTCTAGATAGAATCGATTTATACATGAAATTTCTAGCTCACCACGCGGGGAGGGCAATAACGTTTTCGCGAGGTCTACGACTCTGTTATCATAGATATACATTCCAGCAACCGCCATATTACTGCGAGGGTGAACAGGTTTCTCTTCGATCGATACTGGCAAACCGTTGGTGTCAAGCTCAACAATCCCATATTGGTCAGGATTACTCACGTTAGAGCAAAAGATTGTCGCTCCAGTGTTGTTTCTAATCCCTTCCTTCACGGTAGTGGGAAATGAATCGCCATAGAAGATGTTATCGCCGAGAATGAGCGTAATCGGATCATCTCCGATAAATTCTTCACCGACGATGAAAGCATCGGCAATGCCTCGGGGCGCAGTTTGCACTCGATATTCTATTGTTATTCCTAAATCATCTCCCTGACCCAGCAAGTTTTTGTACCTATCACAGTCTTTGGGGGTCGAAATCAACAGGATCTCCCGGATTCCAGCAAGCATTAAATTACTTAACGGATAATAAATCATCGGTTTGTCATGCACTGGCAACAGATGTTTTGAAACTGAGATGGTCGCCGGCCAAAGACGCGAACCTACCCCGCCAGCGAGAATTATTCCTTTCATACGAGTAGCTCCACTCAATTATCAGGCGATTCATTCTCCGCCTTTTACTCGACGATTAAACCTCGGTTGATTTCAGTCAACGTTATCCCCGGCTAGCATAGCCTTGAAACGCTTACTTGAATATTTAAGCTCAGCAAAACTACCTTGTTCTACCAGTGATCCACCTTCAAGTAAAAAAATCGCTTGGCACTTCCTCAGCGTATTTAATCGGTGGGCAACTAAAATAATTGTCATTGTCTGGGCCAATGCACCAATGGCTTCCATCACCATTTTTTCAGTAAACCCGTCGAGCGCACTTGTTCCCTCATCCAGAATCAAAACCTCGGGTGCCTTGTAAAGAGCTCTAGCGATACCAATCCTCTGACGTTGCCCGCCAGACAAGCGCACACCACGCTCCCCTACTTTAGTGAAATACTTTTCTGCCAGTTCCTCTTCTATAAAATCGTGCAAGTTTGCGGCCCTAGCTGCCTTTATTACTGACTCTTGACAGATCTCTGCCAGAGGAACTCCAAAAGCAATATTCGCCAATATTGAATCGTCTGCGAGATAGATGTTTTGAGGCACATACCCAACCAAACGCTGCCACGACTTTCTATTTGTATCAGAAATAACTGTGCCATCAACTACCACATTTCCCTCATGTGGAGAGATCAAACCGAGAACTATGTCCACTAGTGTTGTTTTTCCACTACCGGTAGGCCCAGCAATCCCGACAACACTCTGGGCTGGCAGCGTAAGACTCAGACCATTGATCGAATTTGTTCTTGCTTTAGGGTAACGATAGGTTACGTCTATCAGCTTGATCGACTCCCGCAGCACTATAGGGTCTGGCTTAATAGGATGCTCTGCCACTTTGAGCCCTGTGTATTCTTCATGTAGAGCGGCAACCGTAGTTTTGGCAAATCTAAGCTCGGTACCGGACTGATAAACCTGCTGCATGGCCGGCAATAGACGGTAACCAGCGAACACGTAAAGTGCCAAAAGCGGCAAAACATCAGCGAACAAATCCCCGGAAGTCATCAAATATAATGTGACTGCTAGAATTCCGCCGAAAGCCACAGCCTCAAGGATGAAACGAGGCAATTGACCCAGTACTTGCCCCTGCGTTTCTCGCTGAGCATATTTCAAAGCAGGTCCTGCAAAAAGGTTCGAATAAACGTTCTCTAGAGAATTTAATTTAACATCTTTTATTGAACCAAAAGCCTCGCTCAAGACCGAGAACCGCTTTTTATTTGTAGTAAATCTTTCTTCCCCATATCGGGATAAAACCCTCCTTATTTTTAAAAAAATAAGAACGTAGCATGCTCCTATTACAACACCTGAAAATAATGCTATCGCTGGGTCAGCCAATATTAGTAACACTAAGATCAAGAAGGTCAATATCCCATGAGCGATAATTCGTATCATCGGGTAGATTGCAACGTACACAACCGTATTTACTTCTGACAACACAGTTTTGCCCAAGTCTGCACTATTTCGATTTAAAAACCACTCATAAGTCTGATCTAAATAACGCTCGACCAAACGCTTTCCGATACTAAACTCGAGCATGAGAGCAACGCGTAGCTGGAAGTACGTTGAAATACACTTTACACCTATGGAAAAAACCAGCAACACAAAAAAAATAGCGCCCATAAACAACAATATTAGCTCGTTACCGACGATGCCCAGGCTAGCTGCCAAGTCCACGCCCCGCGCGAGGAAGTGATTCGTTTGCAATACTTCAGGATTAGCCAAAACAGCCATAAACGGCATCACCGATGCTATGCCCAGAGCTTCTAAGCAAGCACTCAAAAGTATCAACCCCAACAAAAAAAAGATTTGATTGCGTTCTTGCCTACTTAGGAGCGCCATCAATTTAGTTAGCATTGCTTCACATTAACCTCAGTAGCAAAAAAACGGAATAGAGTTACACCATTTATAAACCCTATCATATGGCCTACCGCACCCGAATCGGCACCACCATCTTAGCGGCTTACAGAAAACTAATTTCCTAGCCTTTCGGCAAGCTGAACTGAAAATTCCGCCGCCTAGGATTCAAAGAATTGCTCTAGGGGTACTTTGGGGAACCGATCAGTCATAGAATGCTGGTCGAGATTGACTATATTTTCGTTTGGGAAGTACTCCAAATGCCGAAACAGCAGCGTTAATTCTTCCATAAGATCCGCTACGGTAGCAAATAGTTCGGACTGATCAGACAAATAATCTTCACCTCCTGCGTGGGATTCTACATTACATACTCTATTTAAAGAGTCGTTGTACAAAGTTTTCGCATAGGTATTATCCATACCAATTACCCCTATTTCCGAATACTCCAAAAATATCGCCCAAGCCAAAGCCTTGTATAGAGTCATAGATATATAACCGCGAGGAAAAAGGGGGTTGATGTTCGAAGAGATACTTAACTCTGTATCGATGAAACAGTATATTTCGTTGGTTATTCCATATTCTTGCATAAGTGGAAGCAAACTAGTTGGAATAACGACCTTAATAGATGTATTTTGTTTTAGATAACCCAATATTTCATCTGGCTGACCTGCTGCATTAATAAATGTATCTCGATCACTAAATACCATCCAACTTGGAATATGCATCGATAATTCGTTATTAACATTCCAACGATTGACGCAAATAGTTTCTCCGCCTTCGCGTTTAAACATTTCCAAATGCTCCAGCCTCAAAAATCCTTGTGACGGCCCATTACCAATAACCAAAGCTCTCCGCGCTCTCCTCGACCGATGTAATTTCGAGGTGGCTAGAAAAGAAGCTCGCCCACGCCACAACTCTGCCGGGTAGGATTTGATGACATTTAAAATCGATCGAAAATTATGTTTGGCCAGCCGACACAAAGAGAAGGCACGGCCATGTCGCGGCTCACTAGACCTCAAAACACGCCTCGGCAGGCTAGCAAAAGCCTCACACTCTTTCAAATATTTTTGAGTTGCATTCAAATAATGTAGTCCTAAGCAGCTGGATTGTTGAATACGGAGATACAAACTGAATTCAGGGTCTTGTTACCAGAAATACCGAGCACAGTGCGTCGCAAAATACTATCGTTAACATCAATGACAATAGTGATCACTTTAAAACACAATGGTACCTGTAAGTTAATGGACCCGAGCCCGGTGAAGACGGGTTATTTTGTGCAAACAGACCGCAACTTTACTCAAATCGTGATCTTGAATAACACATAGGCTTCCCCTCAAGTGCACGAGTCTAAGCTAGTGTTTTCTGCATTTGACTGTCGTCGAGCACTTCAACTTATGCTAGGCGAGCCTTTAAACACTCTGCTAGTAGTAAAGCCCTTGCAAGGAGTGCGTTCTGATTCGGCCGCAATTATATAATCGCATAGCGAGCACCCCCAAACTAAGACCAATCATGTCCCGCTCAAACACTCGTCTCTGAATCGTCCGTTGAAACCCTCAATAATCGCATTTTATGTCGGCTTCACAGGCCAGATCTCATGCCAATCAACCATTGTCTCTGCATCTCTGCTTCAGCACTATCGTGCTGATAAGCCCCGACCCCCATTGTATCTGAGACAATCTTGTCAGAGAGCCACGCTGTTCGTACAAACCTGACAGCTCTCTCGCTACCCCCGCATCGCGAAACGAAGCACCTGCAATCAACGCCATATTCTCCCGACTAAAATCATAAATCACCACCAAAATACGAAACCGACGCACGCCAATGAACGCATCACTCAGAAAATCTAGCCTCTAGCGCACGTCAACTAAGGTAAGAACTTCCATCGGTCTCTGCGTATCCAGTACACGCTTCCCTCCACCTCCGCGTTTCACTTGCTACTTCTCTTCGCTTTACACCCAACGCCACCCCTACAGGTTCAAATTGTCTATTCCTCAGTAAACCGCTTTTTCATGCGCCCCTACCCTACGTTCGAACTCTACATGAAAGTAGAGCGATTTGAAGGCTCAGCCCAAATCTTGAGATCAAGTTCACTCTACTATCTACATCCACCAAATAAATTAGTTTGTATCATTTGTGCCAGAATAAGAAGTCCAACCACATGACCGATACTGCCAAGCTAATAATCTTCGCCTCTAAAGTTACCTACCACGCGTCAAAAGTCTGGCGGCAATCAAACCAAGACGGCACACTCCAGATTTAGACTTGCGAAATATCGCTTTAAAAAGTGCTGACCAAATCCGGAGACCTACCTTTAATTTCGCCATTGAGACATGCATCGACTACAGCATCATCATAAACGGAATAAATTAAATGCAGATGCTCAGGTCGCCAGTCTTTTGCCATAAAAACCTTGCCATATCCGCTTTGAACAACGCCGCTAGGAAGATTTTCAAAATTCAGACCGGCAAGTTTCATTGCTAACTCGTCGCAAAATCCTTTAACGTTCCGGGCGGCCAAGCCGTGTAAAGTATCGCCGCTAACCATCGGCGCAGCAGTCTGGAATATGACTTTACCTGCATCTAGAAAGTTCGTGGTCTCATGCAGAGTCACTCCTGTCATTTGTGGCTCCAGAAAATAACTCGGCCAAAAGTGAGTAGCGACACCCCTGTAGTCTGGCGACAGGCCACCGTGCATATTCCAAAACTTTGCGGTGGTGTTCCGAATAACTATGTCGCTTAGTTTACCGCATCCATAGCTTATTATCAGCGATGGCTGATGGCGCCTTAAAAATCTAACAGTTTCAGGACCATTTAAAGTCTCGCTGTTGACGTCTAACACAGAGACTGCGTCAGGAGCGTAGATCGGGTCGAATTCATCTCTGAACACCTCGTTCTCAACCCGTTCACGCTCGTTGAAGTGGTGCTTAAATAGACGCACCAAATCTCTTGTCAATCCATCCGGAGGTCGGGGCAAGAATTCTTCACGTTGCTGAACAATCAAACTCGAAACCTTACCTGTGGAAATCAGCCGCCTCGCAAAATATTGATGCCGCGGATGATTTCCCGTAATTAAGCATAAATCATTCAAGTTTTAGCACCTCTTTTAGGATCAGTAGCTCAACTAGCGCTCTTACACGATTATATGAAATATCCAATTTTGCTGAGATATCGCTCAATCTTCGAGTACCATCGGCAAGCGATATTATTTGCAAGAGTGTATTTAATGACTCCCTCCCATCTAAAGAATCGTCAGTAGATGATCGACGTGTTCTTGCGGAATGAACAGTAGGATAAAGACCGCGCTTACTGAGCATCGGCTCGCCTCTACCATCAATCGAAAACAGCCTAAAGCTCTCTAA
>Ga0209654_1000909_pt1 | contig 26139 bp, 32 predicted proteins | sample SaaInl1SG_22_DNA_FD_184646 | JGI IMG/M metagenome (GOLD analysis project Ga0209654, IMG submission 184646) | Marine microbial communities from expanding oxygen minimum zones in the Saanich Inlet - ESP_161SG_22_DNA (SPAdes) (version 2) | ecosystem: Environmental > Aquatic > Marine > Intertidal... | reverse complement strand
CTCTTCTAAATCAAATGTTGAGGTGACTGCCCCAGTAGTACTCGTGTCACAATCCGATAGATCTGATGGCGCTGTGGCTGTCGCTTTGTTATTAACGATTAAATTGAACAAAGGATCGGGGGAGACATTAAAACAAGCTTCATCGTCAACACTATCTAGCCTAACAAAAATTGGCTGATTAGTCACAGAAGTATATAACAGCGGCAATTCATTTTGAGATGAATTTGCATCATCAAAAGAAGTGTAATAAGTAATATTATAATTGGCAGGGGTTAGACCACCTAGAATGTCTGAGTTTTGTAATTCTAAATTAAACTCTTCAATGTCATCATTTGAGGTATCATCACACAAAACAAGGTCAGAGGCCTCAGAAATTGGTGGTGCTCCAGTGAGAATTAAATCAAAAGATGCTGTAAGAAAACAGGTTTCTGTAATTGCATCTTCAATTCTAACAGAAATTGTTTCGGTGTTGGTTGATAAGGTATAATTTGTCAGATTTGTTTCAATAGGAGCATAATCATTTTCTGCATCTTCAATAGAATTGTGGTATGTAATATTAAAATTATTAGGATTTTGAGAGCCAAGTATGAGAATATTATTATCCGTAAGATCAAATTCAGGAGTTCCAGCATTGCAAAGAGATAAATCAGCAATATCTTCTATCGTGGGAGTAGGCTTATATTCAATTAATACAGTGTCTGAAGTTGAACAATCTTCTCCAAAAATGATATCTGCACTATATTCTCCAGCTTCACTGATTTCTAAAACAGAAGATATCTCTCCTTCAATAATTTCACCATTTAAGTACCATATGTGTTCTGCTGTAGGTAATTGAGAATCTAATGTAATAGTGTCTCCTTCGCAAAGTGCTGTCCCTCCTTCAATGGTAATATCTTCTCCTAAATTACCTCCTAAATCAAAACTTCCTCCTTCTAAAAACACAGCTGCATCAAAAAGAGTATCACCATCGTCTGCAATGACAAGTTTAATGGTATAAGTTCTATTTGGAACAACCGTAGATTGTGCTGCCATGCTGACTGTATGGCCTCTGAATTCAGTAGGGCTGTCTATTTCTGGCAACCCAGTTCCTCCATAGAAAGCTTCAAAAAAATCTTCATTTACCGAATTACAAGATGAATTGTGTGTGTTGTCCCGAACACTCAGCACTGAAATTGGATCATTAGTTCCAGGAACTAAAGCTAAATTGGTTGTTATCCCTGTTTCATTGTCCGTAAGTAAAAATGCAAAGGCATCTGTAAATTGGCACTGAAACGCTCCATACTCTTCAGAAGCAAAAACAAAGTTAAAGCTCATACTGGGTGAAAGCGGTACAAAATCAAATTGGATAAAGGTGGCATTATTGGTATCCCCAATATTTAAATCAGGGATTGCATTTTCTAAATCTTCATCTCCTGGCCATGCTGTTGACCCTGAACTTAGCGTTGCTGATTCTGGGCCTTCTGCTTCAGAAGCATCACCCGTGGTCAATATAATTCCTTCTGTAAATGGAAAAGTAAGGCCATTTCCAGAAAAATACCCTAGCCCATTCGTTGAGCCAAAGTCGGTTCCGGTTGAAGAGATTACATTTGAAATTTCTGCACAAGAAGTATCGATTAAAATATCTTTTACAAGTTCAATAACTGTATATGTTGTTTGGTCAATATTTAAATATGGCCCAAGTACTTGAACAACAATGGTTGCACTATCCGAACATCCTGTTGGATTAGTATCTGTTACAGTTAGTATAACCGTAAATGTACCAATTGTAGAAAACGTATGATTCACATTTTCTCCAAATGCAACTGAACCATCTCCAAAATCCCAGTCGTAAATGGCCCCTGTCCCATCCAAAGAAAACGTCGCATCACCTATAAAATTAATTGAACTATCTTGATCAATTATAATACTCCCACTACTGTCTGGCAAGGGATCGCTTTGAAAAGTTGCTTCGATATCTTGACACGGAGTTGCACAACTAATTGTGGCAGCAAAACCAGGTCGTTGCATAAAACCATTACTAGTAAATTCAATGGTCAAACACCCTGAAGCATTGGTGGCGAGTATATCTCCAGGACTTACATTCCCTGAGTATGTTCCAATAGCTGTTGCAGAGGAATCCACACCATCATAAATTGTTAAAAAGTCTCCATTTAGTTGAGTGTCAAAAAATGTAAACGCTAATTGAACAGCATCGCCAGCGTTTTCTGCACAAATTGTAAGTATGAAATTTTCATCATTTTGATAAGAATCAGTGGCGCCACCAGAATCATATAAAGTTCCGCCACACTGACTAATTGTTTCACCATTGTTTTCATTGTTCATAGAAACATCTTGTGCGTATGAAAAAAAAACAAATGAAAATATTAGACAAAAAGTATTTAGAAAATGCTTCAAGTTAAAATGGTTATATCTCAAATATATTAATTTGATTTAATATTGATTGATGATTTTAATTAAAATTTAAGACTATTGAATCTCTAGCGATACTTATTTGGAGAAATTTCTTTAGTATCTTTGCAAAAAAAATATGAGTAACATTCAAATTACCCCACAAGACACAAGCAATCCAAAAATTCTAAAATTTGAAGCAAGCTCTTTTCTTGTTCAATACAACAGTTTTGAATACGCTAATATTGATGAGGCCAATAACTCACCTTTGGCACAACAATTATTTTATTTGCCCTTTGTCAAAAAAGTTTATATTTCAGGAAACTTTGTAGCCATAGAACGCTACGATATTGTTTCATGGAGTGATGTACAAAACGAGGTTGCTACACAAATTCAAGATTATTTAAACGGGGGTGGTTTGGTTGTAATTGAAGAAAAAACAAAAAAGAATCCTGTTACCATTTATGCAGAGAGCACACCAAATCCAGGTGTTCTAAAATTTGTTGCAAATAAAAATCTAGTAACATCTACTTTTGAATTTGCTTCAATTGAAGACGCAAAGCCTTCTCCGTTTGCAACAGCTTTATTTCAATTTCCATTTATAAAATCTGTTTTTTTAGATAAAAACTATGTATCCATAACAAAATTTGATGTTGTAGAATGGGAAGAAATTAAACTAGAACTTCGGACATTTATCAAAACATATATTGAAGATGGAAAAGAAATGGTTGGTTCCACAGCTGCTGTAGAATTGAAAAAAACAACCGAGCAGTTAGATAAGGCATATGATAAACTAGATGACATATCAAAGGAAATCATAAATATTTTGGAGCAACACGTAAAACCCGCCGTTGCTAGCGATGGTGGAAATATTATGTTTGAGTCTTACAACAAAGAAAATAAAGTTGTAAAAGTCATTCTTCAAGGTGCATGCAGTGGATGTCCCTCTTCTACATTTACCCTTAAAAATGGGATTGAAGCGATTCTAAAAGAAATGATGGGTGCCAAAATTGAAAGGGTTGAAGCCGTTAATGGATAGTTTTAAATATTTTTATATATTTAAACCTAAATTATTTATTAACCCTAAAATCTAAAATACCATTGGAGTACTAAAAGTTATTGAAGTGCTGTCTAATTCCAACAAAAGTTGGGAAGACGCCACTCGAAAAGCCGTTAAACATGCCTCAAAAACTGTAAAAAACATCCGATCTGTATATGTACAGGATCAAAGTGCAACAGTTAGTGGCGATGATGTTGATGAATTTCGTGTAAATTTAAAAATCACTTTTGAAGTCAACTAATATTTAAAAAAGTCAAATAACCACCTTTTGAAAGGTGGTTTTTTTATGCCATTAAATCTACAATTTTTTTGCCAACACTTGCACCAAGTGCTACACCCATACCTCCCATGCGAACACCCAAAAATACATGATTTGAATATTGTTTTATAATAGGTGTTTTTTGTGGTCCAACCCCCATAATCCCTGTCCATCTTTGGTCAATTTCAATATTTTTATTAGGTAAAATTACAGTACGAAGAAGATGTTCTAATTTATTTTGAATTTTTGAAGTCGTTTCCATTTCTGTAGTCGTTTCATTGGCAAAATCTAAATTCCTCCCACCGCCCAAAAGAATTCTATTATCTATATTTCTAAAATAATAATAACCACAGTCCATGTGAAATGTCCCTTTTATGTGTAAATCTTGGATTGGTTTTGTAATAAGCACTTGTGCACGAGCGGGTTTAAGGTTTTGGGGAATTAATTGATTTGAAAATCCGTTTGTTGTTACGATTAATTTTGAGGAAATAAATTCAAAATGATTCGTTTTTACCAAAACTGAATTTGGATTTTCTGCAAACGAATCAACAGTAGTTGAATTCAAAATAGTGATACCAAGGTTTTGAGTTTTTTGGATTAACGCATGCATCATTTTTCCTGTATCTATTTGAGCTTCAAATTGATTAAAAATATATTGAGGTTGAGTCCCTTCAAAATGAAACTTATTTGAATCTAGTGAGAAAACATCGTTTTCAAAAATAGGCGAAAGCATCGCATTGATATCTTGAAATTTTTCAATACAAGTATTGAATAATTTTCGATTTTTTTCTAAGAACAATTCATATCCGCCATAGGGCTTATAACCCAGTGCCTCATCGCCAAGCATTTGACGCAATAGTTGTAATCCATCTACTCTACTCTTCAGTAGTGATAAAACCTCATCTACAGAATGAGATTTTAAATCCTCCAAAATCTCACTTAAACTCCCAAAGCAAGCAAACCCTGCATTTTTGGTGCTTGCACCTTGTGGAAGAAATCCTTTCTCTAGAACTAAAATTTTGGCCTTTGGAAAACGTTGTTTGAGAAATACAGCCGAACTGAGCCCAACAATACCACTACCAACAATGGTAAAATCAATATTTTGTAACCATTCTTTTTGTTCCCAATAGGATAAATTCATCGCCTAAAGTTAATGGTTTTTCAAAAAAAACTCCGAAAAATATTTCGGAGTTTATATTATAATTTAATTTGATGTTTCTATTACAAAATCTTCCATGAATTTTGTGGTATAATTTCCTGCCACATAATCTGGGTGTTCCATGAGTTGTCTATGGAAAGGAATTGTTGTTTTTATGCCTTCAATAACAAATTCATCAAGTGCTCTTTTCATTTTATTAATGGCCTCTTCACGAGTTTGGGCGGTTGTGATGAGTTTGGCAATCATAGAATCATAATTTGGTGGAATTACATATCCTGCATAAACATGCGTATCTAAGCGAACACCATGCCCGCCAGGTGAATGTAGAGTTGTAATTTTTCCAGGTGATGGTCTAAAATCATTAAATGGATCTTCGGCATTTATTCTACACTCAATAGAGTGTAAGTTTGGAAAATAGTTTTTTCCGGAAATTGCAACACCAGAAGCGACTAAAATTTGCTCTCTAATAAGATCAAAATCAATAACTTGTTCTGTTATTGGGTGCTCAACTTGAATTCTTGTATTCATTTCCATGAAATAAAAATTTCGATGTTTATCTACCAAAAACTCTACAGTTCCAGCGCCTTCATATTTGATGAACTCTGCTGCTTTTACTGCGGCCTCACCCATTTTTTTACGTAAAGCATCCGTCATAAATGGAGAAGGAACTTCCTCAGTAAGTTTTTGATGACGTCTTTGAACAGAACAATCTCTTTCGGACAAATGACATGCTTTACCATTTGAATCACCAACAATTTGAATTTCAATATGTCTTGGCTCTTCAATGAGCTTTTCCATATACATATCGTCATTGCCAAATGCAGCTTTAGATTCTTGCCTCGCAGAATCCCATGCATCCTTCAAATTTTCTTCTTTCCAAACGGCACGCATTCCTTTTCCACCTCCTCCAGCAGATGCTTTTAACATTACAGGGTAACCGGTTTTTTTGGCCGTTTTTTTACATTCTTCAAAAGTTTGTATTACGCCATCACTTCCAGGGACGCAGGGTACACCTGCAGCTTTCATGGTTGCTTTTGCATTGGCTTTGTCACCCATGCGATCAATCATTTCTGGAGAAGCGCCAATAAATTTTATACCATGTTCTTCGCATATTTTGGAAAAGCGAGCGTTTTCAGATAAAAACCCATAGCCTGGATGAATAGCATCTGCATTTGTAATTTCTGCTGCTGCAATAATATTGGCAACTTTCAAGTAAGATTCACTACTTAGGGCTGGACCAATACATACGGCCTCGTCAGCAAATTTTACATGTAGACTTTCGGCATCAGCTGTAGAATAAACTGCAACGGTTTGAATGCCCATTTCTTTACAAGTTCTAATGACTCTCAAAGCAATTTCCCCTCTGTTAGCAACTAATATTTTTTTAAACATCATTGTTATTTTAAAATGTTAATTTCTTTTTCTAAAGCAATTATTATATGCTTCAAGAATTTACTTTAAGAAGGGTCAACCAAAAATAAAGGTTGATCAAATTCTACTGGTGAAGCATCATCGACAAGGATTTTTACAATTTTCCCTGAAACTTCAGACTCTATTTCGTTAAAAAGTTTCATGGCTTCAATAATACATAAAACATCACCTTCGGCAATGTTTTGACCAACTTCAGCAAAGATTGGCTTGTCTGGTGAAGGTCTTCTGTAGAATGTTCCAATAATAGGAGATTTTACGGTTATGTATTTTGAATCTTCTGATGGCGCTTCAGCTTTTTGCGGTGCAGGTGCTGCTGCTGCAACTGGTGGAGCCTGTACTACTGGTGCTGATGGCATTTGTACAGGAACTGTTACTTGTTGTTTATCGCTTTCGTTTCCTGTGCGAATAGTGATTTTTACATCATCCATTTCAAGTTTTACTTCACTTGCGCCAGATTTGGCTACAAATTTAATTAAATTTTGAATTTCTTTTAAATCCATAATTAATGTATTTAGTTTAAGTTAGTTTTATTTTTAGTATATGCCCATTTTAGGTGTATTGCTCCCCAACTGAATCCTCCTCCAAAAGCGGCAAAAATAACATTATCCCCTTTTTTGAGTTGATCTTCATAATCGTTGATGAGTAGTGGGAGTGTTGCAGAGGTTGTGTTACCATATTTTTCAATATTCATCATAACCTTGTTGTCCTCCAAGTTCATTCTTTGTGCTGTGGCGTCTATGATTCTTTTATTGGCCTGATGTGCAGCAAGCCATTGAACATCGTTTTTAGTTAGATTATTTCGTTCTAATATTTTTACAGCAGCATCTGCCATATTGGATACAGCGTTTTTAAAAACTGTTCTTCCTTCTTGAAATGCATAATGGCCGCCATTATCTAAAACCTCGTGTGTAATTGAATGAGATGACCCACCGTATGTTGCTTGTAAGAATTCTCTACCAGAGCCATCAGTCCGTAAATATTCGTCTTGTAATCCAAGATTCTCATTGTTTGGTTCAAACAAAACAGCTCCAGCGCCATCACCAAATATGATACATGTTGCACGATCTTTGTAATTGATAATCGAAGACATTTTATCTGCACCTATTAGAAGTATTTTTTTGTAACGCCCTGATTCTATATAACTTGCTGCTGCAGACATTCCAAAAAGAAAGCTAGAGCAAGCAGCGTCCATATCGTAAGAAAATGCGTTAGTAGCACCAATTTGAGTTGCCGTAAATGATGCTGTAGAAGCGGCTTTCATGTCTGGAGTTGCAGTAGCTACAAGAACTAGGTCTATTGTGGTAGGGTCTAAATTTGTTTTTTGGATCAAATCTTTTGCAGCTTCAATGGCTAGAAAAGATGTTCCTTTGCCCTCCGCTTTTAATATTCTTCGCTCTTTAATTCCCGTTCTAGTTGTAATCCACTCGTCGTTTGTTTCTACCATTTTTTCCAACATGGCATTAGTAAGAACAAATTCTGGAACGTATGCGCCTACAGCGGTTATAGCTGCTGAGATTTTACTCATATGTAATTTATTAAAGTCATTGGTTTTGATGAAAAATCATCAAAAAACATTAAAAAACGCACCAAAAATACTGTTTTTTGTTCAAAAATGAGCAAAAATTGTAAATTTTAAATTAAAAAAAAACGCTCATTGAGCGTTTTTTTTAATGTTTAAGGCTGTAGTTTAGGCTACATTTTCTTCTGCTGCTGTATTATCGATTAGAACTTGTCCTCTATAATATAGCTTACCTTCATGCCAGTGTGCTCTATGGTACAGGTGTGCTTCACCTGTTGTTGGGCAAGTAGCAATCTGTGGTGTAGATGCTTTGTAATGGGTACGCCTTTTATCTCTTCTAGTTTTGGAGATTTTTCTTTTAGGATGTGCCATTTTTTATATTATTTATCCGTTAATAATTTTTTTAATGAATTCCAACGCGGATCAATATCGTTGTTAGAACTTTTATTTTCTAAGCTTTTTGGGCTTAAGTCTTCTAGTTTTTTGAGTATTTCAGAATTTAATGTCCCATTTTCAATACCTGGGTGCAATCGTTTTTGTGGAACAGAAAGCACTATAAGTTCGTATATATGATGTGCAACATTTATTTTATAATCCCCATGCGGAATTATCAATATTTCTTCATTGTCATCATTATATTCAGAGCCAAATTTTACAATTAAACTAAATTTAGAGCTAATAGGCTGATTGAATGGTTCGTTTGTTAAGTCGCAATTAAAATTGATATCTCCTTCAACTTCAAAATCTAACTCTAATAGAGTTGTTTTTTTTTGGAGTGTTAGTGTCACTTTTAATTGGACGTCATTAAACTCGTCATATTCAAAATGTTCAAAGAACGTATTATCAATATCATACTCAAATATGTGCTCGCCAAGCTTTAATCCTACAAATTGTACTTCAAATGCTATTAATGGCTTCATTATTATGCATATTTGAGCGTGCAAATATATACATTTTTTTAGGTATTACATAAACTAGGGCTGTTTTTATTTTCGAGTTTTAACTTGTTTCCGAAGAGGGTTTTGTTTGAGTTCTGCATCCATAGTTCTATTTCTATAAATTTCTATACCTACAAAAATCGCTTCTTTAAATGAATCAATATTGGCAATTCCTTTACCCGCAATATCATATGCTGTTCCATGGTCTGGTGAGGTTCTTACTTTACACAACCCTGCTGTATAATTTACGCCATTGCCAAATGTGAGCGTTTTAAAGGGGATAAGACCTTGATCATGATATGTTGCTACTATAGCGTCAAAGTTTTGATAATTGTTTGATCCGAAAAAACTGTCAGCAGCATAGGGGCCATAGATGAGCTTTCCAGAAGCTTTTATTTTTTCTAATGCCGGACGTAAAATAGTATCATCTTCTGAGCCAATTACACCGCTATCACCGGTATGAGGGTTGACACCAAGCACTGCAATTTTTGGAGCCCTTAGGGCAAAATCTTGTTCTAGAGAGTGATGAATGAGATTTATTTTTTTTAAAATTAGAGTCTCGTTTAGATGTTGAGGAACATCGCCAACTGGCACATGATCTGTAAGAAGCCCCACTCTTAGGGTGTTTGAAACCATAAACATCAAGCTATCGCCTTCTAGTTCTTGATTTAAAAAATCAGTATGCCCTGGAAATTTAAAGTCTTCAGATTGAATATTATGCTTATTGATTGGTGCTGTCACTAACACATCTACTTCATTTGCTTTAATACTTGCAACTGCTGCTTTCAGAGATTCAAGAGCATGCTGCCCTGCCTCTAGGGTTTCTTTGCCAAAGTCAATATTAACATCATGTTTCCAAACATTTACAACATTTAGTTTCCCATCAACAGCATGACTAGCATCATTAATCCCATGAATAGAAATAGAACTTTGAAAATGTTTCTTTAAAAATGACATTATTTTGGTAGACGCAAACACTACTGGAGTACAAAACTCTAAAAGTCTATTGTCTGAAAATGTTCTAACAATCAACTCACCACCAATGCCATTCAAATCTCCTATTGAAATTCCAATTTTTATTTTTTTTTCTTTTCTCATCAAAAATGATGTCTAATGTTTGTAATTTTACATTACAAATTTAACGAATAAAAAGCATGTTTACAGGCATAATTGAAGATTTAGGGGTAGTTGAAGCATTAGAGCAAGAAAACACAAACTTACTCCTTACCATAAATAGTAAATTGGCTTCAGAGCTAAAAATTGACCAAAGTGTTTCGCATAATGGCGTATGCCTTACAGTTATAGACCTTTCTCCGTCCAGTTATACTGTTACTGCAATAAAAGAAACCTTAGATAAAACAAACCTCAATAGTTTAAAATTAGGAGATCGCGTAAACTTAGAGCGTGGTTTAAAACTCGGAGATCGTTTGGATGGTCATATGGTGCAAGGGCATGTAGATCAAGTGGGAACTTGTATAAATGTTGAAGCTCAAAATGGGAGTTGGATTTATACATTCGAATACAACTCAAAGCTAGGAAATATCACTATTGAGAAAGGGTCTGTTACCGTAAATGGGGTGAGTCTAACTGTTGTCAACTCAAAGGATAATGGTTTTAGTGTTGCTATTATCCCTTACACTTATGAACATACAAATTTTCACACTTTTAAAGAAGGCACTGTTGTTAATTTAGAGTTTGATGTGATTGGAAAATATGTTTCCAGGCTGCATACTAAGACTTCTCTTTCTTAATTAGTGCTTCATTTTGTTCTTCTAGCAAGTCCTTAATTTTTGATAACAACTCAATATCAGCAGGTGTTGGAACCGTGGTATCTTTGACATTATTCGCTTGATTTCTCAACCTATTAATGAATTTTACGACTATAAAAATAGTAAACCCAACAATTAAGAAATCTATTACAGTTTCAATAAGCAAACCGTAATCAATAGATACTTGGGTTGCCTCGCTGGTTGCTTCTCTTAAGATAATTTTCTTCTCGCCAAAATTAACTCCATCAGAAAGTAAGGATAAAGGTGGAAGTATTACATTCTTTACCAAAACATTGACTATCGCATTGAAAGACGCTCCAATAATGATTCCAATAGCCATATCCAACATATTGCCTTTTACTGCAAAGTCTTTAAATTCTTTCAGCAATTTCATAGAATTTTAATTTTACTCAAAAATAAAAAAAGCCTCAACAATGTTGAAGCTTTTTTTAAAATTAGATGTTACTATTTAGCCAGTCCAAATTTCTTTGTTTCTGGATCATGACCTCCAATAAGTACTAATATTTCATCATCATGTCCTTCGATAGCAGACCAGAATTTTTTCCCAGCCTCATCCATTTCTACACTAATATTGGCCTGTTCAAAAGCAGCAAAATCGGCCCAAGTCTCAAAAAATTGATAGGTATGCCAATCTGCGCCAGATCCATAAAGGTGACGGCTTGCATAATGTGCTACAGCATGACCGCTTTCTTTTAGATTATTTAAACTTCCATTTGTTATACCTTCAAGAAAGTCTTTGTTTTTCCCCCATTTAACTTCATATGTACTTACTACAACAACTTTTTTTGTAGACCAATCTAATTCTTCTGACTCATAAACTAAATCTTCAAGACCTTCGCTAATACGTACTTGGTCGGAATGGTTATCGGCATACATCCTTGTATATGTTCTATAGTCAGAAGTCATTTGCTTCTGACCTTCTTCGTCAAGATTCATTGCTTCTATATTGGCTTGTAGTGCCTTGTTGGCATAATCTGAATCCTTTACTAAATCTTCTGCAGAGGCATAAAAATCGTAAAGAGCAAAGCTATAATCTCCTGCAAAAGCATGTGCAAATACTCCACCACCTTGAAGTGTTCTTTCGTCTGAAATAGAAAGATTTGAAAATTTTTCGTGAAGTTTCAAAAATTGATCTGCTTCTTCTCTAGGAACGGTTACGTAAGTAATATTTGCAACTTGTGCAAAAAGTGAAACCCCAATAAAGAGGCAAAATAGTGTAGTTAAATTTTTCATTTTTTTTTATTAAATTATTAGTTATTTGGTTATTGTGATACAAATCCTTGCTCAAAAGATGTTCTAACAGCATAAACAGCATCACCTGTATGAACCATAGGCCATGCCGAAGTCATCATTTCTGGATATTTAGATGCGAAATAAGTTTGCGCTTCAACTGTCATGTCATCTAGATCATCCCAACTATTAGCGTAAGCTAAAATTTTATATTGGAATCCAGCGCCAGTATGATGTTGTAATGCACGAACACTTGTGCACTTTTCACTTTGTTTAAATCCGTCATAAAAGATAAAAAACATCTTTTCAGCATCTAAAACAGATGCTGTTTGAGCTACTTCAAAATGTAGCTCATACACAAAACGGTCTTCACCTTGGGCGTTTAGTGAAACTGTTGTCATTAAAAGTAGTCCTAGTAATAATTGTAATTTTTTCATTTTTAATTTTTTTCTTTTGATTAATAATTATTTATTTCCCGTTTTGTATTGGGGTAGTGTCTGGCATAATTTTATTTAAAATCGTATACACAGGACAGAATTTTGTAAATGGACTTAGAATTTGCAAAACAGCAACGCCAACGGCAACATAAATCCAGTTCAATCCAAACTGACTTGCTAAAATTATTGATGCTATATATAAAATTCCAACAATTCCATCATGGACTCTTACTTTTATGATATCTCTTTCTGAATTACTCATGTTTTTTTGGTTTTTAATTAATCCAGCCGCCTACATTTCCTCTGTATTCTGCAGGATAGGCCTTAATACGTTCTTTTAATGCTTCAGTAACATTTCCTCCAACAATAAGTGACTTAAATGAGAACATTTTCATAAATGTTTCAATATTAGGCCCATTTTCAAATTTGTCGGCATGGAATGTAAAATCTTCTGAGGTTCTAAATTTCTCAATAAGCGTTACTCTTTTCCCATCTTCGGAAATAAAATAACTATAATCGTATGTGTTGGGCTCGTTGTCTCTTATAAATTGATTTAGCTTTTTTGTAAATGCTTTTACATCCTCTTTTGAATACCCTGAATTTACAGCCATATCAATAGTAATTACCACCTTTGGTGAAGTGTTGTTTGCTGCAGCTTTGGCATTCATTTCTTTTGCAAATACTGAGGTGTCAAAAAACTGTACTTCTTTGATAATTTTATCGTCTTCCCATTGATATGATAAGTGAAATGGAAAAGTTACTTTTTGACCCGTATACTTCCCTTTGGCAGAAAATGTATTCCAAATGTTAGTCCATACTACACCATTACTGTAGGTTACCGTTTCTACTTCAGATCCAAGAGCGTCTCCGTTCATTTCCTCTACAGAAATGTCATCAAATAAATCATAAAGATTTTGCACTGCCGCAATAAAGCCTGTTTTATCCAATTTATTCCCCATTGGATCTACAAACTGCATACTGTCAGAGAAAACTTCTTTTAAGTAATCAATGTTTTCCTCTCCAACTTTTTCAAATAAAGTTTTGATGGCTTCAGATTTTTCATCATTTGTGGTAAGTTTTGCGAAGGGCTTTTGGCATGTATATAAGAAAAGTGCCAACAATATAATAATCGATTTTTTCATAATAATTTTAAATTGGTTGCTAAACAAAAGTAAAAATTAATACTTGCAAAAAAAAAATTAATATTGTTTATTTAAAAAAATATTTGTTGGTATATGAGTTATTTAATAAGTGGGTGTTATTTTTACATAGAACACATTGGGGGCTCTTGGTGCTCAAAATAAACGGATTGGCATTGGTTACACATAACACTTTTAAAAAAACAACTGGCACGACTTGCTCTAAACTTAAGACCTTCAGTGTTTGTGTATATACCATGTCCACCTTGCGGCTCAACAGTTAAATCACTACAACCCCCTCCTGATTGCATAGCATTGTGAATGCTTCTTGACCCTAATAAACTAAATCCAAGTTGATTGTAAGTATCAATTGGAACAACAATATCCAATGCACCATGAAAGGCAATTGTAGGAATCATTTCGTCTGTACTAAAAATCAAATTTGGTACACTTCCCCAATTATTAAAAAGCCCAAGAATTGTAACATTTTCAGTGTAATTATTCCCATTTTGGTACAATGGCCCAAGTTCAGATTCTAAAGTTGGGTTAATAAATCCCCATTCATCTTCGCTAGCATAATTTACATACAAAGCGGTAACGGCTCCAGCGCTTTGTCCGCCAACAAAAACATGCGCTGTGTCAATTTTATATTCCTCTGCTTTATTGGCTAAAAAACGTAAAGCTGCGTTGGCATCTTGTTGAGCTCTATATATTGCTTTTTGTGTGCTTTCGGGTAATTCAAAACGACCAAGTCTATATTCAATAGAAGCACAAACAAATCCTCTCTTTGAAAACTCAAGACAAAGATCCTCCAAAAAAAGTTTGTTTCCACCTATAAAACCACCCCCATGAATCAAAACAACCAATGGTCTTTTTTCCATAGGATCTATGTTTTGATTGGGTTGATAAATGTCAAGTTCTAAATCTTGCATAATACTAAACCAATTTTCTGCTGAAGCATAGAGGATGTCTTTTTCAGAATCTATTTGATTTTCATTAAAAAATTCAACCTCAGTAAAACGTGCGTCAGAGGCGCAAAATTCGTTGTACACAACAGTAGGTGGCGTGGTGGTAGTTTCATTTTTGCTACAAGCAAAAAGTAAAAACAAAAAAATAATCAGTAATTTGTTCATTATTAATTAGTTAACTACTCAAATATAATAAATTTTGTGAGTTTAAAATTTCCAAATTGAGTCTTAAATGTAATTGTCTTATGAAAGATTTAAAATATTTATTTGCATATACTGTCCCTATTTCAGCCTATATTTCTTTTGTTTCTTATGGCCTTGGCACCTACTCTGCAGTAATTTATGCTTTTGTTGTTTTGCCATTTTTAGATCTATTGACAGGGCAAGATTCTAATAATTTTTCTAAAGATGAGGCATTGAATAAGAAAAACAAATGGATATTTGATTTGATGTTATATTTAAATGTTCCAATTGTTTTTGGTCTTTTATTTTTAGCATTCTCAAAAATTCAAACAAATGATTATGCTATTTACGAATTGATTGGAATGGGGCTTTCAGCTGGAATTTTATTGGCTACAAATGCCATTAATGTAGCACATGAGCTCGGTCATAGAAAACCTTACTTTGAGCGCTTTATGAGTAAATTATTATACATGCCATGCTTGTATATGCATTTTTATATAGAACACAATTTTGGCCATCATTTGCATGTTGCTACTCCAGAAGATGGGGCTACGGCAAAATATAATCAAACGGTATATTCTTTTTGGATAACATCTGTGTCAAAACAATATTTAGATGCTTGGAAACGGCAAATACATCTTTTAAAAACAAATAATTCTTTATTTTTTACCATTAAAAATGATATGCTTTGGTATCATTTTATTCAACCTTTATATCTGTTTATGGTATATTATTTTTTTTCATTTGAAGTGGTGATGTTTGCGTTTGCTATTGGTGTCATTTCTTTTCTGTTTTTGGAAAGTATAAATTATATTGAGCACTATGGTTTAAAACGTTTTAAAACTCCCTCTGGACGTTATGAACGTGTTCAACCTCATCACTCTTGGAATTCAAATTTTAATGTTGGTCGAATTGTTTTATATGAGCTTACTAGACACAGCGATCATCATTATAAGGCCTCAAAAAAATATCAAATTTTAAATAGTTACAAAGAAAGCCCAACATTACCTTTGGGGTATCCAGCTTCACTTTTGCTGAGTTTTATCCCGCCATTATGGTTTAAAATTATAAACCCTCTAGTTCCTGATCAAATGAAAATGTAAGCTAAACCACAATTCTTTGGTTGTATTTGATTTAATTGAAATTTAAAGTTGGTGTAAAAACTTAAAATAGATTTGCTGATACTTTATTTTTTATACTAAATTTGATAAATGCTATATCAGCTAAAAAATAAAGTTTCTAAAAAATGTGGTTTTTATATTCGAAATCGAGGCGACTGCGTTAGATTATCAAGACTTATTTTTGTTGAAACCAATATTGATTTGAGTTACAATACTTTAAGGCGATTTTATGGTATTGTAAGGGGTACAAGCCCATCCAAAAGCACTCTCGATACACTTTCTAAATATGTAGGTTACAAAAATTATATTGAATTTTGTGCAGCATATCCTCAAAAGAAAAATTGGGATATTTATCAAAAAGTATTTAACAGCATTGTTGTTGACCCAGATTTTGCATTAAGATTGATAGAAATAGAATTCCAAAATCCTGAAGAATACATAGAATTATTAATCACCATTATAGGTGGGCTTACAGTTACAAACAATTTAGATTCTCTTAAAAATGTGTTTAATTCTCCTCTTTTAGACACGCGTCGATTTAGTTATTCTGAACTTTTATATTTTGGAAATTGTATTGGTCCAATGTTAAAACAAATGAAAACTGACATTGGTCAACTTCAAAAAACAAAGTTTTTTTCATCAACCATTTATAGCTCATTTGTTGATATTTCTAGCCTTAATGGAAATTATGGAAATTATACCGAAGAATTAAATAAAACCACATCCAACAAAGAGCACCTGCTTTTTAGTAGCTGTATTTTAGATTTGCGAAACTATTTGAATAAAAAAAATGTAAAGCCTGTAAAAACATCTTTAACCATAAAAAACATTCATCCTATTTTATATGGACGACTAATGAGTATTGATGTTTTAATTCATAACAACCCACAAAAGGTAAAACACACACAAAAGTATCTTAGCAGGATTGCTCAGAGAAAAAATAAGATTGACTATCTCTATGAATTTTTGTTTTCTTGTATATTGGCTAAGGAAATTGACCTCATGAAGTTTATTGTACAAACAACTGCGCACTACAAAATTTCTAAACCCTATTATCAAGAATACCATTACAGCCTATTTGAACTTAGAGATGCTATTTTGAAAGTGGATTCTGGCAAAAACATTAATAAAGAACTTGTTACTTTAAAGGAAAATACATTATTTAGGAACAGTCACAGAGACTTTGTTGATATATTTATTAGTGTTTTGGACTACCATAATTCAAAGCAAAAAAAGACAAAGCTTAAGGCCTATATGAAATTGGTACAGCCTCTAAATTACCCCCTTTTTGATGAAGAGTATTGTATTAATTACTTTGATGATTAGTATAAAAATAGAAAATGGGAAGGGTTTTTAACTAAAGTTTTTGTTTATTTTACTTTATTTTTCATTATTCACAAGGGTCTGTTAGGGTTGTTCTTGAGTAATATTCTGGGTAATCTGGATCATCAGAATACTCAATAATCAAGTTATTTCCATTATTTGTAGCAGTTACTGTCGTTATCCAAGTTTCAATAACGCCATTGTATTCAGCTTGCTGCTCATTCCAGCTAAAACTATTTTCGTTAACTTCAATAAAATTTGAACCTAAAAGTGTACTGATGTCACAATATACATCACCATCTTCAACAAAATAAGATTTCCGAGTTATGGTATTGCCATTATTAATTTGGATCCGACTTAAATAATCTTCCAGAGTTTCTTCTTGCCAAACCACACCGTCGTATTTTTCAAAAAAAGTCTGATTATAGGAATCCGAACTATTATCACCACTACAAGCAAAGACGAATAAAGCGGAGAGTAATAGGAGTTTTTTCATATTAATTAGTGTAAGGAATTCTTCTTGTGACCTTTCTCATTAAAACATTTATCATATCCTGGGCATCAGAGCCAATGCTCCCCCTGATTTTTTTAAAGTAGTTCACTACAAGTTCATCATCTGCGGTATTATAAAAATCAATATTACATACAGCCGTTTGAGTTGTTCCAAAAGCTCCAAACAGTGCTCCTAGAGCAATTGATGCAGCATTTGACATTGGTTTAGAAGTCTCAAAAGTTCCCATAACTACACAGTCAACACCTAGAATTTCTCCTAGCTCACTAGGTAAATATGCGTCTAACTCGTGAACATCAATATCGGCCTTTTTCAAAAGCGCATTTGCTCGTGCGGGTGTAATTACGTTAGCATCAAAAGATCCTCTTTTCTTTCTCGTTAAAAACCAAGTGTGCATTGCCTTTTGAATGTCAATTGCTTCATCCTTCTGCAGTTGAATGATTTGTTCAGTTGTAAAGTCTTTAAGCTGTTTTGGTCTTAGTTTTACCTGTACTTTTAAAGGCAGTATAGCTATAGTTTTTGTGTTTGAGGCATAGGTTTTTCCATCAGGATGAACATAAAGCTTAGTTTGTGCTTGGCTAAAAAAGCTAAGTAAAAGAGTGACTAAAAGTAATTTTCTCATTTTAAGTATAAATTGGTTATACACCAAATATAAAAAAAACATTAAAAACCATGGTTCAGTTTAGTACATATAATAGAGTGCTTGAAAGGTTATGTCCCTCCACCTATTATTAACGGATACAGCTTAAATATAAAATAATGTAGTGTAGAAATGTGATTAAGAATTGATTTCTTTAATCATTGCAAACATCCATATAAAGACACAGATGCTAATAAAAATTGAAAATAAACATACAATATGACAAGCATCCATAGACAATAATTTCTTTCAAGTTACAACAAATAAAATAAATATGCCCTTTAACAGTAAAACAGGAAGTAATGCAGGTAAGATTATTAAAAGAGGTAAATCATTAAATACAGACTTAAGAAACGACCTTAAAAGACCTTGATTACAATACATTAAACTAATCACAAAAACTAAAGCTAATAGATACAGCCTTAAAGCACTCATTGCCTAAGCAATTCGTAGAATAACATATAATTGAAGACACCCCTCAGGGTATTCAAATAACTATTATAGATAGTAACTGAAATGAAAAAGTAAACAGAAAAAGTTTAGACAACTTTAAGTTCAAGAATTTAGCAGGTTAATATAGCAAACAGTTCAAAATTATTACCCAAGTATTTAATCTTGAATAAAGAATTTAGTTATAATTTAACAAATTACAAATATTTTAACTTTATTATTGTATAATATTTAAATAAAATAAATTATGGTTAAAGATTTTATATACAAGTGGTATCCTGTTATTCTTGCATTTATATGTCTTGTTTACTCGGTTTCATTAGGGTACTTAGGTAAAGTTGAGGAGGCTCAGTATTCAGCTCATTGGCCGGGGACAATTTTATTATTTGCAATAGCCATAAGACAAAGAAGAAAATAATGGATTTAAGTTTTTTTATAATAGGGTTTATAATTTTTGGTTTTTATGTGTATTTTTTAATTTGGAATATCTTCAATAGCACCAAAAAACAAAGAGAAGAAAACAATTATAGACAAGAAGTAGATAATGTCGATATGGACGGTATGGGTAATTTTAATCGATTTGGCAAATAACCCCATCTTCACTACTACAAGAAAAGATGAATGAGTAAAGAATGAGAGTAGTTTTTTCAATTAATTAGTTTGAAATAAATAGGTTAATTAAACAAATTTAATATGTGCCAATTAACAGTAAATTATTAACTCCAGAAAAACTAAAAATAAGTTTATGATCACCATTACCTGTAAAATTAGGAGTTGCATTTGTTACCTCCAAAGTATAAGCTTCAGGTATTGAATAAGGGGCTGTAATATCAGAAGTTTTATGAGTTTGTAAGTTTAAAAACAAAGATGAATCATAATTATAATTATTAATATTTGAACAAGTAATGGTATAATTATTACCATAACCAATGTAAAGTATTCGATAAGTTACATTAGGACTTAAAATTAAATTAGGAAGTTCATTGGAAGACGAATAATTATAAATCCTGGTTCCTAAACCATCATTAATATTGTTATTATCCTCAAAAATATAAGGTTTAGCACTACTGTAGTTGCCCCCATCGGAGTCTGTTATTCTTTCTATTTCAATTCGTTTGGACACTTGAAAAGAGATAATATAAGATGTATTATTTGTAATGGTCGAGCAGTCTTTGAGTCATAAAATCGTATGAAATGAGATTATTCAAAAAAATAAATAGGTTTTAGCTATTTCTTCTGAAAAAGTTATTAATTGACTAACCAAAATTTATTCAAAGTAATTATAGTGTAATATATACCCATGATCCATATCATGTAGTTCCTGTCATTTTATCTTCTAATTTTAAGTAACAGCCAACCCTCAAAACAGAAAACGATCTTTAAATCAATAGGGGGGTGTATTTTTTTGGCCCTTAGCTGAAATTTTTGGGATAAAATATGGGATAAGAAATGCCCTAAAAATAAGTAACCCACTGAATACCAAGTACTTAGTGGGTTGTGTTGCTCCTCCTCTAGGACCCTCTGATTATGAGTCAGATGCTGTCTTCGACGAAGCAAGCTTTCTAACCACTGAGCCTCAGCATATTACGCAGTTCTATAAATGTAATGTTTAAGTAAACTGCCATATATATGCCAAATTATAGTCTATCTTACCCTAAAGTCCGTAAAGATTCTTATGATAATTACTTTATAGATTTCAATCTCAATTCTAAGCGTTATCGGTTGTTTAATGGTAAGCGTATTAATTCGTCTCTTGCTCCTAATACCTATCCTATTAAACTAAGACGTAGTAAAGCTATTCTGTTAGCTGATGAGGTCTATCGTTATTTAGTCTCTAATAATTACTCATTTACCAAACCCTTAACAACTTTTGAGCTGTTTGATAGTCTTATAGAAGCCAAGCTAAAAGAGCCTCTGTCTGTGTCCTATAAAAAGACCCTTAATATATTGTCTTGTTGTTTAAGAGAAGAGTTAATTAGTAAGGGTTCTATTTCTATTCGTTTCTTACACAGTATCCCTTTAAAGTATTCTAATAATACCTCTTACAATACAGTTAGAAGATACTTAAACGTACTGGTTAATTACTTAGCAGATAATGGCTTTACTATAGAGCGTATGACTCTAAAGACTCGTAAACAGACTGAAACACTACATAAGCCTATTAGTGATGTTAAAGGACTATTAGATGAGGTGTATAAGTTTAATAAGAACTTGCATCTGTGCTGTCTATTAACATATTGTTGTTTACTAAGACCTCATCAAGAGATTAGACGTTTAAAGTGGGATGATTTTAATGCGGATCTATCACTTATTAGACTCTCTGGAGATAAAGTAAAATCTAAGCGTAATAGACTTGTACCAGTACCTCAAATAGTACGCTCATACCTTAGAAAATCGGATGACAACTACAATATTTTTACTGGCACTGAAAAGCCTTATAATAGCGACTATTTTAAGACCCTTTTTAGACGATTTAAACGCAGCAACAAATCAGTTGACGAAAGTATAACACTCTACTCTTTTAGACACTCAGGAGCTATAGAAATATTCAAGCGTACAGGCTCAATTACCAAGCTACAGAAAGCTATGGGGCATTCATCTATAAATGTATCTCTAACATATTTACGTGGTTTAGAAATAGCTGAACTAAAAGAAGAAGATATGCCTATGGTTTAGTTACAGTCAGAATTTAATCTCCAAAGTTTATAACTATTTTCATTTAGCATTATACCACCATCACATTCAAATGAAACTGCTCGTGGGATTTCATTCCATATTAAAGTGTTTCCATCAAATGTGTACGTATCAACACCTGGAATTCTATCTGATTCATCTAATGCATTAAAATCTGCATCAGTACAAAAGTTATCCTCCCAGCCACAGTTTACGGCATAAGATGTATACACATTACCATCTACGAATTCAAACATTGTATTTACATAAGTTCTATCATCAGGATCTGGAGACCATAGCCATTTGCCTTCAACTGTATAAGCCGGTAATGGATTGTCTTCAGCACTATCATCACTACTACAAGCGAAAATTAATAAAGCGGAGAGTAAGAGTAGTTTTTTCATTTAGTTCTATTTATTGTCTAAACCCTGTAAAAGTTCCATCTTGTGTATGAGCTGTAGTTACTACACCGTTTGTTATTTGGCCATTTACAATTACGCCGTCAAATCCGTAAACCTCAACATTAGGCCATTCATTTCCTAAGCTAAGAACAGAAATGGAAAATATTAATTCATTACTTTCATCAAGTTCGATATAACTTCCGTTAACCTCAGATGAACCAAAAACACTTGATGTAATTGTACCTTCAAGAGGGTAAAAGTCATCAAATGAGCCTATGGTAGTCACTGTGAATGAACCGCTGTCACCATTAGGTGTATAAGGCCCTACAGGTATTTCAAAAGTTCCAACATATGTTCCTTCAATACTTGCGGATGTTGAGGGCGAACTATCATCACTACTACAAGCGAAGATGAATAGAGCAGAGAGTATTAAAATTCTTTTCATTTATTATTGTTTTGTAAATACTTCTGTGAAAGGTAAATCTTCAAATGTAAGTCCACTAAATGTTAGAACATTATTATTTATAGTGGCTGTTCCGCTTGAAACACTCTCCTCATAATCCACATCCATTGAATATGTATTGCTTGACGTGTTGGCAAACGTTATATCATACATTTCATCCAATCCACAAGGTTCAATTTCAGGGTTATCAGGCCAATCAGTATAATAAAGGTAGTAAATACCTGTACCACTATTATTTAGTTCAATGTAGGTTTCTAAGTCACAACTATTTAAATCTTGTTCAACCCCTTGAAAAGACATATAAGTTAAATTCCATCTTCCTTCTATTGATGAGGAATTGGAGTTATCATTATCATCACCGCCATCACAAGCGAAAAGTGACAATGCAAAAGTTAATAAAAGTAATTTCTTCATAGTATTTTATTTTATCTAAATCTAAAAAAAATATTTCAAAGTATTAGTCCAAGACATTAAAACTTAACAGTAGGCTTAGTGATAAGTACAAGCTAAACGATATTCTAAGTTTTGATAAAGAACGCCGTTCAATTCAGCAACTAATAACTAATAACCCATTGTACCTTTGGGAACTAATTCACACTAAACATAGTAACGTATCCCTAGTTCGTGATGCTTATGCTAAGCTTAAGGCTAGAATAGCTAGAATCAATCCTAGGCTAGTTGAGGAAGTTGAGAAGAAGCACCGCTATCACAAGGCTAGCAAAAGACTCAGAAAAGAGCTTAGAGAGGGTAAGCTAGGTAAAGACGGCAGTAGTTTCAAAAAAATAGCTTCACGTAAGATTATCAAGGACTAATCATTGAAAGTTTTTCATTAGTTTTACAATGCAATACACTAACTAAATGAAAAAACTACTCTTACTCTTCGCTTTATTCATCTTCGCTTGTGGTAGTGATGATACAAGTGACCCTAACATTCCTAATGATAATTCACTTAACAAAAAAATAAAAAGTATGACCGTAATTTCAGCAGAGTGTGTTACTCCTACTGAAAGTGTTTGGTTTTATTTTGATGAAAATGGTGTACTTGATTATACACAACAACAGCAGATTAATCCATTTTGCGATACTGTTTATACACAATCAGAGGAAGTTGGAATTCAATACACTGTTTTTTATGAATTTTTTGATGATATGATAGTTGCTACATACAATAATGATACAATTGAAGTACCTATTAATGAAAATGGCTATTGGGATGGGGTCATCCTAGATAATGACGGCTATATGGTATCACAACAAATAGTTTGCAATAGAGTAGCTCATTATGTATGGCAAAATGGTAATTTGGTTCAACAATATTATGAGGAGCCTAACTCCTATCCAAATGGATGTGAACCAGACTTATATTACATCAATTATGAAAGAAATTTTCAGTATAATAATCAATTACGACCCTATTATTTTCTTAATGATTTTGTTGGTTCGGTATGGAGAGTACCATCAGCTATTATTTTTTCAGAAAATCAACAACCCAAAGGATCTATTAACTTAATTTCAACTGTTACAGAACCTGACCGTGTAACAAATTATAATTATCAATTTGATAACCAAGGATATCCCACTGTGGTAACCGCAGATGTAAATTATTTATCATCTCATTTTAGTGGAGGAGGTAGTGGTTATATGATAATGGAGTTTGAGTGGTACGATTAACAATTCAATTATGAAAAGACTTATTATAGTAATATCATTTTTTATTTTTTTTTGTTGTTCAGCAAATGACAGTGATGTAAACGAAAATAATATCCTCATTGGTTCTTGGTATTTGGTATCTTAATAACAAATTAACCATCCAATCTTATAAAATCTACTGCCTATTTACTGCCAGTAATGAGACAGTTGTTGTGTTTTTTCACTAAATTTGAGGTAATGTTACAAGGCACAAAAAAAGCTCTACATCTCTGTAAAGCTTTAGCTCCTCCTCTTGGGCTCGAACCAAGGACCCTCTGATTAACAGTCAGATGCTCTAACCAAGCAATACTACACATAAACTACTGATAATTAGGTGCTTATAAATAGCTATTAAATAGTTGTTTAATTAAAGTGCCATATAAATGCCAAAAAGTAGTCTATCTTACCCTAAAGTATGTAAACATAAAGACGGTCGATACTATGTAGATTTTAATCTCAATTCTAAGCGTTATCGTTTGTTTAATGGTAAGCGTATTAATTCGTCTCTCGCTCCTAATACCTATCCCACTAAACTAAGACGCAGTAAAGCAATACTGCTTGCTAATGAGATTTATGATTATTTAGTTTCAAATAATTATTCATTCAATAAACAACTTAGTTCAATCGAGTTATTTGATTGTATAATAAATTCTAAACTTAATGAGCCATTATCAAAATCATATAAAAATACGTTATTCAATATTGCAAGTTGTCTTAGAAATGAGTTATCATTAAAAGGTCATATATCAAAACAGTTCATTAATAACATACCATTAAAATACATTAACAATACATCATATAACACTGTGAGAAGACACCTAAATGTTTTGCTTAATTACCTTAACGAAAATGGGTTTGAGATTGAAAAAACAAGCCTCAAGACACGAAAACAGAACGAAAAACTACATAAGCCTATAGGCGATGTTAAAGCACTCTTAGATGAGGTGTATACGTTTAGTAAGAACTTGCATCTGTGTTGCTTATTAACTTACTGCTGTTTGTTAAGACCCCATAGAGAAATAAGAGAATTGAAGTGGTCTGACTTTAGTGATGATTTAGGTTGTATTCATTTATCGGGTCAAAGAAACAAATCGGGTAAAAACAGAATAGTTCCTGTGCCTAATTACATAAGAGAATTGCTTGTTAAAGGACAACCTCAACACAATATATTTACAGGTACTTCAAGACCTTTAAATGAAGACTATTTTAAAACACTTTGGGGGCGTTTTAAGAGGGTTTCTAAACTGCTTGAACAAGACCAAACATTATACTCTTTTAGACATACAGGGGCTATAGAAATATTCAAGCGTACAGGCTCAATTACCAAGCTACAGAAAGCTATGGGGCATTCATCTATAAATGTAAGTTTAACCTATTTGAGAGGTTTAGAAATAGCAGAACTTAAAGAGGAGGATATGCCTATGGTTTAGTTTAATACGTGAGTAACTCGTTTATAAGTTTTTTTTGAACAACCTCTATGAATAACTATCTTGCAATGTTCATTTATAGTTAAACACCAAAATGCAAAATACCTTTTTGTTGTTTATATATTAATATAGAACAGTTTAATTCCATATTGGTCGGTATAGCATCAGAACTGCCGAGTACTTTAAGCACCTAATAAAGATGGACGCTCTTTGGATTAAACATAATCAAAATTAGTGTAAGAACTGCAACTGTTAATCCTTTTTATGTTTCGCTGTACGCCAACAGTTATACAGCTTACCCTGTACATTAGCTAACAAGATATTAGCAACATCACTTAAACATAAAGGAAGAGGGGGCGTATCAAGTCTTCTTTATATTTATAAATAAGTTTTAAAGAATATTATTTAGATACTTTTTAGTTGTTTAAGTACGGCGGTTTTAGACCGCCTTATTTATTTAAAACACAAAATAGTTTATAAAAATTTATATACTAATAACACAAAATAACACAGTTTTATGGGATTTAATTCAACTACAGGAAGTGAAGCAGGTAAGATTAGCAAAAGAGGTAAATCATTAAACATAGACCTTAGAAACGACCTTAAAACACTAATAACACATATCTTAAAAGACCTTGATTACAACTCCTTAAACAACACACAAAAACTAAAGCTATTAGACATAGCCTTAAAACACTCATTACCCAAACAATCTATAGAACAACATATAACTGAAGACATCCCACAGGATATTCAAATAACTATTATAGATAGTAACGGAAACGAAAAGGTAAACAGAAAAAGTTTAGACAACTTTAAATTCAAAGATTTAGCAGGGTAAACAGGCAATGGAAGCTATAAAGTAGAAGCCACTGACTTGCCTTTGCCGATTAATAGGGTTGAGAAGTTTAAAACAATCTAATTCTAATATAATTAGTTC
>Ga0209654_1000907_pt1 | contig 26157 bp, 23 predicted proteins | sample SaaInl1SG_22_DNA_FD_184646 | JGI IMG/M metagenome (GOLD analysis project Ga0209654, IMG submission 184646) | Marine microbial communities from expanding oxygen minimum zones in the Saanich Inlet - ESP_161SG_22_DNA (SPAdes) (version 2) | ecosystem: Environmental > Aquatic > Marine > Intertidal... | reverse complement strand
CCATTTGATATGACTTATGCAAGTCTTTAATTTCTATCATCGATACGAGTAGCTACGTTTATACTCTTTTAGACGACAAAGAAACTGCTTTGTTACAGCATATATTCTCCTCGCAACGTTAAAATTTCAATAAAACAGATTTTACAGCAGATTTTTCTCTGACAAAACCAAAAAAAGCCCTGACCACAATCGCTGAAATTTCGTTTTAGACATCCAATAAATACGGCCTACCGAGGGATCCATGATCTGTATTTCATTCAAAGTATAGCTATAAACCACAACATAGTGTCCAAGCCCCATATAGCTTAACTGAACCAAACAAGGAATACAATTCACATCAAGTGATGATGATCGATAAACGAAGGCTTGTATCCCCTGCTGATCAGCTAACTTAAAAAGCTCATAAAGACTATACCCCCGGAAACGTTTTTTGCGCCTCGGAAGATTGAAGAAAAGACCATGGTACAGAAATAGACTTTTAAGGCAAGCTATTCCACAATCAAAATAAGATCGTTGTTTGACCGAGATTAATGGGTAGCCACCCATCTCCCAATAATAAAAAATAGGGCAAGTAATGCTACAAAACCTAACCCATATTGCCACTCCTTATTCATGACTGCAGTTTCTATGATAAAATTCTTGTCCTCTTTTAAAGCTTTGAACGAAAATCTCAAATAGACCCACCTCAAGAGATTTTTTGGTTAATGCCGAGAAAATCATTGATGATCACTATTAAAAGATTCATAAATATATCCAGTCATAAAACCGAGTAGGGTAGCATCGATAACTAAGATTACTACGAATGGTAAAAAACCACCTCTCGCCTTTTTCATTTCGGGTATTGATAAAGCTCTTTTCATTGTTATGTTTTAGAATTGAAGCGTAAGATATCCGAGCTCATTGCAATCTCTTTGCAGCATAACGAAAAAGGGATATTAAAAGTAGAAAAGGTAATATGAGTGTCACTGAATAATGATCAATAGAAGGAGATCTAATAAAATCAATCAAGACCTCAACCAATCGTTTTTCGGCAAAAAAGAACTGATAAATCAGGTGTAAAATACAATAAGCGACAAACAACCTTTTTACGATCGCATAGAAAACTAATCCGTTGAAAGGTTTTTTAGTTTTAATGAACCTCCTTAATTCTTCGGTACTTCTTAGTGAAAGCCATCGGATATTTGCTAAATCAGAGAGAATCCAATAACCATCGGATCGAAAAAATGGATTCAAATTCCATAAGGCTTGAATACCGATCAACAAAATCACCGTATACATCCAATCAATTTGTAAAGACAATGCACAACCGAGTAAAAACAATATCCAAATCAATTCGAAGTAAACACCTGCTGCACTAATCTTTAATTGGCTAGCTCTAGAAAGAGAATTACTTAATGAAACATCCACGAATAAAACCGGAATAAAAAAATAGAAACCCACTCCCATACTAAAAGCGCTTCCTCCTAAGCTTTTAAAAGCTATAGCATGCCCTAATTCATGGATGGGGGTACTAAGTAGCACTAAAAACAATCCCCAAAATGGCAGTGGAATGTCAAGGGTACCTTTTCCTAATCCTATTCCAACAACCAACAGAGACAGAATAGCAAGTAGACTAAGACCTATCATAACCTCGACTGAAAATAATTTCAAGATATTGAGCCAAGAAAATTGACATTTATTAATCCTTAAATCTATCCCACATAAACCAGCATAATTAACTCGACGTAGTAACTTAGAACGAATCTTTTGTTCTTTACCTGTAAGGGCATCTAGCTCTAAGATTAATTCTTGACATTCATCGAATGAGATCATTTTCTTCGATAACTCGTCGATCAGTTCTGCTTTGGTTCTAGGAAAGCGACAGTAGGTTAACAACTCAAATAACTCTTTACTTAACTCGTAGCTGACTAATTGAGCCTTATCATTAAGGAAATATGTCTGACCTGATATGAGTTCAAAGTGTGAAGGACAATGAAATAATTTTGAATTCATTTATTCTTGGTGAAGGGAATCAACCGAGTCTCTTATCTTCTGTAAAAGCAGACTGTACTCACTTATTGGCAATTCCTCAATCAATTGAGCAGCGCTATCTAAGTATTTAACAACGGTATCAATTAGTGTACTAAAAAGAGTAGATCGATAGAATTGATCAAGAGGAACACCCTTAGCAGAAGCCTTGTGAATTGCCCAATTGAACTGTTTCTTACTCTGATCTTCATAGAAATCAGCGCAATCATCATAAAGCTGAAAGGCAATAACAAATTGTCTATGACTTTTAATTAGCGTATCAAATCGTTGATTTTCAAGTAGACCCAATTCTAAGAGGGATATTAAGCCTAGTTCAGCATAAATCGATCGAGATAATGCGAGAGACTCATAATTGACCCAACTACTTCTTTGATGGCATAACTTATCGAGCCTATTGCGTTTAGAAAACTCTTTTGCAATTCGATCATATTGTATCCAAAAGGAATGCTTAATAGGAAAATAATTTAAAAGTCTCTTAGTAGCTTCTGTTTGAAGTGCAATAACCGTATCCATATCTTTCGCTTGATCATCTTCGATACGATCAATATGCATCATCATTTGAAACAATAAATGACCAATAATGTCAAGATCTTCAACCGCCTGAGCCCTTATACTGCTTGACAAATAAGCTTTGAATAAACTAGCATAAGATTTATAGAAAGGACTAGAACTATCCTGAGAAAGCACATATACCAATTCAGGGCTCATAACAAGAAGGCTTTAAAGGCTTTTTACTATCAATTGGTAATTGAAATTGATCGGCTTCGGCCAAGACCTCTGAAAATCTGAAATCTTGGAATTGAGTAATTCTTTTACTACTTCCATCAATATAGATAGTCATCGCTTGTTGACGACTTAACTTCTCGTTAAGAACATATGTATTAACTAGATGCAAACTCTCAATCGATAGGTTTGAGATTCCAGGCTTAAATTGCAGAAACAACTGAATTTCTAAAAGTTGATTCTCATGATTAAATAATAACGAGCCAGAAATTTTCATTGGCGAGATATTAGAAGCCGCTTTGAAATGATAATTCATTCCTAACTTATCAGGTTCCTTAGAGACAATCAATCGATCAAAGTAGTCCTCTAATAATTTTATGAAATAGCTCAGTTGAAAAGTACGCGCGGCAAAGGATAAATCGGGAAAAGGCCCGTTGTATCTTCCAGAGAAAGAACATTTTTCTTCGGTTAGCCACCAGTTCGATTCAAAAGCATCCGAATAATTCAGGGGATGTTCTACATCTAATTGATAAATAAGATTTCTATCCGTGGTTAAAACCGAATGACTACCAGCGGATAATATTTCGCGATAGGCTACTTGACTAAATTTTGAAACGTTTTCAGGAAAAGATAATTCTTGCATTGATTTCAACATTAACACAAGATTATCAGGCGATAATTCGACCTCTTTTAATTCAATGGAGTTGGAATATTGAGCATGAAGCATAAAGAAACTAGCTAAGTATGATGCATAAAAAAGCCCCCTTCGAAAGAGGGCTAGGTAGGCGCCGTACATATTAAAAACGAATCTTACCGGTGACGGTGAAATCCCCATCTGATTGAATACTCGTACTAATTTCACCGCTTTTGAACCAACCCATTTCAAATCGAGGCTCTAACGGCTTAATATGCCTGCTTTTTTTAAACTTAGTGTTGTACATAATCATTGAATTTGCTTCAAAACTAGAAGCTGACAATGCAATATCATTTCAGTAAAATCGATTATCGATATAATTCAATCATTTGATCTTTATTATAAACCCGAACTGAAATATCTACTTCTAAATCGAATAGTTCTCGATAGTAATAAGTTTGCCGTGAACGATCGTAGTCAATTAGTGCATCAAAATCTCTAAGCTGTTCAACCAAAAGGTAAACTAAACGCTCACTGACATGAAGTCGTCTAGATAGTTCGTAAGGGGTGCCTGTACATTCAGATCGGATGAGCTGATGTAATCTTTTTAATCGGTGTAGATTTTTAATACTATTCATTACAAATGATTTTTAAAACGAATAGCAAACTATCTCGTATACAGTTGTTTACGAAATTATATTCGCTGTGATTTATAAATCACAACGCTGATTAGAAAAAAGCCGTAATTAAGAGTGTTTTGTGGGTCTCAATTTTTTATAAACCGCATAAAAAACCACTCCAACTAGGATATAAGGAATGGCCATAAGGTAAACAATACCGTTGTTGATTCCCTCGGCGGCAGAAGTATCAGAGCCAGATTCAAGTACTGCGCGACACATAGCGCATTGAGCACTAACATCTGAGAAGAAGATCAGAAAAAATCCAAAAAAGAATAACGATTTTACTCTAGTAGGCATAATAGGGTGAAATCATTAAGTATACTACCACACCGGTAACTGCCACATAGAGCCAGATTGGAAAGGTAATTCTAGCGAGCTTTTTATGCCCTTGAAAATCTTTTAAATAAGCTCTTAAATAGGTATGTAGTACTAAAGGGATAATAATTATTGATAACAGGATATGAGAAACTAGTAAGATAAAATAAAACGTTCTAACTATTCCCTCACCACCAAACGGAGTAGAATCAGAGGTCATGTGATAGGCCACATACATTAAAAGAAATGAAAGCGAGAGAGCGATGCAAGTCTTCATGATATTCTGGTGGAGTGTAATTTTTTTAGCTTTTATGGCCCAAAGTGCTACAATCAAGAGAACCGCAGTTAGGCCATTAATTGAAGCATAAATGGGTGGTAAAAAACTCAAGGGTTCTACATTGGGTAATCGAACTCCGAATAAGATCGCAACAACCACAGGAACAGCGATAGAGACAATCGTAATTAACTTCTTTGCTACAGACTCTTTCATATTACTTCTTTTCGTTTAATAAACTATGGATATCAGCCACTAGCTGAGATATTTGTTCAATTTCACCATCTGAGTCAATCCCCATTTCTCGAGTGATTGTTCCCCGATAATAAATTAGCGGATTCCCAAAATCATCTTTAGAAGATCTAAAGTATCCCTCTGAGTCAATTAGAGCGAATAATCCTGAGTGCTCAAAACCACCTGGAGCAGCCTCATCTTGTTGTGCAATCATGAAGAATCCTTTTTCAGCGAGCGCATAAATTTCTTCGCGCTCTCCTGTTAACAAAAACCATGATTTAGTATCCGGTAAATACTTCTTCTGATAACTCAATAAGCGATCAGGAGTATCATAGAATGGATTAATACTAATCGATACAAAAGCAACCTCATCATCCTTAAACTCATCAGCTAACTCCGCCATATTCTGAGACATGATTGGGCAAATGGTTGGACAGGTCGTGAAGAAAAAATCAAGAACAACAACTTTCCCCTTAAGGTCATCAGGGGACAAATTATTCCCGTTTTGGTCTGTAAAACTAAAATCCGGAATTTGACGAGCACCCTCTGGCCCGATTAAATAAGCAAGAGATTCATGTGAAGAACCGTACAATACTTCAGGGGTTAATGTCAATCGATTGTTATCAACAATCGTCCCATTTTTTATGCGGGACACTAAACTAGGTATGGTAACTATTCCAAAGATGAAAACAATAATTGACACCCATAAATAGGTAGTCTTTTTATTCGATTTACTTGCGGTCGGCATAATTCTTTTTTAAAGCTAGTCTATATTCTGCGAGTAAAACCTTGACATCATCCTCCATCTTGTTGTTTAGTACAGCTACAGATCTGATATCATAACCGTATAGAATTCCTTCATCCTCATCATCCGTTCTTCCTCTAAGCGAACCCTTCTTATCAATAATATAAACGAGTGGAGAGCTGCCCGAGCTTAGTTCTCCTTTGCTCTTTAAGGCATCAAACAATTTTATAGAATCGGATTCATCAAGATAAAGAACCTTATAGCGACTGGTGTCCGTAATTTGACCTAACTCTATCAATAATTGTTCGACAGCAACTTTCTGATTGGGGTAGGCTACTAGCAACGTTTGAAAGTCATTAAACTCATAAAATCGCTTGTAAATTTTCTGATTGAAATTAAATAGATAGCCTTTCATTAACTCAACCTCTTCCCCTAGAAAAGAAAGTACAGTAATCTTGTTCTGAAATAGAGTCGTTGCCTCCTTTTCAGAGGACAACAAAACCGTTTCTGATGTAAAGCTATCTGTCAACACAGGTAAACGACCAAAACGATTCACCCCTGAGGCGAAGAAAAGATAGATCACCAAGGGTAGAATAAATAGGATACCTAAGACCAGTGATTTTTTCATAGCAGACGAACTAAGTACAAAAATAAAAAAAGGCGATCACCTAATCGGTAATCGCCTTAAGTATATTATTTATCGAACTCTTAGAAGTTCCAAGTCATGAAAGTTGTATTGAAGATTTCATAGACATAGGTTGCTTCAAATAGAAGTAAGGTAACTAAATAAGAAATAAGGAAAACCGGCGTCCATACTACTACTCTTCTTAACGAAGCCTTTTCATCACGAAGGTGCATAAAGTCCCAAGCAATATAGTAAGCCTTAACTAATGTAAGAATAATGAAAATCCAGTTAAGCGGCTTCATTCCAGGGAATGAAGTATTCATTAAAAACTCAGGCTTTGCAATACCCAATCCAACCTCAATCGCAGTTACGATCGATAGAAATAAAAGAACTCCCCAAATCTTTTGCTGGTTATTCTTGAAGGTTACTAACCCCCTGAAAATTGATAGTTTGTGCTCGTGTGCCATAATTATACCAGATAAAAGAATGTAAATACAAATACCCAAACAAGGTCTACAAAGTGCCAATACAACCCAACTTTCTCAACCATTTCGTAGTGACCTCTTCTGTCATAGGTTCCTATTAAAACGTTGAAGAAAATAATCACGTTAATCGCAACACCCGATAAAACGTGAAAACCGTGGAACCCAGTGATGAAGAAAAAGAAGTCTGCAAATAATCGACTTCCATATTCATTGCGAATTAGATTAGCTCCTTCGACAACAATGGCAGCATCCGGTAACTTAGCAACCGCATCTTCTCGAGAAAGTACATTCTTTTCTCCTTCGATGATTTGCTCCGTTCTTATCGTTACTGATTCATCAGCAATGAATCCTGCTTTAACTTCTTCTAGACTGTAAGTTGAAGGCTTATCACCTTCTAAAAACCAGATACCCTTTGAAGATTCGTGATATACAGCGGTTTCATTTGGATTTTCAATAGCGAAATCTCTGAGTGCAACGCGCTCTCCTGTTTCAACATCTACAAATTGTAAGATGCGACCTCCCTTAGTTTCTAAAGCACCGAAATCTCCCTTGATAAAAGTAGCCCATTCCCAAGCTTGAGAACCAACGAATATAGCCCCTCCAATAATAGTAAGAAGCATATAAAGGGTTACTTTTCTTCGATCCATGTGATGACCAGCATCAACAGCAAGTACCATAGTAACCGAAGACATAATCAGAACGAAAGTCATGAAGGCCACGTAATACATCGGGTAGTTCCCATGAAAGAATGGTACGTGGGTAAAAACCTCATCTGCAATAGGCCAGGTCTCGATAAATTTAAATCTAGAAAAACCGTAAGCGGCAAGGAAACCAGAGAAGGTTAAGGCATCAGAGACGATGAAAAACCACATCATCAATTTACCATAACTCGCTCTAAGTGGTTGTTGGTCACCACCACCCCAAACGTTTTCGTCTTTTGCTGTTGAAATTGAAGTATCCATTAGTTTGGCATTAATTGTCGCAAAGGTACACCTTTGAGTATTTTATAAAAATAATTGAATCGATTTACTTGACGAAAAACATAAATAAAACAAGATAAACCCAAAGCACTCCAAGGAAATGCCAAAACGTTTCTCCAAGTTCAAAGCCTAGTCTGTTTTCAGATGAATATTTTGAACGTATCAGTTTGTAATTAACCAGCCCTAGACTGATTAACCCAGCAAATAAATGCAATAGGTGGACAAAAGCGATTAAGAAGATGTAAGACATCTTGATACTACTGGTTGGTCCGGTAAAATAGTATCCAGCGGCAACCATTTGACCAAATCCATTGAACTGAATAAATACGAAGGAAACTCCGAGCAATAAGGTAATTAGAGCCCATCTCGAAGATAAGTTCAACTTATCTGCCTTTAGGGCAAGGCGGGCAAGAATGTAGGTTAGACTACTCAAAATAATTACTGCCGTTGACCACCAAAAGGCCTGAGGCAATTCAATATTGGCCACCCAATCCTTTCGCTTACTACTTACGATATAGGCGCTTGTCCATCCTGCAAACCCCATAACTAAGGAGATGATTCCGAACCAAAGCATCATTTTTTTTGCGCGTTGTTGCTTTTCAAATTCTGTGCGTTCTAACATAATTTTTTGGTCTATCTAATAAGATGATCGATCACATAGATCACCTGAATTAATGAAATATATATTACGCTCCTAAGCATTAATTTTTTGGCATAAGACACCTCTAGAGAATTAAACAATTGAAGTGCAGGCATCATCATATAAAGGCCCGAAATACCCACAGCAATTGCAGCAGGAATTGAAATCACCAGCTTTCCGGTAAATCCAAATGCTGGAGTGATAGATGCTAGAATCGTCCAAAAGGTGTAAACAATAATTTGAAACGCGGTACTTTGATCTCTCTCACCCGTTGGAAGCATTTTGAATCCTCCTTTTTTATAATCATCATCTAACATCCATGCCAGTGCCCAGAAATGAGGAAACTGCCAAAAAAATTGTATCATAAATAAAGTTCCAGCTTCAATTCCGAAAGACCCTGTAGCACCTACCCAACCTAACATGAATGGTATGGCTCCGGGAAAAGCACCAACAAAAACAGATAATGATGTTTTAGTTTTTAAGGGAGTATAGACTAAAGCGTATAGAATTACCGAGAGTAAACCAAAAAAGGCCGTTTTAAGATTGAGAAAATAAAGTAATCCCCCTCCTAGAATCGTGAGTGAAAAGGCAATGCTCAAGGCCAAAGCATTGGAGAAACGACCAGTAGGTAATGGTCGCTCTTTGGTACGATTCATCTTTGAATCTAGATCCTTTTCAATGATTTGGTTATAGGCATTCGAGGCTGCAACTAACGAAAAACCTCCGACTAGAAGAAGTCCAAGTTCTAGCGCCTTATACGATTCAGCTCCCAACAAATAGCCCGCCAATGCAGAGAACACTACGCTAAGTGCTAAACGAACCTTCGTTAAAGCCTTTAGATCGGTCCAAAACAAGGAAGTAGGATGTGTTGTTGCCCCTTCAATCATAGAGTGCAAAGATAAGATGCACAAATAGCTTTCAAATAAAAAAACCGGGCAATAAGCCCGGTTTTCTATAATTTATTCTCCGTACTACTGTAAACGGAAAGTAATTGGAATACTGAATGGTACTTTTACAGGACGCCCGCGCTGTCTACCTGGTGTCATGTTTGGAAGCAGGTTGATAATACGCAATGCTTCAGCCTCTAGGTTTTTGTCTGGACCTCTCATTCGAATTCCTCCAATTGAACCGTCTCTTTGAATGACGAACATTACATTCACACGACCTTGAACACCCATCTCTTGAGCGATTTCAGGATATCTGAAGTGCTTACGGATATGCTTTTGCATTTGCTCTTGAAAACAAGCCTTTTTATCACTAGCACCTTCACAGCCTGGGAATACAGGCACATCTTCAATAACCGCGAATGGAATTGAAATATCTTCTTCAACTTCTTCAACTTCAACCTCTTCGATTTCGATTACTTCTTCCTCTTGAGAAGTTTCAGTAGATTCAATGATCGTTTCTTCAACCTCTTCTTCATCTTCTACCACTTCAATAACTTCAGGAGCTGCTGGAGGTGGTGGAGGTGGTGGAGTCTTGATTTGTTCAGTCATTGGCACCTCTTCATCAAGCTGATCTTCTACATTTAGAGATATATCGTAATTCGTTACCTCATCGTATTTCTTCCACTCTAAGGCTCTCCACACAACGAACATTGTAAGGGCTAAACCTAGTGCGAAATACAATCCACTATTACGACCTATATCTGCTTTTGGACTTTTCTTCGGTTCCATACTCTAAATTTTGATGATGGCTAATTTAAATATTAATTCGAAAAAGCACCGAATTATTTCGGGTTTTTCATTCTGTTAAAAAAAGGATCTAAAACCTTTAAGGCAACTAATCCAAAAATGACTCCTACCGAATTGGCAACAAAATCACCAAGCTCTGCCGAACGATAGACAGTGAAAAAACCTTGCAACAATTCAATGACGCCACTGTAGGTCATTGCAATTAATGCAACGATTAGTACTTCCTTCCTCTCCAAAGCCCGAGTAAAAGAACCCTTACAGGCTAGAGCCAGTAGAAAAGTAAAACCAAAGTAAAAAAGGCAGTGTACCAATTTATCCGCACCTTCAAAATTAAGAAGTGATCGTCCACTCGAATCGATGCGTGCCAAACTAAGCACGGTGATACTGATGGCGTACAGTAAAAAGGCGGCAGTAAACGGATTAAATAGCCGGTGGTTAATTCTAAGCACCCACTAGGGCTTTGTAGGCATCGACATCCAACAATTCTTCAATCTCGTCTAGATTATCAACACTCATTTTGATCATCCATCCCGCTCCGTAAGGATCGCTATTGACTAATTCTGGATTTTGATCTAATTCTTCATTGAAAGATTCAATCGTTCCAGATAGCGGGAGAAATAAGTCAGAAACCGTCTTAACTGCTTCTACGGTACCGAAAACCTCTTCTTTCTCGAGAGTCTCATCTACCGTTTCTACCTCAACATAAACAATATCCCCAAGTTCAGATTGTGCAAAATCAGTAATACCAACGGTTGCTGTATTCCCTTCGATAAGCACCCACTCATGGTCTTTTGTATACTTTAAGTTTTCTGGAAAATTCATAACAATTTCTGATTATTAATAAGAATCAAAGGTAACTAAAAGAGTCTTTTAAACTACTCGCCAAATCGATATTTTAAGCTGAGTCCCGCACGCATAGTAGTTTGTGGAAACGAGGTAGAAACTCTAAACTTTGAGAAGCTATGATCGTAATAGGCAGCAAGATTTAATGTGTTACTTAGAGCGTAATCCGCTGAGAATTGAGCCGAGAAACTTTGTTGACCCGAAGTGATCTGATCCCCGACAATCTCGTCTAGATTTCTAATGAAGGTCGTATTCGATCGATAGGACACGTCTCCTCTAAGCACTAAATCGCCACGATACTGTCTTCTCTTGCCTCCTATTTTAGGGTTCCAACGTAAATCGGCAATACGCTTCCCTAAACCAAGAACAAATTCTTGACCTTTAATCTCAGTAAGCAAACTATTGGCAAAACTTAAATTCAACGCCCTATCTTTTCGCCATTCTGTTCGAATTTGCCAGAACGACTCGGTTTCAAAATCGAATCCAATAAGTGGGTTAAACTGGTCGTTCATCACCACCGCTCCAATCAGTAATTCTGGTTTTAAATCTCCATTTTCAAGGTTATATAGGCCCTCGTTTCGACTGAGATTATTTTGAAAATTATTGATACTATAGGCGGCTCTATATCCATGGTTGATTGCAAAACGACTAAACACTTCGGGGAATAAACCACTGATTGAAACGTCCCAATTGGGAATACCGAAAGATTCAAAAGGCCCTAAACCAACTTCGCTAATCGACTTACCTGAATAAGCTGCAATAAAAGAACCCAATAACACCTCCGGATGGTAGGCTCCATAGGCAATAGGATAACCCTCAGAGTCAACAGCCGACAAATCCATACCCGATGCATGAGCTAATCGTTTAGCCATTTCAATTCTAGAAGCTTTGAATCGTTCAAAAGCCTCTGACTCCGTATCCCCCATTGAGCCATCGAAAACGGTTGAAAGTAAAAAGGCTGTAGTACTGTAACTACCTGTCTGGTTTGCGAGTAAGGACTGAAAAGTTGGTCCAAAGTCAGAGGGGGTTACTCGGAACTGTTCTTGAAAACGATCGCTTTTTCTTTGATCATAACTTAGACCAATTGAAACAGAGCTACCGATGCTAAGATTAGCAGTAGCAGAAAGGTTCTGGTTTTCATCGATAACAAAAGGAGTATTGAACCCATCAAAATCGGTCAAATATCCTTGTCTTGCAGCTTCAAACCTAAAATCAGAAGAAGCCACTCCTAACAGTAATTTCGGATCTAATTGAAATAGACTCCGATCATTGATCGTCGGTAAATAACCTGGTAAGACTACCCCAGAGGTTTCAGAATAATTCAAAGCGACTTGAGCTCCTATCGCATCGGGAATTTTTATCAGTTTCTTCAATCCTGACTTTAAATCAAGGCCGCTACTTAGCGACAAAGTACTTGCCGTCTGAACGGTATGTAAAGGTCGACCTGCAACTTCAGCGAGTGCGTCAGAACCTCGTTGCCAATTAAGCGTACCTCCGTAATCTAAGCGGGTAGTTATAAAATCAAGGGGTTTGAACGAACTGAATGGAATTTCTAGTCCAAGCTGTAGTTGTTGCGCATAGGTATTTGGCTTACCCCAAGAGAAAAAGGACTCCCACACAGAGTTAAAACCTAGGTTTTGATTAAGATCTAGATTGACAATATTATTCTGGGAAGCAGTAAATGAGGTACTAAAGAATTTTAATGGATTCGCTTTGATCGAACCGTTCCATCCCGACCTAAAATTTTGTTGACTTAAAAGGGGTAAATCAAGAAGGGTTACACCGGGTATAAAGATTTGTCTGAAGCGCTGTTCACTAAGAGATCGATCAATAGAGGCTCCCATGGTTAATGAGAAAATAGAAGGGGTATACGTATAATCGAGTGAAGCTCTCGCTTGGGACTGAAGCGATTCTGAGATTTCAAAATCGCGATGCGACTTAGTTGAATGGCTGTAATTAACCGTAACATTCTCAAGATCAAAGAAATCAACATTACTACCCTCTTTACGTTCTATTCGAACACCATTAAGGGCGAAGCTAGAAACTTCTGTATACGACTCAGCCTGCTCTTGAATTGCTTGTTTATCATCGTTATTAGTCGCGGCACTAAGACGGTCCTCGAGACGAATGTCTTCATAAACAGGATCATACTCTGGAGTAATTCGCGTAGAAGCCATCGAATAATTTAATGGTAGTTTCAATCGACTGGCTTTAGGCAAAAACTGTCCAAGATCTGTGCGCACCGAGAAATCAAAATTTTCAGTATCATCTAGCGAACGTGTATTAACCGCCCCGTCGATAGCTCCGAAACCTACCGTTGTCTTAGAAAAACCGGCTCCCAAAGTAACTACATCAGATAACTGGACAGAGGCATTGGCTGTTGCCGCCCAGCCTCCTTTGTGATTGATTCCTGCTAGACGCAATTCATTAAACCAAAGCTCTGCCGAAACCGGTAGGCTTGATGATCGATTGATGGCTCCAAGCATGGCGGAGGTAATATTCCCGATCGAGGGATTCCCTTTTACGCGAATGGTCATTCCATTCTCAAGAACCTTTGAAAACTCGGGTTCTGCGGAGGCAATTTGCTCTGCCTTTACACTACTTAATAGTGCCAAATCCAAATCAAGGGCATTCGCATCTGGCCAAATAAGACCTGCGTCTTGGGTTGCATTATTGGTAAAGGTTAAAGGCCACTCAATTTGATAGTAGTTAGAACTGTAGTCCGTTCCAATTCTTAGAAAAGCCACTAGATCATTATCCTGTACCGTTGAAGCCCCTATTCGCTCGGCATGAACAAAAAGTTTAAGTCTTTCAAAACGGCGCATATCGAATTTTACACGTCTAAAAGCTCCTCTTCCGTCTCCTAATGGTAAATCGGTAAACTGCATACTTAACGACTGTTCATTTTGTCGTACAATCGTATTCGTATTATTCAAGGCTTCGCGCCGAACCCCTGGTGGAAGTACATATGGGATGGGACTTCTATTACTATTTTCTTCAATATTTACCGCTCCCAATTCAAAGGTCGTTGAAGGGCTTACCGGTAAGTTAGCTTCTGGATCTAATTCTTTGTCATAGATTCTCCAACTACCTTGAATGAGGTCAAGTGCAGCAAATCGCAACACGGTGGAACTTTGAAATCCTTGTAAGGACATACGAATAAAAGGTATCGACCTAAAATCGGTAATTCCGCCTACAGCACGGGTGTATTCACGAAGAGGGATCTTATACTGCACCCAACGAACTTTGCGTCCTGTATCCAGAGTAACTTCTCGAACCGTGGTAATATAGGGCATCGATTCGTTCACTACCGAATTAATGGGAAGTTCATATTGATAATAACTCTCGACCACATTCATGGCAAAGTCTCGATCGACATCCTCAACGTCGGGTAATAGTGTAGAACCTCTTAACTCATCGGTCGGGTTAATCGGTGTATTACCTTCAGGATTGTTGAAATACTTGTAACGATTTGGGATACTTCCCTGAGCTTCTAAATAATTCACATAATTATCTCTAGCCGGGTCATCACTTGGTCCTGTATAAATCAAACCTTCCTGAGAATCTGAAAGACCATCTAATCCAACATCTTGTATTTCTCGAGCACCCGCATCGCTATCAAAAGTGTAAATCAGGGCACTTCTAGAAGGGACAGATCCATAAATGGTTGGATCTACTTGAACTCCAAGTCCATTTTCATATTGCTTTCTTCCATCAGGAAGAATATCCTCAGAGAGGTTCCCAAGATCAATCACCAATTTACCTCCCTCTCCAACTTCTGACGGTTCCAGCGGATGCAACATCCAAAACTGCAAGTATTCAATATTTGCCTGCTCAAAGTCAGTAACGGTAAGGGCTCGCATAGTCCCTGCCCATTTGTTAGCAACTGCACCAAAATCGGACGCCGTATTATACGGTCCTGCCTCATCGGGATAGTAGGCGATATCTAAAGTAGACTGAACTGCAGATTGCCCCTGGACTACATCGGTTTCGGGATAAACCTCTCTTATAAAAATTCGACGCGCTTCATCTTCTTGCAACATCGCATCAGTAATATCTGAGGGTCTCAACCGGCTATAAAGCACAGGATCAATTGTATACCATGCGAGTCGAGCCCTAGACCTAGAAGCCTCAATACCGGTCTGACCAAAAGGATTACTCGACAGCACCCAATTAGAAGGATTTCTAAGATCTAAGAATTGTTGTGCCTCTTCAAAATCATCGATATAAGTGGTTACCTCGCCACCGAATTGGGCATTGTTTGGAGCCGATGGGATGAGTGCAGCAATTTCTGCAGAGAAATCTATCGAAGACGGTGCTTCAGTTTCAATAGTAGGCCACTGATTAATAAGTCGTGTGAGCCACGGAACCTCTTTACGAAACGAAATATTCGCACCAATCATCGAGTTATTAATCGGCTCGATTCCATAAGCAGACTTCTGAGTGAGTGGGCGTTCTCTAAGATTTAAAAAGGCACCCCCAAAGGATAGTTCACTAGAGGCTCGATGCTGAATAGCAACTCCTATGAATCGTCGAGTTAATTGCCCGATTTGACCAGCATCTTCAACAGAAATATCGATCGGAAGACCAGAATTCTGTAAGCTCGGATCAAGGATCTCCACCTGACCCGCCGCGTAGTCAACGATGTAATCAACCCCTTCAGTAAGCACTCTACCTCCAATACTAACCTGGACGGATCCGGGTAAAGCAAACGCTACTCCGAGCGACAACTTTTGACCCGAAGAAGCAGTGCTACCACCATAGGAACCTCTAAGTAAAAAGCGATTCGCATCTGCCTGCTGTAAGGCAGCTGTTTTCGTTAATTCATAAAGAGAACGATAAACATATTGTCTTTGATTACCATTATAGGATTCCGCAATTTCGTAGTCTTCGGTAACATCACTAGAGAATTGCTCAAACAAGTATTCACCAAACGGTTCTACCTGGGTAAAAATGATTCTACCATTCGAAGCATCAACGGTAATACCGTCTACAAAATCAAAGAAACCATCCCCTTGCTCCGAACGATTTTGATAAGCATCGAGTCGATCTAAATTGAAAATCTTCAATAGGGTACTATTCGTAAATTCCTCTGGCCAGGGAACAGAAGAGTCTGCCGGCGTTAAAAAGTTTCGGGGACTAGGGTCGGTGTAAAGTAATTGAAACTCAAAATCATTCGCACTTATTCCGAAGGCTCCAGTCGAATAGATATTCTTCATCATCAAATCCCAAATAGGATCCTCAACTCGGGTAATATTACTCTTTAGAAGTTTTACAACAAGCGCACTAGAGGCATCCCTTTGATTGTCGTTAGAGAACTCTCCGACCGTATAAACAGATCCGTTGTAAGTGTACTCATAAGCAACAGCAAGCACCTCATCAGTAGCCAATGGTTGATTCAGTGACAAGTATCCGAGCTGACGGTGGTACGAGTAATCTAAACCGGCTTCTAATTTTCGCGCATTTTCTAGAGAAGCATAGTCTAGGCCGTTTACTAAAGGCTCTCCTAACAAACTTAATCCGGAGGCGGCACCAGCCGCAGTTCTTATTGAACTGGGAAGACCTTCACCACCTATCCATGCGGGATTAAGAAGGTTGGCCTCATTATCAGGTAAAGACTCGGTAGCTCGAAAAAAATTCTGAGGCCCCCCAAACCGAACTTTTTCAGGATTGTATTCTCCAAGATCTTGAAAGCCTACAATTTGTCGAACGTTCTCAGTCTGTTGAGATCGATTGGTTACCCAAACCTCAATACGGGTAATCTGAACATTTGAAGCAATGAAGGGGTAGTTCTTAAGCGCTAGGTCATAAGCATCTCTAAAATGTTGACTTAAGAAAAAGTGAGTGTTTTCCTCATAATCGAGAGCGGTAAGCTCAAACTCATTAATGACTGATCCATTTTGAGTACTGACCGTATTTCGTTGAGATCGTTGTTCTGCATAAACGGCCGTCACAGAGGTACGCCCAAATTGTAAATCAGTTTTGAGTCCAAATAAATTCTGAGCGCCAGTCATCAGACTGCTTTTGAGCGGCATACTTACATTACCAAACTCGATATTGCGAATCAGGTCATCCTCATTCGGAGTATATTCAATTTTGAAAAGATTTTGAAAATCAAAGCTTGAACGGGAGTCCATATTTGCTTGAACTCTTAAACGCTCTCCGACCTGTGCATCCACATTTAAATCAAATTGCTGATCGATATCAAGAACGGTACTTCTTTGATTGCGAACCGATACGGATGGATTTTCTGATTTCTGACTCAGAGCACCTAGATCAAGGGAAAAACCTCCTGAAGCGTCAACAGTGATGGTGTTACCGCCGAATATAGATTCAAAAAAGGCAGAATTAACATAATAAGTGGGAAGTAAATCCTCACGTGCGTCAGCGACCGTGTCATTCACTTTCGAAAGAGCATCGGTTTTTGTCTGGTAGTTAGACTTAATCATCTGCGCTCGAAGTGCCTCGTAGTACTGGGTAAAACTTAAATACCTCGGATACCCCACGACCTTACCCGATACGGAAGGAAGCAACTCGTACCTATTATTTACCGGATCGTACTGATAGATCTCTTCGATGGCAAAGGGAGATAATGCTGGTAATTTTTGTGCCTGAGTCAGTGTAACGGCGAAAAACGCGAGTAGAACACAAAGAGACCGTATTGAATCCAGTCTAACCTTCAATTTAAATTGCGTTTAGCGTATTCTTGATAAGATCTTCGACACTCATCTGCGAATCTGCAGTCAAGAGCTTATCTACAATTTTCTGAACTGATTTTCGAGTGAAGCCAAGTACCTCTAAAGCGGCTATTGCTTCTTCGCCATTTTGCCCTTTGACCGTTGTATTCGCTACCACATCTTCGGCACCCTCTAATGCTAAGACTTTATCTTTTAATTCTAAGATCATTCGTTGAGCCGTCTTTGCCCCGATTCCTTTAACCGACTGCACAACAGCTACTTGCTCAGATGCAATTGCCCCAACTACGTCAGAAGGACTTAACGAAGAAAGCATTGTTCTGGCCGTTGCCGCCCCAACTCCACTTACCGAAATGAGCAGTCTAAATACTGCACGCTCAAATTCAGATAAGAATCCGAAAAGCGTATGGCTATCCTCCTTGATTTGGAGATGAGTGTACAGAAGTTGCTCCTCTTCTGAACTCAATCCCGAAAAGGTATGAAGCGAAACCTCGAGATGATAACCTACCCCATTACACTCAAGAATTACATGAGTGGGAGTTTTTTTTATCATTCGACCTCTGAGGTGGCTAATCATAACAGTTATTTTTTGGATGCGCGTTGAGCGTCAGTTACCGCAATAGAAGTCATGTTGATTATTTCCTCAACACTAGCTCCTAACTGCAGAATATGGATCGGTTTATCTAACCCTAACATGACAGGTCCAATTGATTTTACCCCGTGTAGCTCCTTCATCAGTTTGTATGTGATATTGGCAGAATCAAGGTTAGGAAATATTAATGTATTGACTTTTCGATTGGCCAGTTTTGAGAATGGGAAGGTTTGGGCACCCATCTCAGGATTTAGTGCAAAATCTGCTTGAATCTCTCCATCAACAATCAAATCTGGATGATCTCTATGTAAGATTTTAACGGCGTTCTTTACCTTTCTCGCTTCAGGTTTACTTGAAGAACCGTAGTTAGAATAAGATAGCATTGCCATTACAGGCTCATATCCGAAAGAACGAACTTCTCTTGCAGTCATCACTGCAATCTCAGCTAACTCTTCGGCGGTAGGATTAACATTGATCGCCGTATCCGCTAAGAATAGTGGTCCGCGCGGAGTCATCATGATATTCATCGTGGCAGCTCTCTTGATTCCAGGGCCTCTACCCACCGTTTCTAACACCGGAAGCAATACCTTAGGGAATGAGCGAGAATAGCCTGAGATCATTGCATCAGCTTCGCCCGAAAGAACCATCATAGGACCAAAATAGTTTCTATGCATCATTCGAACACCTGCACTATATCTCTGTACCCCATCGCGTTCACCTCGACTCCATAAAAGTTTAGCAAATTCATCCCTACGAGCCTGTTGATCATCATCAGAGGGATCAATAATTGGAACCTCAGCGTCAAATTCTAACTCCTCTTTAAGGCTTTCAATTACCTCCTTATCTCCCAAAAGAATTGGGTAAGCCATACCTTCATCAGAAACAAACTGAGCAGCTTTAAGCACATCAATCTGGTCTGCTTCAGCGAAAACCACACGCTTAGGGTTGAGCCTAGCCTTATCATGAAGTGATCGAATAAATTTGTTGTCATTACCCGAGCGCGCCATTAGCTCCTCCTCATACTTCTCCCAATCGGTAATTTCAATTTGAGCAACCCCAGAGGCAATAGCAGCCTTAGCCACCTCTACCGGAATTTTAGAAATAAGTCGTGGATCAAAAGGTTTTGGAATGATATACTCTCTACCAAAAGCTAATCGAGTAATATCATAGGTGATATTCACCTGCTCGGGCACCGGTTCTTTTGCCAAATCAGCTAAGGCACGAACGGCAGCCATCTTCATTTCTTCATTAATCTTAGTAGCACGAACATCTAATGCTCCCCTGAAAATAAAAGGGAATCCTAAGACATTGTTTACCTGATTAGGATGATCTGAACGTCCGGTTGCCATAATAATATCCTCACGAGTGCGAATAGCCAGATCATAGTTAATCTCTGGATCTGGATTTGCCATAGCGAACACAATAGGATTCGGAGCCATTGACTGAAGCATCTCTGGAGTTACAATATCAGCAATAGACAGACCGATAAAAACGTCTGCATTCACCATCGCTTCCTCAAGAGTATGAACATCAATTGCAGTGGCGAACTCTTCTTTTGAAGGGCTTAGGTTTTCGCGATCCTTGCGAATCACCCCTTTACTGTCGAGCATAATAATATTCTCTGCAGAAGCGCCAAAGGCCTTGTATAGTTTAGTGCAAGAAACTGCTGCTGCACCTGCTCCACTAACGACAATTCGAACATCCTCAATATTCTTTTCAGCCAATTCAAGAGCGTTGATTAGTGCTGCAGCTGAAATAATTGCAGTACCATGCTGGTCATCGTGCATGACTGGGATATCTAATTCCTCTTTCAACCTACGTTCGATCTCAAAGGCTTCTGGCGCTTTGATATCTTCAAGATTGATTCCTCCAAAAGTTGGAGCAATACGCTTCACTGTCTCTACAAACTCATCCACATCGGTAGTATCGACCTCGATATCCATACCATCGATATCTGCAAAGATTTTAAAGAGTACGCATTTACCCTCCATCACAGGCTTTGATGCCAATGGGCCTATATCACCTAAACCAAGTACGGCAGTACCATTCGAAATAACCGCGACAATATTTCCCTTAGCGGTATACTTGTACGCATCTGTTGGAGTTTCTGCTATTTCTAAACATGGTTCAGCGACCCCAGGAGAGTAAGCAATCGCTAAATCTCTCTGTGTTTGGTAGGGCTTGGTCGGGACAATCTTAATTTTGCCCGGCTGTGGTTTTGCGTGATATACTAGCGATTCTCTTCGCTGTCTTGAGTTTCTCATTTCAGTCTAATTGTATATCAAAGATACGTGATTCCCTCACTGGGAATACCGCTAAAATAGAATTGTTCTCTACCAGAACATTCCGACAAAAATCGCAGTAACTATGAGTAAGATCACCGATAGTGTGCGGTAGTTTTTATACCAAGGAAGTACTTTCAGTTTCTCGGTTTCTTCGTTATAGAACGATCGCTTGTAGGTATACTCAGCAACTTTTTGCTCATCTACTTTACCAGAAGTTAGACTGACTACAACATTAACTACTACAGCAATCACAAATAGCAAATTGGCTTTCGCTAGAAAATGCAGATCATTAATATATGGAGACCAATCAAACGAAGCTGAAAGAATCATAAATACAGCAAAGGCACCTCCGACCATTAGACTTGAGAATGCACCATTCGCATTTGATTTTTTCCAGAAGAGCCCTAAAATAAAGGTAGCTACTACTGGCGGTGAGGTAAACGCGATCACCAATTGAAGGTAACCCCATAGTGAGTCGCTAACCTTTTCAATGAAAGGCACCCACATCGAAGCTAACACCACTAAAACTAATGTTGTGATCTGGCCTACTCTCACTAGTTGCTTACCATCTAACTCAGGCTTAAATTGCTTTACAAAGTCCATGGTGATTAGGGTTGAAGCCGAATTAAAAGTAGCTGACACTGAAGACATCATTGCAGCCAATAATCCTGCTACCACTAGACCTAGAACCCCTGTTGGTAACAGCTGAAATAATAATACTGGGTAAGTAAGGTTCGGACAATCCGTCAGCGAAGCACACATCTCCCCACTAGCCAACGGATAATTAAGTCCACTAATATCTAAATCATTAAAAAGTAATAAGGCTAAAACACCAGGAACAATCATGATGAAAATCACAGGTAGTTTAAGAAACCCTGCAAAGAGTGCTCCCATACGACCGTGATGTAAATCTTTAGCTCCAAGAACTCGCTGAACCATAAATTGGTTATTTGCCCAGAAATAAAATCCTAATAGAGCAACTCCCGAAATTAATCCCCACCAAGGCATAAACTCATCGTTCGCAGGACGAACAACACTAAATACATCTGTTGCGGTTTCGGGTATATAGGCGCCGTTAGCAGCCCGATCTCCAAAGTCTATTTGACCTGCAGATAGCATTCCGTCAAGACCATCCATCATGGCTGACCAACCTCCACCTAATTGATCAAAGGCAAAATAGGTGATTAAACAAGACCCTATAATTAAAAGGATCGCCTGAATTACTTCGGTTTGAATTACAGAGTTAAGCCCTCCAGGAATGGTGTAAGCTGCAGCTGCAATCGCTAAGAGAATAATAATCGTTGTTGAGCTGTATTCAGGAAAAAGTAGTTTCAAAACAATCGAACCCACATACAGTGCAGCAGCGGTATCCACCATTACGTTACCAATGACTGTAATTAATGAAAAGTAATATCTAGAACGCTTATCAAAACGACGCTCTAAAAATTCAGGCATGGTATACACTCCTGATTTTAAGTAAAAAGGCAAGAAGAAAACCGAAAAAATGATCAAGACAATTACGGCATACCACTCATAATTGTAAACGTTAATATTGGTTTGAAAACCATCAGAAGCTAAACCTACTAATGTGGAGCTAGAGATGTTTGCAGAGAAAAGAGCAATTCCGACAATTGGCCAAGTCATTGTTCTTCCTCCTAAGAAATAGTCCTCTGAACTTTCTCTTTTTGATTTAGAAATTCCATAGATAACGATACCTATGAGGTAGACTACAATAACTCCAATATCGAGAGTGCTTAATTGATTCATGGTTGTACGTTTAGTCCATGAATATAGCTACTTTTTCAAAAAGTCGATGTTTCTTTTTAAACCCGCATACTTGGTACGTTTCACCGCAGATTTTTTAAACACCCTTGAAAAGGTTTCTTCGGTCATTTCGATCCAGTCGTTAGCACTTAAGGATAATAGTTCAGATTGAGGATCAAATAACGGCTCACTATGGCTTTTCGAAAAACGATTCCATGGGCAAACATCTTGACAAGTATCACAACCAAATGCCCAATCATCGAAAAGGCTTTTAAAACTGGTCGGAATAGCTTCTTTCAACTCTATTGTGAAGTAGGAAATACACCTAGACCCATCAACTACATTTGGAGCGACAATAGCCTGCGTAGGGCATGCATCTATGCAGGCCGTACAACTTCCGCAGTGATCTGTAGTTACCGGATGGTCATACTCAAACTCTAAATCGAGAATGATTTCGGCCAAGAAAAAAAAAGAACCCTTTTGCTTACTGATTAGATTGGCATTTTTAGCCACCCATCCAAGACCAGATTTTTGCGCCCAAGACTTTTCTAATATTGGAGCAGAGTCAACAAAAACACGCCCTTCAATCGCGCCGAATTCTTGCTGTAAATCATAAAATAGGGCTCGCAATTTCTTCTTAATTACCTCATGATAGTCTTTACCATAGGCATACTTAGAAATCTTAAACTGATCTTGTTTAAACGCGACTGTTTCAGACGGATAATAATTAAATAATAGTGAAATAACCGATTTTGCTCCAGGAACAAGCTTGGTGGGATCCAATCGCATATCAAAATTGCGTTCCATGTAGGTCATCTGACCATGATAACCCTTATTTAACCAAGACTCTAATCGAGGAGCATCCTCTTCAAGAAACCCAGCCTTTGCAATACCAGAAGATAGAAACCCGTGACGCTGAGCCGCCTCCTTTAGAAAAACAGAACGTCTATGTAGTTTCTCATCCTTTTGCATCCTTATTCAAAAAGTCCCTTCTGGCTTGAAGATTTGGTCTTTCCTAAATGTGCATACGCTAAAGGTGTCGCCTCTCGCCCTCTCGGAGTTCTGACTAAAAAACCTTCCTGAATCAAGAAGGGCTCATACACTTCTTCTAGCGTTTCAGAGTTTTCTGATACTGCAGTAGCTAGAGTATTGATACCTACCGGGCCTCCACCAAACTTATCAATAAGTGTAGATAGAATTTTATTATCCATCTCATCGAGACCATGAGCATCTACATTGAGTGCCTTTAACCCAAATCGAGCAATCTCCAAATCGATGGTTCCATTTCCTTTAATCTGTGCAAAGTCCCGAACACGACGCAGTAAAGCATTACAAATTCTTGGAGTTCCCCTACTTCTTCCCGCAATCTCAATAGCTGCACTTTCATCCATAGGAACACGTAAAATTTCAGCGCTACGTAAAGCAATTGTCGATAACAACTCGGTGCTGTAATACGAGAGACGAGACTGAATACCAAATCGAGCACGCATAGGGGCGGTTAACAGACCCGAACGTGTAGTCGCTCCAATTAAGGTAAATGGCTTTAGATGAATCTGAACGGAGCGAGCATTTGGCCCTGTCTCAATCATGATGTCGATCTTGTAATCTTCCATAGCAGAATAAAGATACTCCTCTACTACCGGGCTCAAGCGATGAATCTCATCGATAAACAACACATCTCGCTCCTCTAAATTGGTGAGAAGACCCGCCAAATCACCGGGTTTATCTAAAACTGGACCCGAGGTGATTTTAATATTCACATCTAACTCATTCGCTAAAATATGAGCAAGGGTAGTCTTACCTAGTCCAGGAGGACCATGAAGTAAGGTGTGGTCAAGTGCCTCTTCTCGAAGGTTAGCCGCCTCCACAAAAATTTTAAGATTTTCCAAAACCGCATCCTGTCCCGCAAAATCATCGAAGCCCTTAGGCCTCAGAGCGCGCTCAATATCAAACTCTTCCTTTCCGAAATGCGCTCCGGTAGCATCTAAGTTCTCATTCATATTAAAAGCTTTACTTAAAGGTAGGCAATCCTCATAAAAAAAGCCCTGCAGATGCAGGGCTTCCTTAATATAAAAACGTTTTGATCTTAATGATTCAATTCTTCTTCGTTAGGTTGCATTGGAATATGCTGAGGAACGAAATCCTGTCCTTCGATGATATACGAACCATCCTCGTAAGTCTTACTGTAGTCATAAGACCAACGATGAACTTCAGGAATAGCACCTGGCCAGTTCCCGTGAATGTGCTCTAATGGAGTCGTCCATTCTAGCGTATTTGACTTCCAAGGGTTTTGTGAACCTTTCTTACCATAGAAAATGCTGTAGATGAAGTTATATACAAATACCAATTGAGCTGCTGCCGCGATAAGTGCAAAGACCGTCATTAAGATTTGAACATCTGTTAACTCATCAAACATTGGGAATGCTGTATTTTGATAATATCTTCTTGGAACCCCTGCCATACCTACGAAGTGCATCGGAAAGAATACTCCGTAAGAAGCAACCGCGGTCACCCAAAAATGGACATAACCTAAATTCTTGTTCATCATTCGACCCTGGAACATTTTAGGGAACCAGTGGTATACCCCTGCAAATAGACCATAAAGAGCCGAAATACCCATCACTAAGTGGAAGTGAGCAACTACGAAATAAGTATCGTGAACATTAATATCAAGAGTACTATCACCTAAGATAATTCCTGTAAGACCACCCGTAATGAAAGTAGATACTAAACCAATTGAAAATAACATACCAGGATTCAACTGAAGATTACCCTTCCAAAGAGTGGTAATATAGTTGAATGCCTTAACTGCTGATGGAATAGCAATAAGAAGCGTAGTAAAGGTAAATACTGACCCAAGGAAAGGGTTCATTCCTGAAATAAACATGTGGTGACCCCATACGATGGTAGAGAGAAAAGCAATACCTAAAATAGATGCAATCATTGCACGGTAACCAAAAATCGGCTTACGAGCATTCGTAGACATTACTTCTGAAGTAATACCTAAAGCTGGTAGTAATACAATATAAACTTCAGGGTGACCTAAGAACCAGAAAAGGTGCTCGTAAAGTACTGGCGATCCACCTTGATAGTGCAATACCTCTCCTTGGATAAAGATATCCGAAAGGAAGAAAGAAGTTCCAAAACTACGGTCCATAAGCAGTAATAGTGCAGCGGAAAGTAGTACTGGGAAAGAAACAACCCCAATAATAGCAGTTACAAAGAAAGCCCAAATCGTAAGTGGAAGACGCGTCATAGTCATTCCTTTAGTTCTTAGGTTAAGAACCGTTACAATGTAATTCAGTGAACCTAAAAGTGAGGAAGCAATGAAAATAGCCATTGAAACTAACCAGAGTGTCATTCCTAGACCAGAACCAGGCTGAGCTTGAGGTAGCGCTGAAAGTGGTGGGTAAACTGTCCACCCTGCAGCCGCTGGACCAGCCTCGGCAAACAAGGATCCTAACATGATCGCGCATGAAATAAAGAACAACCAATAAGACAGCATATTAAGAAATCCAGATGCCATATCTCGAGCACCGATCTGTAGTGGAATAAGTAGGTTCGAGAACGTACCACTTAAACCTGCGGTTAGTACGAAGAATACCATGATGGTACCGTGAATCGTTACTAACGCTAGATAAATATCAGCGTCCATTACTCCATCAGGCGCCCACTTACCTAGAAGCGCTTTAAAAACAGGAGAAGCTTCTCCTGGCCATGCTAATTGCATACGGAATAATAGGGACATTGCGATTCCAATGAAACCCATGATTAATCCAGTGATCAAGTATTGCTTAGCGATCATCTTGTGATCCTGGCTAAAAATATACTTGGTGATAAAGGTTTCTTTGTGATGGTGTTCTGCCTCGTGAGCCATAATACTACCTTATTTAAACTTTTAAATTTTCTTTTTCGTTACAA
>Ga0209654_1000902_pt1 | contig 26251 bp, 26 predicted proteins | sample SaaInl1SG_22_DNA_FD_184646 | JGI IMG/M metagenome (GOLD analysis project Ga0209654, IMG submission 184646) | Marine microbial communities from expanding oxygen minimum zones in the Saanich Inlet - ESP_161SG_22_DNA (SPAdes) (version 2) | ecosystem: Environmental > Aquatic > Marine > Intertidal... | reverse complement strand
ACGTCGGCTGAAATGAGGTTCATTTCGCCAAAGATTCGGATCATCTCCAGCAGCTCCCTACTTGTCAGCCCCCCGGCTTCGGGTGTGCCGGTTCCCGGGGCGTGGCCAGGGTCGAGCACGTCGATGTCGACAGACACGTAAGTCGGTCGGTCCCCAACGCGTGCGCGAATCGCATCGAGAGCACTCGGGAGGCCATCGATTTCGACATCTCTACAGGAAACAATCTGGAAGCCAAGTCTCGTATCCTCGGAAAGGTCCTGGGCTGAATAGAGTGGCCCACGGATTCCCACATGCATTGATGCAGTCATGTCGATGAGACCCTCTTCTGAAGCCCGACGAAATGGAGTCCCATGGGTCGTCTCGACACCGAAGTAGGTATCCCAGGTGTCTAGGTGTGCATCGAAGTGCACCACCGCAATGGGTCCGTGTATGGCGTGCAAGGCGCGAAGCAGTGGAAGCGCAATTGTGTGGTCCCCGCCTATTGTCATCAGCTTCGCACCCGTTGCAAGCAGCTTTGATGCTTCTAGCTCGATCGTGGCAATCGCCTCGTCAATGATGAAAGGGTTCACCGGGATGTCTCCTGCATCGGCGACCTGCTGTTGGGCAAAAGGTTCCACGTCGGTTGCGGGGTTGTAGGGTCGGAGCAATCGAGACGATTCCCTCACGTGACTAGGGCCAAACCGGGCCCCTGGTCGATAGCTCACTCCGGAATCAAACGGAATTCCCACAACCGCAACATCTGCCGACTCGACTTGGTCGAGACGTGGGAGCCGCGCAAACGTGGCAATACCGGCGTACCGGGGGGTTTTGCTTGCGTCAATGGGTCCGATGGTCTCGCTCACGATAGGTCTCCTTTTACGATTCTCGCCATCTCGGGCGCTACGCCGAGGAGGACGCTCTGTCCTTGTTGCACTGAACTGCTTTGCGGCAGCGACACCAGAATCTCCTGGTTATCACGGCGGGCTATCACCCGGTAGCGCTGACCGAGGAAGTGTGACTCGGCAACTATCCACTCCCCGAGATTTCCCGGACCCGTCGCGCCCATCTCGATGTGCTCCGGACGGATGGACACAGTGACGGAATCATGCGGGTTGCCAGGAGTGGAAACGCCAACCCTTCCCCAGGCGGTGTCAGCTGCGTTGCCATCGTCTGTAATTGTCCCTTCGATGAGGTTGGAGTCACCCATGAACTGCGCACTGAAGGCACTGATCGGATTGAGGTAGACCTGCTCGGGGGACCCGATGTCATCGACACGGCCATCTCGCACGATCACAATGGTGTCTGCTAGCGACATCGCCTCCTCTTGGTCGTGGGTGACATGGACGAACGTGGTGCCGACGGTGTCGTGAATCCTCGTGAGTTCGTCTTGCATGTGTCGTCGCAACTTAACATCGAGAGCACCGAGGGGCTCATCGAGAAGAAGCACGCGGGGCTTGACGATAAGCGCGCGGGCCAGAGCGATTCTCTGGCGCTGGCCGCCGGAGAGGTCCGCGATGTGACGGTCTTTGGTATGAGCGAGACCCACCATCTCGAGAGCTTCGGATACTTGCGACATTCGGTCTTTCTTTCCTACGCGCTGCATTTCGAGACCGAAGCCCACGTTTTGTCCAACTGTCATATGAGGAAACAACGCGTAGTCCTGAAAAACAGTCGTCGTGGGTCGGCGCGACGGGGCAACGGAGGTGACGTCCTGGCCATCGACAGTCACCTTTCCAGAGGTTGGCTCAACGAACCCGCCCAAAATTGCCAGCAGAGTGGTTTTCCCGCTGCCTGAAGGGCCGAGGATAACGGTGTAGCTCCCTGGGTCAATCGTCAGAGACACCCCGTCGAGGGCTCGCTGCCCCGGGTATTGCTTGACAAGGTTTTTCACGTCAATTCCGGCACCGGTCATGCGCGTCTGCTCCTTTGTTGGACTGCTCTGTTGAGAACGTAGGCGAGGGTTAGGGCTACGACGGAAATCGCGAAGACAAGTGTTCCTGCTGCGTTCGTCTTGGCGTCTAGACCAGTTCGAAGTTGGGACCAGATTTCGATAGGAAGCGTGACGTCGAAGTCGGCCAGGAAGAACGCGATGAGAAATTCATCCCACGAGAGAGTGAAGGACAGCAAAAACGCTGCGAGGAGGCCGGGAACCACAACGGGGATGGCGATTCGAGTGATAACGACCCATTCGTTGGCTCCCAGATCGCGAGCCGCTTTCTCGAGTGTTTCGTCCTCGTCCCGCATTTGAGACAGCAGAATCGCGAAAGCGAGGGGGAGGTTGATGATGATGTGGCCCAGCGTCACCAAAACCAGCGAGCGCCCCAATGCAAGTTCGTTGGCGGTAATGGCGAGGCCGAATCCGATCACGAGGTAGGAGACTCCCAGTGGAGTCATGATCGCCGCTCGGATAGCTCTGGCTCCGGCGGGTCGGTACCTAGCCAATCCGTAAGCGGAGAGAAATCCCAATGCGGTCGAAAAGAACGCCGACACAACGCCCACGACAAGGGAGTTTCTCAGTGCTTCGACCATCCCGCTGTCCGCGAAGAGTTCTTCGTACCAGCGAAGCGAGGGGCCAGTAAACGGGGGCAGCGGCAAGTTTGTAGCCTGAAACGAGAAGACAACCAAGGACGCAACGGGCATCAAGATGAAGCCGAAGACCAGGAGTGCATAAATCCACGAAATGCTGCCGCGAAGGAGTTTCATCGTTTTCGCTCCAAGGTCAAGTTTTTAGCGGACACTGCGTACACGGCGGCAACAATGACCAACAGGACCAGAGCCATAGCGGCCGCAAGAGGGAAATCTCCCCGGCGTGATACCTGAAGCATCAAGAGCTGAGGCAGGAGTAGCTCGTTCCCTCCACCCACAATTTGGGGGGTTATGTAGTCGCCAATGGCCAAGACGAAGGTTAGGAAAGCTCCCACAGTTACACCGGGGATGCTCAAAGGGAGTGTGACTCTGGCAAAAACGTAGAAAGGCGAGGCTCCTAAGTCACGAGCAGCGAGTGGGAGGTTTCTGGGAATCTGGCGAAGGCTCGCGTAGATAGTAAGAGTGGAGACCATAACGAAGAAGTGAACGAAAGCCAAGACGGTGGCGAATCGCGTGTTTGCCAGGGTCAGAGGTTCACCAATGAGGTTCCAGCTCTGCAAGGTTTGGTTGATGACACCGTTCTTTGCGAGTACAAGTAGCCAGCTGTAAGACCGGACCACGTAGGAGGTCCAAAACGGGACCACGGTGAGCAACAGAACAAGTGCTTGCCATTTGGCAGGCACTCGAAACGCAATGATGTACGCGAGAGGGTACGCGACCAGGGTGGAGAAAATCACCGTCAGGCCGACAACCTCGAGAGAGTTCAGTAAGGCCTGGTGGATGGTGGCGTCGGTTGCTAGGCGAAGGTAGTTATCGAGACTCAGCGTGCGATTTGTCGTGCCGCCAGTTCGTCGGTAGAGGCTGGTGAGAATCACCATAACCATTGGTGCCGCGAACAACACGAGCGTTACCAGCAGGGCTGGGCCCACGAGGACCCAACCCTGCCAGCTTCGCCGGTTAATCACTATCCGACAACAACCCTTGTCCAGACGTCGAGCATTGCAGCGTCGAGATCCGCATCAGGGATGTAATAGGGGTAGGAGTTGGCGATGAAGCCAGCCTGCTCATCCCAGCGCAGAATGTTCTTCTGCTCGTCAGAGAGTGTTGCGTTCTTGTTCGCGGGCATTCCCCAGTAACACGAGGACGTTGCCAGTGCTGCTTGACCTTCAGCGCTCACGATGTACTGCACAAACTTCGTGGCCAGATCCTGCTTCTCGCTTCCGGCGAGAACACCGATCGCCTGCTGCCAGCGGATACCACCTTGTGCAGGAAGGATCCAGTCGAGGTCAGGGTTTTCGGCATTAAGAACACTGGTGGAGAACTCTCCACCACCGACAATGACGTCTACTTCACCAGTTGCCAGAGCTGTCTGGGTGGAGACGACGTCACCGACCTGAGCTGATTGAGTCTTGAGCTCTGCGAGGCGAGCCTCGATGGCGGGCAGGTCATCAACGGTGATGTTCTGGGGCTCTATCCCAAGCTCCAAACCAACGAACTCCATTACGGGAATGTAGTAGTCGTAAATGGCAATCTTGCCGGCAAGCTCGGGGTCCCAGAGGAAGCTCAAGTCACGCATCTTCTCTGCGTCAACGTTGGCCCCGTTGAATGCAACCGTGTTGTATCCAAACTTCTCGGGAACTGCGTAGAGCTCGCCATCCAGTTCGTGGATTTCCGGGAGCTTGACCTCATCAAAAAATTGATCGAAATCGAAATCAGACTTGTTCAGAGGTGCGAGTAAGCCAGCCTCGGCAACACGGGGCACATCTACGGAGTCAATGACAAAAACATCCCAGTCACCGGGCTGAGATTGCTCAAGAATTCCGAGGGCAACCCCGGTTCCTTCGTAGTCTCGGACGTTGACAGTAACGTTGTTTGCTTCCTCAAAGGGCGCGAGGAGTTCGGGGTCGGTGTGATCACACCACACCAGAGCGTTGAGCTCTTGGGGGGCGTCGCTTGACGCTCCCGTGCTATTCGATGATGGCTCAGCATCTGTTCCACCAGCGCACGAAGCGAGGAGAAGAGCAGCTGCGGAGAGAGTTGCCATCGAGACCATGTTGCGTGTCTTGTGCATGGAACCTCCAAGTGGCGGCATCCATCGGTGGATACCTCTAGTTCATCAAAGGATACAAAGGTTTCTTATCCTCCACAACGAGACAGAAGGTTTCGGGAGATAACCCACGTCAACAGTGGTCGATAATTCGTCGCGGTATCGTTGGGAAATGGAGCCAGAATCCCCTCCGCCTCCGGCGGCCCATAGTTCTGAAATCTTTTCTGACGCGACGACCCGGGTGACACGACACACCCTGCTGCCCGGCCACAGCACCGGAACTCATACGCACGAATTTGATTACGTGGTGATTCCCGTGCGAGGGGGAACCGTTCAGGTTGATACCGACACCTCCTCGTTTGAATTCACTCTTGTGGCGCGCGAACCCTACGCCCGCGACTCTGGAATTACGCATTGCTTGACAAACTTCTCGGACTCCATTGTTGATTTTTTTGAAGTTGAGTATCTCTGAGGGCTACCCGTCCCAGGGAGTCTCTGTCAGAGGTTCTCCTTAGCGTTATAGACGTAAGGAGAACTCATGTTCATTGGAATAACGCTAGAAATCGAGGGCGGGCAAGAAGCTCGTATTCGCTTCCAGGGCACACCAGAGGGTGGTGCTGCGGTGCGATGCGAAGAAGCGCTGGGTTGCCGGCATGAGCTGAGCCAGGACCAGGTGGCCAGCTTGTTTGGATCCATCGACGTTCACTATGACGGTGATGCACTGGCCAGTGTCCGTTTAGTTATCCAGCAGGACAAAGTGGAGCTCCTGTTTCGAGCCCTTCACGCCGTTCCCTGGAGCCATGAGAGCACGAAAGAACTCCTTGAGCTCTATCTGACGGGCTTCACCCTGCAGATGTTGGCTCAGCATTTCCAGGTGGGCATCAGAGCGGTCGTTCGAAGACTGTCCCTAGTGGTGTTGGGGGATGAGAATCTGACCCAAGATTCCACCACAGCCCGCCACCAAAAGCCCTGGGATAACGACGAGATCCTGTTCCTGGCATCACAGATGCAACTGGGCAGAACCCCCACAGAGATTGCTGCCCTGATGGATAGAGACTCCCTCGGCATCGCCTTCAAGCTTTTCGAAGCCCTACCGGTCCCGATCTCTCGAGCCGTCCAAGACGACTACGGCATCGATGTCAGGAGAGAACCCCTAGGTCGGGTTCCCCTTGACGGGAAGCCGTTCTAAACACCACACCTCATAGCCGTCAGGACGCCTCATTTTTTCCTCTGCCGGAGCTAGTGATTCCCAGGCACACCTGGGATAGTGAGGGCAACGCAAGGAAAGAGGTCGTCATGGGTTTCGGTGAAGCAGTCAAGTCTTTTTGGTCCCACTACTCGAAGTTCAAGGGACGCTCATGTCGCTCTGAGTACTGGTGGATTCAGCTTTTCCTGGTTCTGACCAACCTTGCTGTCGCGGCTATTGACTTGGCCCTGATGGATGGTGACGTTGATCGTTTCATTGCCAACGGTGGTGGTGGAATTGTGGGGTTGATCTGGATTCTGGTCACCATTGTTCCCGCGCTGGCAGTCCTCGTTCGTCGCCTTCACGACACCGGTAAGACTGGCTGGTGGGCTTTGATCGGCTTTATTCCGCTTGCCGGAGCGATTGTCTTGCTGGTCTTCACAGTCTTGGATTCAGATGCTGGTGAGAACAAGTTTGGGGCGTCGCCCAAGGCTCTGGCGTAAATCAAACGATTGAATGCGGTGTGGGGTCAGCTCAGCCGCAACATTGCGTCGCTCGGAAAGCCGGAATTTATTCCTACGTGCTAGACGGTAAGGAGAAGCACCTAAATCTTCGGCAATTTACACCCAATCAAAAACGGGAGGCTTTCGAGAGGCAACTTGGCAAATGTGCAAACCCAAAGTATTCAGAGCACGATAGTGACGACAAGTTTGAGCTGTCCCAGATGGAAGGCGACCACATCACCCCCTGGTCGCAGGGCGGCAAGACAACTAGTGAAAATTGCCAAATGTTGTGCGTCCCTTGCAATCGAGCCAAGGGTTCCTCATAGGGCATCGCGCTGTTCTTGTCGTCAGTTAACTCCGCTCTCGCTCTAACCGAAAGTGGAATCTCGAGGATTTCCCTTGGAGCTGTACCTACCAGCGTTTTCGGGGGAGGGGTAAATGTTCAAGAGCGCTGACAACAACACCAGCGAGCCCAGGGCTTTGCTCACACCCGCACTTAGGAGGTTTTACCAAGACGACGGGCTTGGACTAGTACCTTGCTCAGGGATTAAGTCCGTGACCTTATGCGAGAGCTTCGGTGCGGGCTCTTGCCAAGGCTTGATTGGTTGAAGAACCTCACCGTAAGTGAGCTCAAACAGATCCACCACGGAATCAATGAAACTGCCACTCCCAGAGGCTCTCTTGGTTCCCATCTTGGCGAGCACCTCAACATGGAATTCAGAAATCTCGCGAGAATTGTCCAAATCGAATTCGTAGCTCCCGTCCAGCAAATCGCGGGACCGGTGAAGAGCTTCGGCACTTCTTGCTCTCTTGTATGTCCACGAGACGAAGGTATTCTCTGGCGCTTGCTTGAGCTGGCGAATTAGCCAACTTATCCGTGATTTATTTCGGCTGGAATTTGGTGCCGTAAGCGAGAAACCGCAATGCAACATTCCAGCAGCAATATCTGCTCGCATTTCTAACTCAGCTGCCGCTCCAGGAACCTTGATTGCGCCCTCGAGGGTCTTGGACTCGATGAGATTCTTTCCAGAGGCAGAAAGATGTTTCTTGTAATCAGCTTTTGCTGCTCGAGGGATCACCTCAGTCGCATTGACGCCTAAACGTGCAGAGAGTGTCAAGGCTGAGTATCTGACGAGGGACTCGAAATTGGCTATCACTTGGAGCACATCGTCGTCAGCTTTTCGGATTGACGAATTCTTTATACCTTCGCGCACTGAGATCCACGAGGCCCCCATGTCGTTGAACTCTGACGCGCCCGACGCATCTGATTGGAGGAATCTCACGAGCTCCTTTAGAACTAGGTCCTGCTCGCGATCATCGACCCCTTCGTGCTCGCTCATTACGAGTGATTCAGTAATGATGCGGATCCATGAGAGATGCGCGAGTTTTGTGGAGCGCAGTTTTCTTTGATCGATTCCAGAGATGGGATGGTCACCTGAAGCGTTGAGCAACTCATTACTGATTGTCACTAGTGCGTCGAACTTGTATTCCTTGCAGATGTCCAGGTAGGCGTTCACCTGAGATAGCTCAAGGTTGTTCTTACCTGTCTTAACCTCCACGAGGCAGAACCATTCAGATTTTCCTCGTTTGACCACGACGAGACCATCTGGGCGTATCTTCTTCGTACCCATTTTGAACTCAGGCTCGATATAAGTCTCGATTGAACCTTTTGGGGCGCCCAGAGGTTTGAGGAAGACGTGAGCGAGGTCAGGAACAATTCGCAGAACGGCGAGGAATGCACTTGAAGCGCGCCGTTCCTGATCCAGAGCGCCTTTGATTCCTGTTATCGGAATTAGGCGCGAGACCTGAAATTTACTCGTGTCGATTGAGTTCATGCCCACTCCCTTCAGGCCGTCTTTCCCTATCCTTTCCTATTCTTACCCATGTTCAGTCCCCCTGTCCTGTGATGTCCCGTCCGGCCCCACGTGTTATGTCACTTCGGACAGCTGGTTTTTGTGAGATTTTCCCGTTCTCCCCGTTCGAAGATGAGGATTCCTCCTGCTGGGGCTTGGTTACCCATCAGGGTGTGGGTGGGCTGACGCTCTAGGTTGGTGGAGGAGGTTTCTATGGTTCGGTTGTTTGAGGGTGTTTCGGTGCGGGGGTTGAATGTTCCCTCTCGTTTGTGGGTCTCGCCCATGTGTCAGTACTCGGCTATCGAGGGAGTGGTGCAGTACTGGCACCACGTGCACCTGGGGGCGTGGGCAATCAATAAAGCAGGGCTGATTATTGCCGAGGCCACCGCTGTGGTGCCAGAGGGTCGCATTACTCCCGAGGACTCTGGGCTGTGGAATGACGAGCAAGAGGCTGCATGGAAGCCCATCCTTGCTTTCTCCCACACTCAGGGTGTTCCGATGGCTATTCAATTGGCTCACGCTGGCCGCAAAGCCTCCACGAGATCACCTTTCCAGGAGGGCGAAGCTGTGGTGAGGCCAGGGGAGGGCGGCTGGACACCAGAGGCACCCTCCGCCCAGGCGTATGAGGGATTGCTGGAACCAGCAGAGATGTCGGTGGAGCGAATTGGCGAAATCATCTCGGCCTTTGGCGAGTCCGCCACGAGAGCTGTGCGCGCAGGCTTTGACGCCATTGAAATCCACGCAGCCCATGGCTATTTGCTCCATGAGTTTCTATCCCCACTGTCTAATCACCGCACGGACAGCTATGGCGGGAGCTTTGAGAATCGCATCCGGATTGTTCTCGAGGTCGTTGACCGGGTGCGATCGGTGATGCCCGAGTCGATGCCGTTGTTTGTGCGCATCTCTGCCACAGACTGGTTCGAGGATGGCTGGAGCCTGGAGGAGTCCATCGCGCTCTCCGCGGTGCTCGAGCAGCACGGTGTGGACCTGATTGATGTCTCCTCTGGTGGTTTGGCTAAATCCCAACCGATAAAGCTGGGACCGGGATATCAAATGGGCTTTGCGAAGGCGATATCTGATGCGGTGTCGTGTGTGGTGGGGACTGTGGGACTTATCACCGAAGCCCAGCAGGCGGAAGACGCACTGCAGGATGGCGTGGGCGATGTGGTGTTGATGGGCAGGCAGTTCCTGCGGGAGCCCTCCTACGCGCTGCGTGCAGCCAGAGAGCTTGGAGCAGATCTGTCCTGGCCTGGACAGTATGAGCGGGCAAAAATCTAATTCGCGGTGAGGGCATCTCGACTACCCGATGTAATCACGAAATGTCACATGATTTCTGTTTCTTTTTGTGACAATATGGAGGCCTCAGCGGTATATCCAGTGTCACGAGGGAAGGTTCGAGCAGCATGTGGCTAGACGATGTTTTCGGCGTGAAGAAACCTGTCATTGCCATGTTGCATCTGATGGCGTTGCCTGGCGATCCTGGTTTTGACACGGTCGGCGGGATGCGCGCGGTTATCGATCGCGCGAAACGAGAGTTAGATGCGCTGCAATCCGGCGGCGTTGACGCCGTCATGTTCTCGAATGAATTCAGTCTTCCCTATCTGACGAAGACTGAACCCATTACCTCTATCGCAATGGCCCGCATCATTGGCGAGTTGCAGGCAGATATTTCCAGCCCGTTTGGCGTCAATGTGCTGTGGGATGGAATTGCGTCCATCGACCTCGCGGCAGCTACCGGAGCGTCCTTTGTCCGGGAGATTTTCACCGGGGTGTATGCCAGTGATTTTGGGTTGTGGGACACCAACGTCGGACAGGCCGCCCGCCACCGCGCCCGCATAGGCGCGCAGAACGTGAAGTTGCTCTTCAACATCGTGCCGGAATCTGCGACGTATCTGGCTCAGAGGGACATCGTGGACCTCACCAAGACAACCGTTTTTGCCACTCTGCCCGATGCCCTGTGCGTCTCCGGCCTCACCGCTGGTGCCTCTACGGACACTCAGGTGCTCACCCAGGTGAAGGGGGCAGCGGGGGAAGTTCCGGTGTTTGTGAACACCGGTGTTCGAGCTCACAACGCTGAAGAGCAGCTCAGCGTTGCTGATGGTGCCGTGATTGGCACCTATTTCAAGAAAGATGGAATCTTCGAAAATCCTGCTGATCGCAGCAGGGTTGAGGAGCTGATGGGCGTGGTGAAAGCGATGCGGACCTGAGCTCGCCGTTTCCTGTCACCCTCCGTGACCGAGCCGGCGCCCCGCGCTAGCCTGGCGTCACAGGATTCACGACGATACCGAGAACAAGGAGGTTCTTACTCATGACAACCGAACACCTCATCGTGGTGGCAATCGCCACTGCCCAAGCGGGACGCGAAGCGGAGCTCAAGTCGAGGCTGGAGGGAGTTGCTACCGCCTCCTGGGACGAACCAGGAGTTGTCAGCTATGCCGTTCACGACCTTCGCGATGCGCCCGGATCGTTCATGATGGTCGAGGTGTATGCCTCCCAGAAGGCCTTTGATGCTCACCTGGAGACACCTCATGTCACAGCGTTGATTGCTGACCTGGGTTCCCTTGTGGAGGGCGAACTCGTCGTGCACCAGGGCGTGGCAACAGACTTTTCCCACGGGCCCAAGGGAGTGCTGTAGGTATGGCCGTTGAGTCCACGGGGAACCTCGTCGGGTTGGCGTTGCCCGCCTGGGAACTCGTCGACGGCAACGGACACACCCATCAGCTGCGGGAGCAGGGCCATCGCGCCACCCTGGTGGCCTTTGTCTGCAATCACTGCCCCTATGTTCAGCACGTGGAAAAACCCTTGGGCGAGATGGTCCAGCGGTATTCCTCGCAGGGCCTCCGCACCGTGGCTGTAGTGAGCAACAACGTTGCTGATTACCCCGAAGATGATGTCCCCGGAATGAAAGAGCAAATCAGTCGCGCAGGGTGGGACTTCCCCTACCTCATCGATGCCGACCAGCGATTCGCGCGCGAACTGGGGGCGGTCTGCACTCCCGATTTCTTCTTGTTTGATGCCGGCCTTTCTCTGAGCTATCGAGGAGCATTTGACGCGTCGTCACCCAAAAACGGCAACCCGGTGACGGGGGAGCTGTTGGACAATGCCATCGCGATGACGTTGGCGGGTCACGAGGTACCCCTTCCGCACCGACCCGCGATGGGCTGTGGCATTAAATGGATCGCCGGAATGGAGCCCCAGGAGTCATAGTGATGGATGTTCAGTTCGAACGACGGAAACTGCTGGCGAGCGAACGCAAGCAGAAGATTCTCGAGTGGGTGGCCTCGGAAGAGGCCATCGACTTTGCAAGCCTTGCTCGCCTCCTGGACGTATCGGTCATGACTGTTCGCCGAGATGTTCGGCATCTGGTGGACCAGGGATATATGACGCTGACTCGCGGTGGCGCGACAGCCCATCTCTCGCGTTCGCTCGACATTTTGGTAAACCCTCGAGCCTTTGATTCCAGTGTTGCGAAGGCTCGCATTGGGGAATTTGCCGCTCGCAACATGACACCGGGGGATGTCATCTTTGTCGGGACGGGGTCAACCACAGCCCAGTTCATCCAGTATTTGAACCCCGATCAAAATTTGACCGTCATTACCCCGTCGTTGCCCCATGCGTCATTCCTCGCGACTCGTGGTGTTCGCGTAATCAGTACCGGTGGAATCGTCGCGACGGAGGATCTCGCCCAAAGTGGTTCTATTGCCGCCTCGAGTATCTCGCGATACAACGCCAACCTGGCCGTGATTGGAGCACAAGGAATTTCGAACAAGTCTGGATTGAGCGAAGTGAACTCCGAAATTTCGGACCTGAATCGGTTGATGGTGGAGCACTCGGATAAGACGTGGGTTCTCGCCGATCTATCGAAGGCTGGGGCACAAAGTCCCTACCACGCCGTCGATTTGGAGGAGGTCAACACGATCGTCACCACACACGATGGTGTTGACCTGTTCGAGTTCGAGGTGGAGGGTGCGTGCGAGATTCTGAGTGCACCGTTGTCATCCTTCACCTTCCCTCAATCAGCGTAAGTAACATTTTCTAACACTTTATGTGTCATAATTTGTGTTAATGAGAAGTCCTGCGGAGTGACCTCACTGGCCACAATGGCCAGTTTTGGTGCCCGGTTGAGGGTCTTTTCGCAACGCAGCGGGTCATGTGAAGGAGTCGATGATGACAAAGATTGCCTATTTGGGCATGGGAACTATGGGCAGCGGGATGGCAGCCAACCTCGCGAAGGCCGGGCACGACGTCTCGGCATGGAATAGGACTCCCAAGACCAGTCCGGTGCTCCAAGCCGCCGACCTGCGTGTGTCCACTGACCTTGCTTCGACACTCGAGGGTGCCGAAGTTGTGATGTACTGCCTCTCCGACGACAAGGCCGTTGACGACCTCGTTTTTGGAGCTCACGACCTTCTGAATCATGTACCTGCCGGTGCTATGGTCATCGACCTTTCCACTATCGACCCCGAGACCAGCGCCAAAGAGCGCGCAGCCTTCGAAGCCAAAGGCCATGCCTTCCTCGATGCTCCCGTTTTTGGGACCAAAGGCGAAGCCGAAGGAGCTGGTCTGTGGATCGTGGTTGGAGGGCCTCGCGATGTTTTTGACACAGCGCTGCCGCTCTTCCAGGCCATCAGCGAAACCGTCCACTACATGGGCGAGGGTGGTCAGGGAACCGCGATGAAGTTGGTGGGCAATCTTCTTGTTGCCTCACAGCTGCAGGCGCTCGGCGAAGCTCTGACGCTCGCGAAGAAAGCAGGGCTCAATCTCGGAGATGTTCAAGAGGTTCTCGATGTTGCCGACTTCCGCACCCCGATCTACTACGGAGTAGGACGCGGGGCCCAGGTCGGTGACTACACGGTGAACTTTGCCCTGAAACTGATGCTCAAAGACGCCAAGCTCATCCAAGATTTCGCAGGTCGTCTTGGTTCACCGGTCCCCACCGCGGCGACCGCGCAGAAATACATCGAGGAGTCCATCAAGGATGGGCACGGTGAGCTCAATGCATCAGCACTGATACTTGCAATCGCGAAAGAAGCAGGGGTCGACCTTGCTCAGTAAGAACGCTGAGAAGATGTTCCACCCGGCATCGGGTCGCTGCATCAATATTGCGATGGACCTTGGAGTCTTTGGCGCGCGCTCGTTTTCCAACGGTATTGAGGACCTCCCAAAGGCCCTGGCCACGATCGCAGGAGCCAACCCCGACGTGATCCAGCTCAACCCTGGAGGGTTACGGTCCCTGACAGATGCGGGAATTGCCCAGGACCAAGTCGTGGCATTGCGCCTTGACGTGACGAACGTGTACGAGCCCCGTGTCGTAGAGAAAGCGTGGGACACAGCCCACCCCAACACCTTGGCAGATGCGGAGCATCCCTCGGTGGGCTGTGTTGTACTGAATCTCCTCGAGCTGAATAACAACACCGCGCTGCAAGAGCAGTGCATTGCGAATATTCAGGAGATTGGAGCCCTAGCTCGAGCCCGCGGAATCTCCATGATGGTCGAGCCGCTGGTGATGACGACAAACCCCGACGGAGGGTCGAGCTCGGTGTCAGATCCCGAGAAGATCGCCACCCTCGTTCGCCAAGCTGTCGAGCTCGGTGCGGACATCATCAAGGTTGACCCGGTGGAGCCCATGGAGCGTTTTTCCGAAGTGGTCGCCATTGCTCACCCCATACCGGTTCTGGTTCGCGGTGGTGGCAAAGTCACGACACGCGAGCTGCTCGAGCGCACCAAAATTGCCATCGAGGTGGGAGCAAAGGGTGTGGTGTACGGACGTAACGTTGTCCAACACCCGAACCCCGCCTCACTCGTCGCGGCACTCCAAGCGATTGTCCACCACGATGCCTCAGTGGATGAGGCGCTCGCCCTGGTTAAGGAGTGATTGTGCCAACAATGAAGGCAGCTGTGCTGACGGGTGTCGGCGAAGTGGAAATCCAGGATATTCCTGTCCCCGAGCTTGGTTCCCGTGAAGTGCTGGTCAAGATTGGCGCTGCCTCCATCTGCTCGTGGGAACAGCGAACCTACATCGGTAAGCAGAAGCCTGGCTTTCCTTTCCTCGGGGGACACGAGAACGCTGGAGAGGTCGTTGCTATTGCTCCTGATGTCACCACAGTCAGCGTGGGAGACCGCGTAACCCTCGGCCCCACGCAGTGCGGGACCTGCCGAGCGTGTCTGCGCGGCGAAGACAAGGGGTGCGTGGAGCATTTCCAGTATTTCTCCCTGAAGGGCGGCGAGCTTGGCCCGGGCGGATTCTTGGAATACAAAGTCCACCGCGAGGACGGCTGTTTCCCCGTCGGCGATGCCCCTTTCGAGCTCGCATGTTTGGCCGAGCCACTCTCCTGCGCCGTCCACGGTGTTCGACTCATGGGTATGAAAGCCGGTGACACAGCGGTGGTCTTTGGTGCCGGTCCCATGGGCCTGCTCAACGCGATGGTTCTTCAGTTTGAGGGCGTGGACGTCACGCTGGTGGACATGGAACCCGAACGCCTGGACTATGCGGCTCACCATGGCATTCACAAGACCCTGCTGAGCTCCGGTGATGCAGTAGAGGCCATCCTGGAGGCATTTCCCGGAGGGGTTGATGGCGTCGTCACGGCGATCGGGTCGAAGTCAGTCAACGAGCAGGGACTGAAAGTGTTGCAACCCCGCGGGACACTCTGTCTTTTTGCCTCTGCTCACCCTGTTGAGCCCTTAGAGCTTGACCCCAACTGGGTTCACAACACTGAGGTGCGCATCATCGGTGCCGTGAGTGCCGATATTCAGGACCACAAGAGGGCCACCGACATGATTGCGGCAGGAGATATTGACCTCACCCCCATCATGGAGAAGACGTTCCCGCTGAGCGACGCAAAAGCGGCATTCGACTATCTGTCGGCAAAACCGTCCTACCGTGTGGCGCTTATCCCCTAGTAGCCAAGGTCATGGAGCGTGTGCATGTGCTCCTTCGTCGCCTGGTAGAGCCCGGTGTAAATCTCGTGCAGTGGGGCGTATGTCTCCGCCATCTCTGGGTTGGGCACCACTGTCGTACCCTCTCCCTGCCACTGCCGAATGACCTCTGGTCCGCTGACAAGTCCGATGGCAATAGCGGCAAGTAGAGCGTCACCATAAGATGCTCCCACGGTCACAGGCGCAACTTTTTGGGGCACCCCGCTAATGTCGCTCACGCTCTGGAGCCATACGGCGTTCTTTGTCCCACCACCAACGGCTTGAATAGTGTGGGGCGGGGCTCCCATGTCGGTGAACATGTCGACATGCTGCTTGATGCCGTGTCCCATGCCCTCGAGTGTTCCCCTAAACAGATCTCCCCTCGTGTGGGTAAGGCTCAGTCCAAAAATCACGCCCTTCGCCTGAGGGTCGTTGATGGGAGTCCTTTCGCCGGAGAAGTAGGGCAAGACAATCACACCGTTCGAGCCCGGTTGCGATTCAGATGCCTCGCGCGTGAGAACGCCATACGCGGGTTCACCGCCAGCTTCCTCGGCGGCCACAAGATCACCTGCAAACGTGTCGCGAACCCACCTGGTCAGGGCGCCCGAGGTCGCCATACCGGCCAAGAGGCACCAGGTTCCTGGGAAGAGGTAGGGGGCGACCCAGAGACGTTCGTCACGCGCTTGGTCGTTGTCAGTCACCTGAATCATGAAAATGGTCGAGCCATACATCATCATCATTTCCCCGGGCTCTGTGACCCCGACGCTGAAGGATTCAGCCCCAGCGTCGATTGTGCCCACGGATACGGGGGTTCCCACGTTCAAGCCGGTTTCCTTGGCCGCCCACTCAGTAACGCCACCGGCCAACTCGTGGCTCCAGGCAAGTTCAGGAAGGCGCTCTCGCTCGACCACACCGTCGTTGAGTTCGTCGTTCCAGTCACGCTTCCATGGGTCATACATCGGGTGATGTGAGCCAGCCGAGAAGTGGTCCACGACTACCCGTCCGGTCAGTCTCGCGACAATGAAGGTGGTCGCATCGACAAACCACCGTGCCTTCTCGTAGACCTCGGGCTCGTTCTTCTTGATCCAGAGAATCTTGGGACCTGTCGCTTGGGAAGACAGGGCGTTTCCGCACGCGTTGAAGATGTAATCCGCGCCGTGGCGCTCGTTCATCTCGGCGATTTCCTCCACCGCTCGGGTGTCAACCCCGTAGAGAATTCCATTGCGCAAAGGCTGGAGGTTTTCATCGATGGGGAGAACATCAGGCCCAATAGCGCTGATGCCTACTCCTTTGATCTGATCCGGAGAGATTCCCTCGTTCGCCAACAGGGCCTTACTCACGTGCGCAACGTCGCCCCACCACGTCCCCTCGGGGTCGTGCTCAGCCCACCCGGCTCGAGGAAAAATCATTGTGTGGGGCATAACTTCCGTCGCCACCACGACTCCCTCGGGAGTCACGAGGACACCCTTAGTCTCGTAGGTTCCTACGTCGATTCCCATCAGTAGGTCGGTCGCCATTGTCTGCCTCCTGTTGTGTCGAGTGGTGGTTAGCCTCGGGTTCCATCCCAGTTCGCGGGAAAGGACGCCACCACCTGGGTGATGAGTGCCTGCAAGCCCTTCAAGTCATCCAGCGAGCACATTTCTATGCCGGTGTGGGTATAGCGGGTGGGCCAGCAGAGATCGAGCGAGGGTGTTCCCCCGTTGACGAACTGGACATACGACGCGTCGGTGAGCAATCCCATGGTTGCGTGTCGTTGAAGCGGCGTCGACGCAGTTATTGCACTGTTCTCCACCATCGTGACGAGGCCAGGGTGGGGAATCACACCGTTGAGTGTTCCTCGTCCATGGAAGCTATACAGCCCCATCACGGGACCCTTCCCGAGTGCCACGCCGTTCGGTGCACCCATCTCTGGAGTGTCGCCCGCCGCGACGAGATCCAGGGAAAACGCAGCGACTGGTCTAATCTTCTCGGCCGCCAGCATTGCTCCCCGAAGGTTGAACTCTTCCTGGACTGTCGCAACGAGAACCACGTTCACAGCGGCGGGGTTTGCCGCGAGGTGAGCGGCGAGACCCACCAACACAGCACATCCTCCGCGGTCGTCAATGCTTGTTCCCGCCACTGTGTTGTGAGCGAGGCGTTCGAACCGTGGTTCGTAGGCAACATGATCGCCCACCGCTATCCCCAGTGCGTGGACGTCCTCTGCTGAGGAGGCTCCAACATCGATGTAGGCCTTGTCGATGGTGGGAACCCGATACTTCATGTCCTCGGGCGTGAGGTGGTGTGGGGGAGTGCCCATCACGCCGGTCACGATATCTCCGCCGTGGGCGATGATCTTGACCACACTTCCCGGGAGCACTCGTTCGGGAACGCCTCCGAGTCTCACCACACGAATGAATCCTGAGTCCTCGATCTTGGTGACAATCATTCCCAATTGGTCGGTGTGGGCGAAGACCATGAGGGTGTCCTCTGTGGGCGAGGCCGCGTCAAACCTGGCCATGACATTGCCAAAAGAATCCACGGTTATGTTCTTCGTGAACTCACCAAGGTCATCCTTCATGAGCTGAATCATCGGCTCTTCCCTGCCCGACGTTGCTATCGTCAGGCAGTACTTCTCTAGCCGTTCATCAAGGCTCACGATTCTTTGGGGGCCTTATCTTTCTTCGCCCGCATCCTTCGCTTATCCACGTAGGTGTTGAGAATCATCACCGCAATGAGCACAAAACCTTGAGCGAGTTGGTAGAAGAACTGACTAAAGCGCAACGCGTTGAAGCCTGATGACACCATTTGGAGCACTGCGGTTGCCAGGATCACTCCGGTAACTGTTCCGAACCCGCCATAGGGGTTTACTCCACCGAGGACCACAATCACGATGGCGAGCAGCACGTAGGAGCTTCCATAGTCAGGGTTTGCGCTCGCGGAGCGAGACGCGATTATCAACCCTGCCAGCGCAGAGAGCCCACCGGAGAGCGTGTAGGTCATCAAGAGAACTTTCTTGACCCCGATGGCGCTGTAGGTTGCCGCTTCTTGGTTTGCCCCCACCAGCACGGACTGCATTCCCAGTCCGGTCTTGTTGATGTAGAGAGCGACGCCGGCGCCGGCGACCAGCAAGATGATCATAGGAATCGGAATACCGAGGAATGACCCATTACCAATGGCGGTGAACTCTGGGGGCAGACCGATGATGGACTGTCCGTTTCGAATTCCCACTGCGATGCCGTTATAGAGCGTGAGCGTTGCCAGAGTCGCGAGAATGGGAGTGACCCCGACACCGGCAATGATGGCGCCGTTGGCGAGACCGCTGATCAATCCCACGACGATGCCGATCACAATGGCAATAACGATCCAGAGATAGACATTGCCACCACCATCGGTCACCTGTGTGACTAAGAGATACGCCGTCGACAAGGCCGCCAGGTTTGACATGGAGACCACAGACAGGTCAATCCCCGCCGTCAACATGGCCAGCATGACTCCTAAGGCAAGCAGGGCGATTTCAGGGATCTGGAAGGCCATAGACACAAAGTTCCGTGGGGTAAGGAACAGGTCCGGCACCAAAATGCTGAAGGCAAGGAAGACAATGAGGGCGACGACAATCAGCTGAGTCAGCTTTCGGTCGCTCAGCAGCCGACGTGTGAGGTCTCTCGAAATATCTTTCACGATGCGTCCTCTTCAATCACGGTCGCCTGTTTCGCTCGCCGTTTGTCGGCGATGGCTTGGGACATCACACCAATAAGGAGCATCAATCCGATCGCGGCCCTCTGCCATGACCCTGGAATCCCGAGGAGAATCAGATTGTCTTTGATCAGGTTGATCAGCAGCACGCCGAGGATGGTTCCCGTGACGGTTCCGTAGCCTCCCATGATGCTGGCTCCCCCGAGAACGACAGCCGCGATGATTTCGAGCTCGGTCCCGGCGAGATCGTACGGATCGGCTTTCCGCTGGAGGGAAATATAGAGAATTCCTGCTACGCCCGAGAGAGCACCCACCAGCATGTAGATGCGAGCCTTTGTCCAGCGAACATTCATACCCATGCGGCGAGCAGATTCCTCGTTACCCCCGATCGCAAAGATTGTGCGACCAAACATGGTGCGACGCATCATGAAGGCAATGGCAATGGCAAGAATCAAAACCGGAATGACCAACACATGCAGTCGAGCAAGTGTCCCCGAGCCGGTCTGAATCGAAATAAGGTCGGCTGTCGAGAATTCATCGAGTCCGAGCGGGATGTTCGCGATGTAGACCGACCCGATGTAGCTGAGCAGGAAACCACGGAACATTCCTGTGGTCCCCAGTGTCGCAATCAGGGTAGGTAGTCCAAAGCCGGCTATCAGGAGTGCATTGACGCTTCCCAATATGGCGCCAACAATGGCGGCAAGCACGAGCGGAATCCACAAGCTATAGGTATCCAGGCCCAAGTTCAACATGATGACCACGGTCGTATATCCGGCAAAAATTCCCACAATGGGGAACGAAATATCGATACCACCGCTGACGAGAACGATGAGCAAACCGAGAGCGAACAGGATCTCGATGAGCGAGCTTCTCAACAGGTCAAACGGGGTTGCAATGGAGAAAAACACCGAGTTTGTAAACCCAATGACCAGGGAGAGCACCGCAATTGCGATGATGAGGAAGATTTCGTTGGGCGATCCAAAAAGCTGGAGCCCTTTTCTTTTGGAGAGTGGTGTGATGTAACTCATGCTGCGAGCTCCTTGTACAGTGACGACTCTGTAATGGCTGTATCGGTAAGTTCTGCGCTTACTTCTCCCTGATGCACGACCAGCACTCGGTGAGCTATTTGCACAATCTCGGGGATGTCATCCGACACGATGACAATGGCCATTCCCTCCAATGCTTTGTCTCGAATGATTTCGAGAATCTCTCTCTTGGACCCAATGTCTACTCCGACCGTGGGTCCGTTCAAAATCAGAACAGAAGGGGACATGGCCAGCCACTTCGCCAACACCACCCGTTGCTGGTTTCCTCCGGAAAGTGAGGTCGCAGGGTTGTCAGGGTTATCGGTCTTGATCTTGAGATCTGTGACCCACGTGTTCACCGTGTCGTTGATTTCCGCACCTTTGATGAAACCAGCAGCGCCCAGGAAACGCTCAATTGCGGATGCCATCACATTCCTGCGGATGGATTGGTTCAAAAAGAGGCCCTGGGTCAGGCGATCCTGTGGCACGTACCCGATTCCCGCAGATACCGCGCTTCGAGGACCCTTGAGAGCTATCGGCGTCCCCTTCACGCTGACCTCTCCCGATTCAATGGCCGTCATGCCGAAGAGAGCCTCGGCGATTTCATTACGGCCCGACCCCAGTAGTCCGGTGATTCCGAGAATCTCTCCGGCCTTGACAGAGAAGGACACATTCTTGAATCGACCTTTGGAGCTGATGTTGGAGACCTCCAACACCGTTGCGGTGTCGGAGGGAACCTCTGGTGCGAGCCGGACCTCTGTGACATCCAAGCCGGTCATCGCCAGAGAGATCGCTTTACGGTCGAAGTCCGCAATAGGTCCCTCGGCGGTGACGACACCGTTTCGCAAAATGGTGATGCTCTCCGCAATCTCCTGGACCTCGTCCAATTTGTGACTGACGAATACGGTGGCAACGCCTTTTTCTTTCAGGCTGCGCACGACGCTAAAGAGCTGATCGATTTCTTTGCGAGTGAGAGCTGTCGTTGCTTCGTCCATGAAGAGCAGCTTGACGCCTTGGTTGAGAGCTCTGGCAATGGCTACAAGCTGCTTTGACGACACGGGAATTGACTGCACCGTGGCGTCGAGATCAAGGTCGACTCCGATCAAGTCGAGCGCTTTGGCCGCCACCTCTCTGTTGCGCGCCGGGTTGACAAACTTACGCTTCTCCAGAAGGTCCGTCGACAGGGCGATGTTCTCAGCCACCGACAGATTGGGAATGAGAGAGAAGTCTTGAAAAATTACCTGCACGCCTTTGGCGACAGCCTCTCTCGGAGTGAGGGACTTGAGCCGCTCTTCGCCGAGAATGATGGTTCCCGAATCGGGAGTTTCAACACCACTCATGATTTTGATGAGCGTGGATTTACCTGAGCCGTTTTCTCCGGCGAGGCAGTGAATGTCGCCTGGAGTTACCTGAAAGCTCACGTTGCTGAGGGCTTTCGCTCCACCGAAAGCCTTGGAGATTCCGTCTGTCCCAAACACCGTTGTTGTCCCCTTTTACCTGTCTTCGTTGACGAGGTGGGGCGTCATTTCTGACGCCCCACCCGTGGTTTACAGCGTGTCTTGACTTACGCCAAGACTATTCCGTCTTTAGAACGGGTAGTCCGCTGCGTTGTCCTTGTCAACGATGACCCAGGCGCTTCCGTACCAGGTGGTAGGAACGTCGGGGCTCTGCTGGACGCTCTCGTAGCCGTCGAGGCCGAGGTCCATACCAGAGCTGAGTTCTTCACCATTGACGAGCATCTGAGCGATCTTCATCATGGCCTGACCTGCGAGTGCAGGGTCCCAGAAGAAGATCTTGTCGATTGCACCGGTGTCGAGGAACTTTCCAGCCAGTGAAGGAATGGAGGTTCCCATGACACACACGGAGTCGTTCAAGCCGAGCTCCTCAACAGCGCGTCCGATACCGACCACGTCAACTGCAGAAGATCCCTGGATACCTTTGAGGTCCGGGTACTTCTTCAGCAGCTCTTTGGTCTGCTCGTATGCGATGTCAGCGTCTTCCTTGGACTCCAGTGGGTCCTCAACGCGCACGACGTCGGGGTAGTTAGCCTCGGCCTGAGCCAGTGCTCCAGCAACCCACTGCATGTGGCTCTCAGCAGTCACCTGACCAACGAAAGCAGCGTACTGTCCTTCGTTGCCCATGCACTCTGCGAGGTTGTCCATGATGGTCTCGCCGTATGCGGTGTTGTCGAATGCCTCGATGTCAGCGTCAGTGTTCTTCTGTGACGCTGCTTCGTGGGTAACGATGACGATTCCTGCGTCGCGAGCCTTCTGGAAGACACCCTCCAGGGACTCAGGTGAGTTAGGAACAACGGTGATGGCGTTAACGCCCTGAGCGATGAGGTCCTCAACAAGGCGAACCTGCTTCTCGGGGCTAGCGTCATCGGCACCGGTCTGGCTGGCGTCAATACCACTGTCGCCAGCAAAGGCGACAATGCCTTCGTCCATGCGGTCAAACCAGCCCACACCGATGAGCTTCACTACGTTGACAAAACGCAGATCCTCCGATGCAGTAGTTCCGCCGCCTGCTCCGCCGGCACAACCGGACAGAGTCAATGCGACAGCAGCTGCTGCTGCAACTCCAATCTTGGTTTTCTTCAACCTATGCCTCCCTTATGTTGGTGCCAACCCGTTCGGGATGATCGGGTTGTTGGTTAGGTGTCAGAAACATTACACTCGAAACTGCACCAAATGTTCCAAAATGTGAAAAACCCGTCACGATTGTGTGACGATTTGTGAATTGACAAAGGGGTCCCGATGCAAAAAATCTTGAACAGCCCGGTGGAATTCGTCCAGGAGATGCTCGAAGGAATCCTTCTGGCCCATCCCAACCAGCTCGATGCGGTGGGGGGAGATAACCACGCTCTGGTGCGCGCAGATGCTCCGGTCGCGGGCAAGGTTGCGATTGCGACCGGTGGCGGTTCAGGCCACCTTCCGCTGTTCCTGGGATACGTCGGCAAAGGAATGTTGGACGGGGTTGCAGTCGGAGATGTTTTCCAGAGCCCCAGCGCTGACCAGATGCTCGAGGTCACGAAACGAATCGACGGTGGTGCCGGGGTTCTGTACCTTTACGGCAACTACGGCGGGGATGTTCTGAACTTTGATCTTGCGGCAGAACTCGCTGCGGTCGACGGAATACGAGTGGAGACGGTGCTCGGCGCTGACGATGTTGCCTCTGCCCCCAAGGGAGACGAAGCCCGCCGCCGAGGCATCGCGGGAATCTTCTTCCTCTACAAAGTCGCGGGTGCGGCAGCCGATGCGGGTCTCGACCTCGATGGAGTCCTTGCTGCCACCCAGAAAGCAGCTCACCACACGAGGACTATGGGCGTTGCTCTCAGCCCGGTGACCCTTCCCGCTAACGGCAAGCCGACCTTTGAGCTTCCCGCTGGTGAGATGGAAATTGGAATGGGAATTCACGGTGAACCGGGCATCAGTCGAACAGCGCTTGCCGGTGCCGACGCCATCACGGAAGAGCTCGTCGCGAAGTTGGACGCTGATCTCGACCTCAGCGCAGGCGACGAGGTCGCAGTGTTGATGAACGGGCTTGGCTCGACACCTCAGGAGGAGCTGTACATCATGTTCCGCAAGGTTTCACACATTCTTGCCGCGAAGAAGGTGTCGGTCTATCGCACCTATGTTGGTGAGTTTGCGACGTCTCTCGAAATGGCGGGTGCGTCAATCTCCATGATGCGCCTCGACGCAGACCTCAAGAAGTACGTCGACCACGCCGTCCACACTCCATTTTTCACGCAGGCGTAATGGACGCATTTGTAGCGGCCCTGGAGAAACTTGCGGCAGGGCTTGAGGAACATTCCGACGAGTTCACTCGGCTCGATAGTGAAGCCGGCGATGGTGATCTTGGCCTAACAGCCGGGAAGATTGCGGTAGGAATCAGATTGGCGCTGAGCGAGCCTGGTGACTCCGTCAAGCAGTTGATTTTGAATCTCGGCAAAGAGATATCGAAAGCTGCGCCGTCCACGTTTGGAACTCTCTACGCGAGTGGATTTCTGGCTGCCGGACTGGCCATCAACGACGAGGATGATGCGCTCGTCCAACTCCGCTCGGGTCTCCAGGCGGCGTTGGAGAAGATCGCTCAGCGGGGAAAGTCGGAGGAGGGGCAGCGCACGCTTCTCGATGCTCTCGGTCCAGCCGCCAGGGCGGCTGCGTCATCTCCTGATGTGCCAGCCGCTCTTGTCAGCGCTGCGGCCGCCGCGGGAGAGGGAGTCGAAGCGACGAAAGCTATGACTCCCCAACACGGCCGGGCCGGATGGATCGGAGAGCGCGCGCGAGGGATCGCTGATGCTGGAGCAACGGTAATTTGGCGCTCCTTCCAATCGATGAGTTCCTAACACCATGCCGGAGAGTCGCACCCTCTCGCCTGATGACGTTGCGCGGGTTCATGTCGTCGCACAATCCATCAGGGCCTATGCGGCGGAGTGGGCCATACGGGCAAACGGCGGTTATCTTGCTCAGGCCTGTGGGACCGCCGAGTTGCTCTCCCTTCTGCACACCACGGTGCTAGAGCTGGGCCCCTCTGATGCGCCCCATTCGCCCCCTCGGTTCGTTTCACCACCGTCCCCCGGTAATCCGGGTGTTCGAGGAGAGGATTGGCTTGGGGCCGGCCCCGATGCCCTCATCATCTCGCCTGCTCACTACGCCACCGCCCAGTACGCTGCACTGGTCGCCACTGGGCGTCTTGCACCCACCGCGTTGATCGAGAGCTCCACTGACGGTGGCCTCCTGGAGATGATTGGCGCGGAGCACTCCCCGGGCATGGCGGTCACGAGTGGCTCGTTAGGGATTGCTCTGGGGGTCGGTGTTGGCCGAGCGCTTGCTCGCAAAGCGCAAAAACGGCCCGGGGATATTTGGGTCGTGATTTCTGATGGTGAGTTGCAAGAGGGATCAACGTGGGAAGCCGTGCAGCTCGCTGCAGCGAAAGGGCTGGACAACCTTCGAATTGTTCTCGATCGCAACAATATGCAAGTGGACGGTCAGATGGCCGGTGTGATGCCGATTGGGGATGTCGGAGCTAAGCTCCGAGCTTTTGGGCTGGACGTGCTCGAGCACAGTGCCCATGATGTGCCAGGACTCTGGAATTCCTTGGAAGAGCTCAAGCGCTCCGAGGGGCCAGCGATTCTTGTGAGCCATTCCGAGCCGTGGCGAGGATTTGGGATTTTGGAACCTCGGTGGGGTCAGAACAAATTGCATTTTGTCCGCCTCACTCCTGAGGAAAAAATAGATCTGCAGAGAGAGGTGGCGGAGATTTGGGCGATGTCATAGTCAAACCTTTTTATGCGGCTCTTCGTGACCATGGGAGCGCTCACGACGAGGTCACCGTGGTGACCAATGATTTGACGGCGAGTTGTGAGGCGGATGGGTTCCGTGACGCTTTCCCAGAGCGCCACGTTTCTGCGGGAATGGCTGAGCAGGCTCTCGTGTCAGCGCTGTCGGGAATGGCACAGGAGGGGCTCTATCCCATCTATACGTCGTTCGCAGTCTTTTGCACCCGGCGCCCCTATGAGCAGGTAGCCCTCACCCTGGCCTATCCGGCGCGAAAAGTGACGTTAGTGGGATTCCTCCCGGGACTCACGACGCCCGGGGGAGTCACTCATCAAGCGGTTGACGATATCGGCCTGATGACCGGGCTGCCCAATATGACCGTCGTGGAAGCAGCGGATGCCACCGACATGCTCACTGTTCTGGATGCTGTCTATCCGGTTGAGGGCCCGGTGTATGTTCGGGGCTTACGCGGGGAAGTCCCGAAGCTCTTCGTGGAGCCCCTCCGGTTGGGGCACCATCGGACAATCCGTGAGGGCTCAGACGTGGTGGTGCTGGTGTCAGGGCACCTCACTCAGTCGGCCATTGCGGTCGTTGATGACATCCGACGGGACTTCCCCGATGTGGGGCTACTCAATGTTTCTACCCTCAAGCCCTTCGATGATGAGGACCTGATTCGGAAGCTCATCTCCGCCCAGCACGTCATCACGGTGGAGAACCACTGGATCGGCAGTGGTCTAGGTCGTATTGTCGCTGGAGTCTTGGTGGATCATCGATCCTCAGCTCACTTGACCCGAGTAGGAGTGGGCGACACCTTTACTCACGGCGGCTCGGCGAGCTATCTCGAGGACTTCTATGGTTTGAGCTCTTCCCACATTCGTCGCGCCGTTCTGGGCGCGCTCGGGGCGGACATTGAGGAGCAGGGTGTCAGCGACGGCGGAGGTCTCGTTGGGCTCACCGAGGGAGTAGCCGAGGGGCTCTAGCCATTACGGACGGCGGAGTGTTCGCTCAGGAGCCCTCCACTGTGGTGTGGGCAACGCCTGAGGAGAGAGCAGTCCCGGTTTGGGCACTATGAAAGGTGACAGCTCGAGGGGGGCGTAGCCCGACCCACGCGGGCTCCCTCGCCGCCTCGGGCGCGACTTTGTCATAACATATTGTCAAAGTTTCCAATTTGTTAGGTGAGATGGTGCGCAAGACAGAAGTACT
>Ga0209654_1000898_pt1 | contig 26288 bp, 15 predicted proteins | sample SaaInl1SG_22_DNA_FD_184646 | JGI IMG/M metagenome (GOLD analysis project Ga0209654, IMG submission 184646) | Marine microbial communities from expanding oxygen minimum zones in the Saanich Inlet - ESP_161SG_22_DNA (SPAdes) (version 2) | ecosystem: Environmental > Aquatic > Marine > Intertidal... | reverse complement strand
GATTCTTCGTGGTTCGGTGGTTTCTAGAGCAAAGTCATTAGGATACACACCTCGCTCTACACGTGGAGCGCAAGCGATTGGTAATATTGCTGTAACAGGAACTGGTTCTTTACCTGCGTCAATTACCATACCAAAGTATACTAGATTTTCAACAACTGTTGATGATGTGTCATATACATTTAGTACAACTGAAGCAACTACTGTCACTCCATCAGGTTCAGTTTATACTGCAACAGGCGCGACTATTACTGAGGGTGAGATAGTAACACAAACGTTCACTAAAACATCCCAAGATGATCAACGATTTGTAATTAACAACGAGAATGTTGATACTACTACAATGACTGTTACAGTTAAAGTATCTGCAGCAAATCCAGTTACCGCAGCATATACTTTAGCGAGTGATATAACTGAAGTTGGGGCAGATTCTACTGTCTATTTCTTAGTAGAAAACATTGACGGATATTATGAGCTAGTATTTGGTGATGGTCAAGTCGGTAAAGCATTGGATACAGGAAATGTAATTACTGTAAAATATCTTACATCATCAGGCACAGCTCCTAATGGTGCGAGTACGTTTACTGCATTAGATTCAGTAGCAGGATATACAGGCGTGACGTTTACTACGACAACTGATGCTGCTGGTGGTGCTGTTAGGGAAAGTGTTGATTCTATCAAGTTCAATGCTCCCAGAACGTATGCGACTCAGAACAGAGCGGTTACTAGCGAAGATTACAAACGTATCCTCCAAAGAGAGTACACAGCGGCAGAAGATTTTGCTGTCTGGGGTGGTGAGGATAATGATCCTGTCACTTACGGTAAAGTGTTCATTTCAGTCAAACCTATATCTGGTACAACGTTAACAAACTCAGCCAAAGATGCTATTGTCAGTTTATTGAGAGAGTATAATGTTCTTTCTGTTGTGCCTGAGGTTGTTGATCCAGATTATTTGTATCTCAAACTGAATATTGATGCGAGATACAATCCTAAGCAAACCACTGAAACAGGTTCACAATTAGGTGCCAGAATAAAAACTGAAGTAGAATCCTACATCGATAATGATCTTGAAAAGTTTGACGCATATTTTAGATATTCCAAACTTACAGGGTTAATTGATGATTTAGATTCAGCTATCAAAAATAATGTAACAACTGTTACAATGAAGAAAAAGATCACGCCAACTGCGACAGCGCAAAGATTTGAAATTAACTTCAATAATGCGATTGATGGTGTGACAGGTTCACGCCCATCAAGTCATCCTGCAGGTGCAGGTAACAAAGTAAGCTCGGGATTGTTCACATACGCTGGTCTGACCAACTGCCAACTTGAAGATAATGGTAATGCCATCAGAATTTATAGAACTGTTGGTGGCTCAAACGTCGTTATTGAACAAAACGCAGGAACAGTTGATTATGACACAGGTAAAATTATATTGACTAATTTTGCTGTTTCTGCTTTGAACGATGGTGGAACTGAATTAGACATTTTTGCAGAGCCAGTTGGTCAAGATATAATTCCAGTAAGAAATCAAATTATCACCTATGAAACTGCTGATATTACAGTCACTATGACAAATGATAATAATATCATCACTGATAGGCTCACTGCGGTAACAACTTAATGGCAAGCAGTAATAATTTAGTTTCATTTCTAGTATCCGAACAAGTCCCTGACTTTGTTAGAGACGATCATCCTAATTTTGTAAATTTTGTTAAAGCATACTACGAATTTCTTGAGCAAAACACTGGACCGATATACAGATCTAAGAACTTAAATTATTACAACGATATTGATGAATCTCTTGATGAGTTTGTTGAATACTTAAGAAGAGAATTTGCTGAAGGATTACCAACTTCAATACTTGGTGATAAAAGATTAGTCATCAAATTTATTAAAGATTTATATCGAAGAAAGGGTTCTCGGGAAGCGTATAAGTTTTTATTCAGAGAACTTTATGGGGAAGAGATTGATCTAGATTTCCCTGGAGAAGATGTAATTAAAGCATCTGATTCAGTTTGGGAAAGAGATATTAAACTGCGTGTTATTGAAACAGATGCGGTAAAAGCTGACAGATTACTTTTTTCTGAGGGTGTTACTGTAATTGGTACATCGACTTCTGCGAATGCTATTATTTCTGGTTCGGTGACAAAAGTAATTAATGGTCAAGAGATATTAGAATTAGATTTAGCTACACTAAATGGGCAGTTTAGTTCTAATGACTCAATCAAGTTCACGGATTCATTAGAAACGTATCCTCTTGCTAACGTGATCGGGGCAATCACAATTAATGATGGTGGTTCATTCTACACAGTAAATGATACTGCGACAGCTTCCATCGGTGGTAAACTTGGTAAGTTGCGTGTAACAGCAGTTGATAGTGAAAATTCTAATGCTATTCAAACTATGGTTGTTGATGATTTTGGTGCCAGTTTTTCTGGTGTCCCGACTGTAACATTTGATGATGGCAATAATTCAGCCAACGTCACTGTTGCAATTACAGGTACAGCATTGTTTGAGGGTGCATACACTGATACTAGAAGTTTGGTTTCAGAATCAACTACTAAGTTATTTGATGGTGTGAAGTATCAATATTATTCATATATTATTCGTGTCGGACTTTCTATTGACACATATAAGAATATTGTTAAAGAACTTATACACCCAGCAGGTATGGAATTATTTGGTGAGGTGACGATTCGTTCAACTTTGAATGGACGTATTTTAAGATCTGTAGGAAATGCATTCCCGACAGGTGCTTCACCGTATAAGCTGATGTCTATCATTCTGGCAGCAACACCAGTTAATGCACAGGCAAACGTACAACCATTGTTTTACGATAAAGAATTTGCGCTCAGAACATTCGTTAGTGCTAATAGCCAAATTCAAATTACATCACCGTTTGAAGTTGAGACTAGACCTGAAGTTATCGCTTCTTTATATTCTTCAAACAATTATTCGCAAATACTGGGTGTTGCGAATAGAAACAAAGTGTTAGACCCAGAGTTTACCAGTTCACCAATTACAATCGGGAACTGGAAGTCTGACCAAATAACAGGTTTTTCAGACAGACCGATAAGTTTATTCCCAGGATTAACAAAAGCAATTGCGAGAAGTTCAAGTATCGATCTTGAATCAGTATAAATAAAATTATGAATTCATAGGAGACAGTAATGCCAGCCATCATTACCACAAAGTTTCGCGTCCACAATGCTGAGCAATTTAAGGAAGCATTTAGTGAAACTGCAAACAACAAAATGTATCTGTTTATTGGGCGTCCCCAAGCGTTCGCAGACGATAACAGTCCACCAACCCCAGTAGATACTACGCAAAGCACAGATTATCATGCTTGGTACGATATGCTTGCTGCAAAAAGAATTACTTCTACTGACGTTTCTCATGCGATTCGTCGGTATGATTGGACTTCTGGGACAACATACACTCAGTACGATAATACTGCCGATTTGGTAAATGAACAGTTTTATGTTTACACCGATGATGACAATATCTATAAAGTCATTGGTAACGCCAATAGCGCAACCTCTACCGTAAAACCAACAGGAACTTCAAACCTTGTATTTGAAACTTCTGATGGTTACAAGTGGAAATATATGTATTCTGTCGGAGCTGGTGACGCGATTAAGTTCCAGACTACAAGTTTTATTCCAGCAAGCGTTTTAACATCAGACGACGGTTCTTCGCAGTATGATGTACAAAGCACAGCTGTTGATGGTGAAATTAATAACATTATTATTTCATCAGCTGGATCAAACTATGCTTCTGCTCCTACAGTCACTATTACTGGTGATGGTGAAGGTGCTACGGCAACTGCATCAATTAGTGGTAATACGCTGAACGCAATTACGATTACGAATGGTGGTAATGGCTACACCAACGCAACTGTAACGCTGACTGGCGGAAATACTACATCATCTGTTGCCGCAGCTCGAGCTCTTGTTTCTCCAAAGGGTGGGCATGGTTCTAATCCTATTGAAGAACTTCATGGATTCTTCGTTGTAATGAATGCTCGACTTGATGGTTCTGAATCATCAAATACGTTTACTGTTGCAAACGATTTCCGCAAAGTTGGTGTAGTAAGAGATCCAACCACATACGGAACATCTGATGTTGCAACTGCTACAGCTTATCGTCAAACATATCGCTATACAGTTTCTGGAGTTTCAGGTACACCTGCTGCTGACGAAACAATTACATTTAGTGGTGGCGCGACAGGAATTGTTGTTGAATATGATTCAGGTGGACCATATGTTTATGTAACTAATCAACCTAATGAAGTTGCAAATACTGAAACGTTCACTACAACTGGTGGTGCGTCAGGAACAGTCGATTCTTCTGATAATCCAGGATTAAATCCATACAGTGGTGATGTGATTTACTTAGAGAATCGTGCACCGATTAACAGGGCAGCGGATCAGCTGGAAGATATCAAACTAATTATTGAGTTTTAATCTATGCCAATCGTACAATCCCAGTCGCCATATTTTGATGATTATGACGAAACTAAGAATTTTCACCAAATCTTGTTTCGTCCAGGATTTGGTGTTCAGGCTCGCGAATTATCGCAGTTACAAACTATTCTACAGGATCAAGTTGGTAGACTAGGAGAGCATTTCTTTAAAAATGGTTCACCATTAACAGGTGGTAGCATTTTTTCTGATTTAGCTACATCTATTAAACTTGATACTGGTTCGAATAACGTCAGCCTGTCATTATTTTCGAATACAGTAGCAAAGTCTTCAGACGGACTTTCATTCTTCGTGAAGCAGGTTGTACCAGCAACTGGGGGTGATCCAGATACAATTATTGGCTCGTTCAAAACATCAATATATTCTGCTAACAGTACTGTTGCTAGATACAGTTTTTTTGCTAATAATGAAACATTAAGTTTTTATACAGCTAACGGTACGACATTAATTGGTACAGCTAATACTGCATCAATAGCAAATGTAAATTTTGATGCTACACTGATCCATCAATCGAATGGTATATTTTACGTTGATGGTTATGCCGTCAGAGTAGATGACGGAACTGTGATAGCAAGCAAGTACAATTCTAATTCTAGTTTTGTATACGGATTAACTAGATCAACTTCTCTGATATCGTCAGATGATGATAGCAGTTTATTGGATAATGCCACAGGTGCTTCAAACTTTACAGCTCCTGGAGCACACAGATTAAAACTCACTTTAACGCCAACTGTAATTTCTTTGTCAGATAAAGAATTCTTGGCTAATACTGTAACAAGTTCAAACTTCTTTGAACAACTTCGTGTTATTGATGGTGCATTATATAAAGAAAGACCAAACCCAGACTATAACAAATTAGAAGATGTTTTAGCTCAAAGAACATTTGAAGAATCTGGCAACTATGCAGTAGAGAACTTCATCCTAAACACTAAGATGACTAGTGCGAATACAGCTAATTTGTTTTACGAAATTAGTCCTGGTACTGCATATATTCGGGGTTACAGAAATGAATTTTTCAGCCCAACACAGGTAGTGGGTGAAAAGGCGAGGGATACAGATACAGTAGAAAATTACAATGTTTCTTCGTATTATGGTAACTACATTAAAGTTCATAACTTGGCTAATGGCCATTTTGATATAGACACAGCTCAGAAAATTGAACTACACAATGTAGAGAATGCAGCGCAGACTCAATCGACAGCATCCAATACTGTACCCACTAAGATTGGTACAGCAAATATTCGACAGTTAGATTACGACAGCGGCACATCAAATAACGCTGTCTTTAAAATGTTTTTGTTTAACATTGAAATGGAAGGTGCTAATACATTTTTAGATGTTAAAACAGTTGTTGCTGGTAATACTGCAGCCAATAATATTAGTGCCTCAGCAAACGTAGTTTCAGGAACTGTCGGCGAATACTCTAATGGTTCTACTCGTTTGTATGAACCAAACTATAATCAAATGTTGTTCACTATACCATATGGTGAGATAGCTACAGTCACTGAACACACTTATGTTTTCAGAAGGTTGTTTGAAGATATCACGTTCACATCAGGTGTAGCAACTATTTCTACCGCATCTTCAAAAGAAAGATTTGAGGGTGCTTCTGGTGGTGATGTTCCTGCTTCACTGATTAGGGATTATTATCAGGTTATTGCAAAGACAACAGCAGGTGGATTTACTACTGGCGAGTTTATTCCTTTAGATACAGATTCTAGAAGTGTCAATATTCCTGCTGTGGGTGGTGGATCTGTTGGTCAAGCAACGATTGACTTACAGGATGCTGCATTCAATGGTACAGCTGATGTTTATGCTACTATTGAGGTTACTGCCGCCAATGAAAAAACTAAAACACTAGTTTCCAACGCCACAGTTTCATTCTCTAATGGAACTGTAGCAGGTCAAACTTACACATTAGGAAAGTCTGACGGATATCGGATTAAAGCGATTTATGAGAGTCCTAACACTAGCGTTATTGCTAACAGTACCCATACTGATGTAACAACTAATTACACATTCTTTAATGGTCAGAAGGATAACTTCTACGATCATGCTACAATTTTCCATAAGTTGAGTGTGGCGAATACAACAGGGCAAATTAATGTTGTGTTTGATTATTTTACCCATTCTGGGCTCGGTGCATTCGTAGTAGATTCTTACAATATTAGTTATCCTGATATTAATGGTTTCACATCTGAACGATCTGGTGAGAAGTTTAAACTGAGAAATGTCATTGACTTCAGACCAAGAAGGACTGATGGTTCGCCAAACACTGATATCACTTTTGATAATAGTCAAATTCCTCAAGCGTTCGATAGTGTGGATACTACTGCTAATTTTTATTTGAAAAGAACAGATAAGTTATTCTTAACAACTGAAGGTAAATTTAAATTAGTCAAAGGCATACCTTCATTTGATAATCCTGTCTCTCCCGATGATGTTCGCGAAGCAATGAAAGTTGCAACGATTAGTCTAAATCCTTACACTTTTGGTGCTAACGATATCAACGTCATTACAACTGATAATCGCAGATACACTATGCGCGATATCGGTAAAATTGAAGATCGCCTCAATCGTGTAGAATATTATACATCACTTTCTCTGTTAGAAAAAGAGATAGAACAATTACAGGTTCTTGATGAAAACGGCAATGAGTTGTTTAAGAACGGTATTCTAGTTGATTCATTCTCAGGTTTTGGTGTTGCTGATGTTCTAAATCCAGAATTCAAAGCATCAATCGATATGATCGATCAGTATGCTCGTCCAATGTTTGCTTCAAACGCTGTCAATTATACTACTGGAACTTTGACAGGACTGCAGAAAACTGGTGACTTGATTACGTTCCCATACACTGAAGATGTTCTTGTCAGAAATGATTTATCAAGTAACACTGAAAACGTCAACCCATTCAGAGTTTATCAGTTTACTGGTGATCTAAAACTCAGCCCAGATTCAGATATTTGGTATGAAGCTAATGTTCTACCAGTTATTGGTATCAATCAAAATGGTCAGTTTGATAACTATGAAGTAATTGGCGATGGTTCTGAATGGAACGATTGGAAGTCAAATTGGTCTGGTTATGATCGAACTGACTTTGATGTTTTTGCAGGTGGTGGTAAAGTTATCCAAAGAGTTACAAATAACTCTAAGCAATCTACTACTAGATCTGGTATTGTTGCTGTTAAGTCACCGCAGAATATTTACTCTTTGATTGACCAAAAAGTTTTGAACAGATCTGTAATTCCTTACATGAGATCTATTGATGTCATTTATACTGTTCACGGTCTTACACCAAATACTGTTATTCATGCTCATGCGGATGGAGTAAGTATTGATCCATATGTCCAACCAAATGGTGTTCCTTATGCCAACACAGGGCAAAGAGATATTGTTACGGATGAAAATGGTTATGCTAATGGTGTAATTCATTTCCCAAGACCAAGCAACAACTTTAGTATTTTGACTGGTACTAAAACAATATCGTTCGGTGATTCTTTATTCGCTCCATATCTTTCTACAACTATCGCAACTGCGACATTTGCTGCAGAAGGTTATTTTGAGACAGTTCAAGGCGAAGTTATTTCTGCGAAGAAGAAAAAGGTTGAGAATAGAACTAAAATTAAAGGTTCAAGTGGAACTACCAGAGATACTATTGATGTTTCACCAAAATATACTAAAGTGACTATTACAGATACTTATGGTGATACAGGAAGAATTTCTTTAGAACAAGTTTCCACACCTGTTAGTGACGACCCAGATACTCCTGATGGATGGTCTTATGCTGACGCTGCAAATTACTACAACACCGTAGTTAATCCAGGAGCAAGTTATACTGCTGCAGATGCAGAGGCATTCGCTACTGCTCTACAGGATGCTTCTGATGCTATTGGTGGGAATACTAATGGATTAAGAGCTGAAGGAAAGACACTAGCTGGTTCTTCAACTGGTATTCTAAATGCAGAGTTAATTGAATACGCCAAAGTAGTTGATGCGGGTGGTAATGCGTTAGAGAGATTCATAGCTAACGAAACTGCGGCAGATAAGAAAGCAGAGACGATCAAAACTTTTGGTACTAAGAAAGATCCTATTGCTGAGACATTCTTTGTGAATCAGGATTTTTATCCAGACGGAACTTTCGTTTCTTCAGTAGATCTTTATTTTGCTACTAAAGATTTAGAAGGCATTCCTGTACAGGTTCAAATTAGACCAACTGTGAATGGTGTTCCTTCTTCTGAAGAAATACTTCCGCTGTCTACAGTTTACAAGAATCCTGATGATATCACAGTGAGTTCTGATGGTAGCGAAGCAACAACCTTCACGTTTGATTCGCCTGTGTATTTGGAGCCAGGAAAAGAGTATGCTCTTGTAGTTCTCGCAAATAGTGATGGGTACAATGTGCATGTTTCTAGATTAGGTGAGACTGATATTTCCTCAGGTAATCTTATTTCTAGACAACCATTTACTGGGGTGTTCTTTAGATCATCTAATGCTTCAACATACAGTCCAGATCAGTTTGTTGATCTCAAGTTCAATCTTAAGCGTTGTGTGTTCAGCAAAGGTACAGGTACTGCTGTATTCAATAATGTTGCTTATGATGCTGAGCAACAATACCATACTGTTCATCTTAACTCGCATGAAATGAGATTTAATACTTCTCATGATATTGATTATCAGTTAAGAAGTAGAATTAGTTCTTCTAGTTCGCTGCAAACTTTATCTGCACCACAAAATAAAAACTATTATTACGATACAACTCAGAAAATTAATGCAAGCTCAACAGATGAATTGAGAATTACTGCCACTATGGCAAACCAATCAAATACTGTTTCACCAGTAATTGATGCTTCCAGAGCTTCTGCATATGTGATTAAGAACCTTGTAAATAATTCGACTGACGTAACTACTCCAGAAACAACTGCCACTGGTGGTGATGCGCAAGCAAAATATGTTTCTCGTCGAGTTACTTTGTCACAAGATTTTGATGCGACTCGTTTAAAGACATATCTCAAAGTTAATCGCTCACCAGAAACTTCAATTGAAGTTTACTATAAAGCATTATCTTCTGACGATACTACAAACTTTGATGATCGTCCATATGTTCAAATGACACGAGTAGACAATGGTGGCGATATAAACACAGCTGGAAGATTTGAATTTATCGAAGATGAGTTCGAAGCCAATACTGTATCATACACTAGTGATGCTGGTTCGTTCACTAATATCAGATCCTTCGCTGTCAAGGTTGTGTTCTACACAAGTAATGATGCTGTTGTGCCGAAGATTAAGGATTTGAGAGTTGTCGCATTATCATAAGGTGGAAGGGCATCCCGATTTAGTTCGGGATACCAAAAGTAAAGCAATATTAAATGTTGATGTCAAAGCAAGAGAAGCGCATCTGAAAAAGAGACACGCTCAACAGCAACAGCAAGAAGAGATAAATACGTTAAAAAGAGACGTAGACGATATTAAGTCAATGCTCTCTCAGATATTGGAGAAGATTTAAATGGCATTATCAGTAGCCAACGTCGTACTTACGGATACCTTTGATACTTGGCGTATCAGAACCAATCAGATTATTGCTCAAGCATTCGATGCAACATCCCCGACATTGGGTGGTGCCTCTGTATCTTTAATTACATTTGCGTCAAATACAGTATTTCAAGGAACGACGAATACTGTAGAGCAAAACTTTACAGTACAAGGTGATTTAAATCTGTCAGGATTAGATACAACTGCCAGCGATGTTGCTGGAGCGGTTAATGAAGTTAATGGTAACGTTTTAGCATTCGCTATCGCACTGGGGTAAGTAATGGCAATATCACAAATTACATCAGCTTCTATCGCAACCAATACTATTGGTGCGAATAACATTGGTACGCTGGATTCCTTAATTATAGCAAACACTGTTACTGCTGGTGCGTTTTCTGGACCAGTGACAGGTAACTTAACTGGTACAGTTCAAACTGCCGCCCAACCGAACATTACATCGACTGGTGCTTTGACAGTGCCAAGTTTAGGTGTTGATGGTGACATCACAGCAGACGATGTTACTGCTAACAGCTTCATTGGTACTATTTCTACAGCAGCACAACCAAACATCACTTCTCTTGGCACAGTTACTTCATTGACGTCATCTGGAGATATTGAATCCGACACATTCACTGTTTCATCTAACGGTAGTATTAATGACTCACAATATCGAATTGTTACTGTTACTTTGACTTCTAATAGTCAGGTCAATTTACAGGGTGCTAATGGTGATTACTATATTGTAGATTGCGGGACGCATAATATTACCGCATTTGGGATCGAAGCCCCAGGATTAGGTAAAGTGCAAACATATCTGGTAGAATTGATTAATGCTGGAAACAATCTTGTTGGTATTGCTGGACTCAGAACACATAATGATCAGCTTCCTGAATTTACTGCTGGTGGTAGGGATCTGATTGCAATTGTTAAAGATAAGTCGTCAGGAAATAATGTTAGCCTGTTTGTTATAGCAAATGACCTGCAATAATGAGATGATATGTCAGATTTAACTACATCATTACTCGCCTCCTCAAGTATTAACCGAGAAGAGACATTCGTCGAAGATCATTTCAGAACTTATCTCTATACTGGTACTGGAGCAGCACAAGAATTTGATGATGTTGGTATCGATTTCACTTCTGCAGCTTCTTTAGGTTCTTCAGTATTATTATCTGGTGCTTCACAAAATTTGGTGGTACAAAATAGTGCTGAACTCACTTTAGCTGGCGAGTTTACTATTGATTTTTGGTTTAGAAGAATTGGTCCTGGAGCGACATATGACACAGTATTTGAATTGGGACTGTACACTGATGGAATATTACTTAGAGATGATCTGTATGTTAATGGTACTCTAAGAATAAGTGGACTTCAAACACATATGCCACTCAATACATGGGTACATATAGCAGTTACTCGAGATTCTAGTAATAATTTTAATTTATACATTGATGGTACTAGACGTTACACATCGGTTATTTCAGGCACAATTAATAGTGCTGCTGGTGGTTTAGGGATAAATACCTCGCTTCATGCATCAGGACAACATGCAGACGGCTATTATACGAACCTTAGAATAATAGATGGTACAGCCTTGTACACTGGTGCATCGTTAACAGTTCCAACAGCATATACTACAGCTGTCACTAATACTGCACTCTTAACTTTGACAACTTCTGGTGCATCTTTCTTGACTGATGAATCAGATAATTCTTTGACAATAACTAATAATGGTTCTGCGGTTGAAGAAGAATCGTTTAGTCCATTCCCAGATCCTAGCGTAGTAGCTAAAAAAGGACTAGTTTGGTTCAAAGGAAGAAATCGTTCATCTGGAGCAGAGGATCATCACCTGCAGGACACAGTTCAGAATTCGTCAGTTTACCTAAGAACAAGCGCAACTTCAGGAGCTGCAGCAACTTCGACAAGCATAACCGAATTTGCCGCGAATGGATTCAGTATAGGCACAAACAGCATAATAAATACTTCAGGCAAGTGGTCAGTTGCTTGGTGTTTTGGTTCCAAAACAGGTTTCTTTGATATTGTTGAGTATACTGGTACAGGTGCGAATACTACGATTAGCCACGATTTAAATGCTACTCCAGGAGCTATTATCACCAAAAGAACTGATACTACTGGTGACTGGATGTTCTGGCATAAAGATTTGCCGACAGGAAACTATTTACAGTTACATACAACTGCTGCTAAAGCGATTGGTCTGGACGCATTCTATCTAGAGCCTACCAAAGATCAGTTTTTCTTAGGTGACAATGCTGATGTCAACACTGATGGTGGAACATACATCTCTTATATTTTTGGTTCTGATGAATCAAACAATGTTAAAGGTGATGGAATCATTCACTGCGGTAGTTATACTGGAACAGGGAATAATGTATACCAAGTTGTTGATGATTGTGGTTGGGAACCATTTTGGCTTCTGATTAAGAATACATCTACCACATCAGATTGGATAATAATCGATCAAATGCGTGGTTGGGGTATAGGTGACCCAGATCGTTCGCAAGAAGATAGGAGCCAATGGCTTTTATATCCTAATAGTAACACGTTAGAAATCAATACCACTCTCGACACAATTCATGTCGATCCTCGTGGCATTCGAGTCAGAGGTGAACTAAACCGCTCTGGTGATGATTATGTTTACATTGCGATTCGTCGTGGACCGATGCGTCCACCAACAGCTGACTCTGTAGAACATTACTATCAAACATACACATACACTGGGGATGCCGTCAATGGCAGAAAATTCAGCAATGCTGGAGCACGTCAGAGAAACGACTTCGCTTTTTACACTGATTTAGATCAAACATCTACATCATGGTCTTCTTACAACCATCCAGTACAGTCAAGAATAACAGGTGGTGATCGAAGAGCATTTACTAATAGTGCAGCCTCTAGTCCATTTGGTTCGAGTTGGTATGGATTTGCTGATTATATGGCGGTAAATTATGGTTTAGAATTAGCTGGTTCATATGTCAATGATTCAGGCGTTGATTATATTGTACATTCGTTCACACGTGCTCCAGGATTTTTCGATATAACTACTTGGATCGGTGATGGAACTCGAGACAGGCAGATTCCACACAACCTTCAAACCATTCCTGCACTATATCTAGTGAAAGCAGTCAATCCTTCCGCTTCAAGTCTTGAATACTGGTTAGCCTATCAAGATTCAGTAACCTACACTGATACAGAACTGCAAGAACAATATGCTTATGCATTAGGTTATTCAGCGGATCAAAACTTCTTTACTGGTGGTGATTTTTGGGGAACTAGGCGACCAACTGCATCTCACATAAGAGTTGGAGATGATAATGATTTCCAACAAGCATCATATAATGAAGATGGAGTAATATATTCCGCATTCCTTTGGGGCGATAATATTCCTGGAGTTATTCGAAATGCTTCTGTTCGGTACCAAAATGTCGATGGACCCATATCTTTCCCAGCTGAAATTACTCAAGGTGGAGAATTCAATGTAGGGCAGCCCAGATTTTTACTTTGGAAGAGTTTTAGTGGTAATGAAGCTGGTGCTAATACTCCTTGGTTGACTTTTTCTGATGGTTTAGGATTGGCGAATACTGGAACTTCGACAATGATTAATTGGGGTTTAGCTAATGTTGACTTCAATACTTCATTCATTAATACTACTGCCAATGGATTCCAACTAAATATTAGTGCAAATAATGTAATCGTATCTAATGTGCAGAGTTACATTTACATGTCAATCGGATAAAGGTTAAGAGATGTCTAATCAATACAGAGATCGAACAACAGGGACAATAAAAACAAGAGCTCAGTTGATTGCTGAGAACTCTACGATGGTTTTCCCTAAAAATTGGGGGCAAAAAGTTTACGACCACTTGAATGTTGATCCCGTATTACGTTCAACTCCTCCTACGACTGCAAACACTCTACAAGTTGTAGTGATGGATGGTGCGACTGAAAGTAATGGTGAGTGGTTCCAAAACTGGATTGTCAGGGATCGTTTTACTTCTGATGTAGATGTTTATGACCCAGAAGCAAATACAACCACAACATTGACAGTTTCACAACAAATAACCAATTACACAGAAAAGCGTAATGAAGGTTTGGCTGCTACTGCTCGCAGAAAGAGAGATCAGCTGTTGGCTGATAGTGATTGGGTTGCTATCAAAGCAGCTGAGTCTGGAGCCTCTGTGGACTCCGCTTGGGCGACGTATCGTACAGCATTAAGGGATATTACTGATCACGCTAATTTTCCTGATCTGGCGAATGATGATTGGCCAACAAAACCCGAATAAATAACTCTATAATAAGAGAAAAAGTTATATGGCATATTTAGGAAGAACCCCCAATTACGGGAATTACAGAAAACTTGATGACATCTCATCAGGTTTCAATGGTGCTGCGAAACAGTTCAATTTAACAGTTGCTGGTGACGCTGCTCCTATCGCTTCTGCATACCAACTGATTGTAAGTCTTGGTGGTGTTCTTCAAGAGCCAGGAGTTGCGTACAGTACAAGTGGTAGTACAATTACGTTCTCAGAAGCTCCAACTTCTGGATTAGATTTCTATGCTATCCTCTTGGGTAATACGTTTGATGCTGTTGGTGTTTCTGATGGATCTGTTAGTGGCAGCTCTTTTGCACCATCAGTAGATTTAACTGGAAAAACACTGACTAGTGCAACAAGTATTGGTGCTGATGCGTTTGTTGGTGGGACAGTTACTGGTACTGTTATTACAGGTACTGCTAACTCTGTTTTCCAAGGAGACCTAACAGTACAACAAGATCTGATAGTTGATGGTAATGCTACGTTTAATGGTAATACTACAATTATTTCGCAAACTACAATTGAAACTGAAGACGGACTTCTTCACTTAGCAAGTAATAATGAAACAAGCGATACATTAGATGTTGGTTTCTTTGCTCATTATTATGATGGTACACAAAATAACCATGCAGGTTTCATTAGAGACTCTGGAACAAAAGACTGGTATCTCTTTGGGGAGTATGCTCCAGGAGCTGAACCAACAACCAACATTGACATTGGTGATGGTTCTTTTGAATTGGCGAATGTACACGTTTCTACTTTAAATTCAAGTTCAATAAATAATACAACGGGAATCGGAACTGCAACAGTAACAGCAACTGGAACAGTTACAGCAAACAATTATGTCGGTGATGGCTCTACTCTTTCGAACGTCGCCTCTACTGGCAAAGCAATAGCAATGGCCATCGTATTTGGCTAATAGGAGTTTTATAAGAAATGGCTAATCCAAATATTGTTCAAGTCAGCAGAATATTAGCAAATACTGTGAGCATGTCTGTGACTACAACTGCGAATCCCTTTGCTACTCCTGTTGTCAATAATCCAGCATCAAGCGGAAAGGTATATAAAGTCAACACCATTATCCTTGCAAATATTGATGGCACTAACAATGTCGATGCAACTTTGAAAATGTTTAGTCAAGATGATCTTGATGGAACAGGAACAGCATTCTTGAGTGAGGTTACAGTCCCCATCAATGCTACTCTTGTTGCATTAGACAAGAACTCAGCGATTTATGTAAAAGAAAACCAATCAATTGGTGTTACCTCAAGTATTGCAAGCGGCATCAGCGTCACTGCATCTTGGGAAGAAATTAGCGAATAATAATAAAATAGGGGTCTTGAATGGCACGTTATAAGAGTGGTTTTATTCAACCAACTGGTACTACTACGGATACTGAATATGGTGTTCTATCCTTAGATGATACCAATGACATTAACGTACCAAAACCAGGACAATATGAAGTAAATTCTAACACTGGCTATGTTCAGTGTTTCACAGTTCCTGATGGTGTTTACGGAATCTCTGGCGTAGCAGTCGGAGGCGGTGGTTCAGGTGCCGTATGGTGTGTATCAACCATTGGTGGTGGCGGTGGCGGACTTGCTTGGTCTAGGCAAATTCCAACAAAACCTGGATGCATCATCAAAATGAAAGCTGGCTCTCCTCCAGGATCGCAACAGGGATCTTTCAGTAATGGCTGCGGTATGGGTGGAGGAGACGGATTCGATTCATGCATTTCATTCGCTGAGCCGACTGGTTATCATATTACGACAGATACAGAAATTGGTTCTGCTCTTTGGCTTCATGCAAGTTATTCTCCTAATGGTAACACATTATTCTCTATGGTTTGTGAAGTCTCCCCATATATCAGAGAGTATGGTGTAGAAGAGCCATTTAATTTAAGAACTATATGCCGATGCCCATTTTCTCCTCAAACGGTCGTCAGAGAAAAATCTGGTGCCCTCAGCACAGGAACTTTTGCTGGGGAAAGCACCGCTTGTGGTACTGGCTTATATTTCAAGCCTGACGGCACAAAACTATTCGTTGCAAACCATTTTTGTTATACTAATGCTGCTACAACAGGGCGAATGGGTGGAGTAACTGAATATTGCTTGGAAGAGCCTTGGAATTTACAGAGTATAAAATATAGAACACACAGTTTTGCTACTCCAACAGCTTGTGTCATTGTTGATTTAACATTTAGTGAAAATGGCTGTCACATGTATGTGACTGAACAGTGCCCAGGAAAAATTTATCAGGTCAATCTCAGAGAACCATGGGATTTATGTACTGTAAATAACTGTAACTTATGTTGGAACTGTTGCCATCTTCAAACTTGTGGTACTTGCTGTGGTATTCCTACACATCTTTGTGGGCGAGGTATAGACATATCTGCCAACGGAAGTCTATTATTTGTTGGTGGATCTTCAGGACAGCAATTTTATGTGTATAATGTATGCACACCTTTTGATATAACGACAGCATGTTTCAAATGTGACATCACTTTCCCTGGATCTACATGCCCACTTGGTGGTTTGAGATTCGTCAAAGATGGTTGTGTCATGTATCAATACATGCATCCTGGATGCTTAGTAAGATACGAATTTACAGCACCATATGAATTTGGTGCTAACGGGACTCAAACCTGCACTACAGGCTGTTGTATGGGTAATGGAAGTGGTGTTTGGGTTTCAGAAGATGAATGTAGAATCTTTGGCACGCAACTTGGATCACATTTAATTTGTAAAGTAGAAAGATGTCTTGGCACCAACTATTCTTATTGTAGTGGAACGTATAGAGGAGAGTTTTGCTTATTAGGTCCAAACTTCCTTGCATCAAATGGACAATATTTCTTCGCTGAGGAGACATGTTTAACAACTCCTTTGCACAGGTATAGTTTATACAGTAACAATGATATAACTACACCATATAATAGACAGCTTGGTGGATTCCATAATGTAAAAGTTTGTTCTGGTTTTAATAGTTCTCCAGCTATATGTGCTCTAACATACAATTCAGATGGCACTAAACTTGTTGGATTGACATGTGATTATGCGTTGTTTGAATCCACCCCAGTTGATGGTTTTAGTTTTAGAAGAGATTTTAGTTGTAAATGTAATCGAGCTGGGCTTAGAGGATTTGTTCTTTCTCCTGATGGTAAACATCTATTTACCAGTAGGGCATCGGATTTCCAAGTTTTGAAATGGGAACTTGAAACTCCATACTACTTAGAAAATGCTCAACCAGCAACGTATAACTACTGTCCAACTGCGCTTTGGAGAAGTACTGATTTCAATTTTAGAAGACAGAATGATAAAGCATGCTTCGGAACAGGTATTTCGTTCAGCAGTAATGGTTCAATCATGTATGTCTCCAGACTTGGACCTGCTTCTTGTGATGGACCATCGGTAGATAAATTCTGCTTGTCAGTTCCTTGGAGAATTTACTCAGCAACAAAAGATCAATCTCTACAAATCTGTAATCAGAATGCTTGCCCTTACTCAGTTGATATTAGTGCGAATGGTCATGCTCTTTATACAGGTAATTGTACTGGGGGTTATTTCCAATGGTGTTTGTCAACACCTCATGATCTTTCAACTGCCACATATTGTCACTGCGCTAATCTTTCGACAGTATTAACTTTACCAATGGATTTGCATTTCAAACCAGACGGAACTTGTTTGTATACTGTAGATTACACATGTAATATTGTTTACGGATTCCCATTGTCAACTCCTTGGGATTTGACCTCAACAGGATTTAATTTTGGTGATAATGTTGATATTGTAGGGCAAGAATGTTTAGGTACTGGTATCAGTCTGAATCCAGATGGTACAAAAATGTTTGTCATGGGTAGACAAAATGATGCTGTACAAGTATATGACTTGTCAACTCCTTGGGACGTCTCTACAGCTACTTTCTACAGAACGGCAAGGCAAATTAACAGTCACCTACCAACGGCATCACCACAAGGATTAGCATTTTCTAGTAATGGTGCGCTCATTTATAATGCGGATGTTGGAACTGGCGTTTCTTGCGGTTTCATTCACGAGCATTATGGTATGGATTCGCTGCTGACACTTTGTGCTGATGCAGTTCCTCAAACAGCAAATGGCGGTCCATTAGGAGCAATAGCATTCAGCGATGATGGTTCAAAATTATTCGCTGGAACATGTGTCACTGGTGTCGCAACTGATTGTCAAATTTTAACTTACTGTTTAGCGAATAATTTCGTTTTAGGAACGGCTGTTTTAGACGTTAATGCGAATTTAAGTTTGTGTGCATTAAACGGAAGCATTTGTAATCGAGCGATCTGTAATATTCGATTCGGTAATAATGGTTGTAAACTGTATATTAGTGATCCTACAATTGAAAGGGAATATGATTTAACAACACCATATACAATTAATAATGTTAACAATGTTGTTCGTAATGATTTGCCTGAGCAAAGAACAGGAGTCATGTATGGACCTGTTTCATACATGTGTCACCAAAACTATGTACTTACAGCTGGTGTAGATTGTTGTTTCACGACTGCAGCAAGAGTTTGTTGTTGTGCGATCAACACCAAAGACTTTATTGACCAAACTGGAGTTCACCTTTATACTAGCCATTGTACAGGCTGCTTATTTAAGCATTGGTGTCTAAGTACTCCTTGGGACATCACGACTGCATGCGCACAACAGTTTGGTTGCTACGAACAGTATATGACTGTCTGTAATTTGTGGGCTCACTCTCGTGCGACTGAATATAACATAGGTAATGATGGTAGTTCTATATACTGGTATGATACTTGTTGTTGCCAAATAAGACAATGGTGTCTTAGTACAGCATATGATCCAAGTTCTACTCCAGTAGAGCAAACTGCTTTATGCATTTATTGTGATGATGGAACAACACCAACACACTCTTACAACTTCAAATTCACTAGTAATGGTAGTGTTCTTTTTGCTAACATGGGTGGATCTACTGAAAATGCAAGATTAAGAAAATACTGTTTGTCAACGCCATGGCAGGTATCTACAGCAGTTTGTCAATGTCAAGCAACCTGTGCTGATGCAAATGGTAATTGTATCATTTGTCTTGCCTCATTTGTAATTAGTGATAGTGGTTGTTATGTGACAGCGTTCACTGGAGCATGTCAGTGTTGTTACCAAAATTACATAATGACCACTCCATTTGATCCAACGACATTAACAACTGTCGGCACAGCGAAAGCATTTGGTCAGATTCGAAACTCGAATATGTATAGTAATGGTTCTGTAATAATAGGAAATTGCTCTTGTAATTCAGCAACAACAACGCACTGTAACACTGGTGGTTGGTGGCACACAAATGGATATTCAACTATGTGTGGTACAGCTGGATTTAGTAATGATGCTTGCTGTGCATATTTCTACAATTATGGCACATCAGGTGGCGGCAACTTACAGAAAGTTGTTTTAGACAGCCCATGGGAAATGAACAGAGATTTTAGTCATAGAGTTACACCTGCAAATACTGAATATTGTAACACTACAGCTAACCTTATCCGCAATAAAAATAATTTTTATTGCGTGGCAGGTGCAGAATGGTCTGGAGTTTTTGGTATTTGCGTAAATGGTACTAATAATTCTTGCCTTTATGTTGCTGGTACTGATTATTGTGTTACAAAATATTGTTTTGGAACCCCAGGAGATTTGACCACTCTTGTCTGCCTGCAGTCAGATAATATGAGTTCTACTCTCGGTTATCCTTGTAGTTTCACTTGGAAACCAGATGGAACAAGGGCATTTGCACATGCAAATCAATGTTGCATAACTCAAGTTGACTTAACTACCCCATGGGATTTAAGCACAGCAACACTTGATTACACATATAAAAAGCTGTGTGTACAATGTTGTACATTAAATAGCACTATAACATGCCATAGCAGTTTCTTCTTTAGTTGTGATGGTAAGAAATTCTTCGAATACTACAATGATGGTAAAATAATTTGTGAGCATGCATTATCAACTGCTTGGGATATTTCTGAAATAGGCTGTACAGTAGAACTTGATGGCTGTGTTTGTGCACCAACTCTTGTTAAAACGCATAGGAATTTCCCATCGTTAACTTGCTTCCAAGGTAACGAACAACCAATAAGATTTATTGAGAACGGAACCAAACTACAAGGATTGAGAAGATGTCTGGGTGTAACAGGATTCCAGATAGCAACTATTGATCTAGATATACCTTATGATGTTTCATCATTCTCTAGATTATGTGACTCAAATCCTGCGTGTTGTTATTATAGAGATGAAGCTGCAGCAGTCTACTATGGTTGCGCAATGCAAGTTGTTAATAGTAGTGCTGTGTTTGTCGCTGGCAACTGCCGTCTATTGGAATTTAATTTCTTAGACTCTTGGCAAGATCCTGAACGAACTTTCATTAGTCAAATGTGTGTTGTTAATGACAGACATATTTACACTTGGAATGACGGTGATGAAGTAGTTTCTCACTATTGTATGAGTGAGCCTGGAGTTCTGAACTCAACTCAGTTCATTGAACCTGCATTTAGTCCTGTGACAAAACCATATCATAGTTGTCATAAACTCGAAAACCAATGTAACATTTCGGCAATACTTTCATTCTCTTGTAATGATGTTGGTTCGAAATATTTACAAACAGGTTCAGATATTATAGAACTTGGACCGACTGGTGGACTTGGTGGCTCTGAATATGCTGGAAGTTGGGGTTATAATAGTTGTAATATCGCTCCTAGTTTCATGTATTCATCACCTTCTGGTAATAGTGTGTATGTTTACACTAGACAAATGAAAGATGGTGGTTTCAGAGGCGGTAATTCATTCTGTTGCTGTACTCAATTTAAAGAGTTTAACACATGTATTCCTGGAGTTGCAATTAATATTGTAGCAAGAGGTGGCTACAAATCTTTCATGTGTGGTGGAGTAAGAGTTCCTCTCGGTGGCAACTACACTGGAGCGGGTGGTGGTTGCGGTGGCTCAGGTGGCTCAGGCACAGCTTGTTGTTGCGGGTTTACTATACAGGGTGGAGCTGGCGCTGGCGGATATTGTGGTCGCGGTGGCTTTGGTAGCTATACAGCCACTGCTGCTGGATATTTGTGTATGAACCCAGAAAAAGGATCTGGCGGTGGCGGTGGATCAGGTGGAAATTACTGTTCATGTCAGACGGGCAAGCGTTCTTATCCTGGAGGAGGAGTTGGGCTTTGCGGATTGGGTGCTGATGGTGTTGCAGGATCTATGGGATTATGTTGGGGTACTGCAGGAACTTCTGGTTCTGGTGGTGAACTATTTGATAAATTCTCTCATGTTTTCTGTTGTTGTTGGGGAAATCCGCTAGATGCGAGTTACTGCAGATCACCAAAATATGGTTCAGGTGCACCAGGATTTGTTGGGGGATGTATGTCTAATTGTTATGTGTGCTGTAGCAGGAAAGGACTTCCTGGAGGGCAAGGTGGTGTTCGTCTAGTATGGGGTCCACCAGGACGCGAATATCCTTTGGCAGAAAATGTTGTATGTGTTGCTGGCGGGAACTATGCCAACTCTGATGTCGGTGGTTTTTAATTGATTTTTTGACGACTATATAATATACTAGATTATTAGAATTGTTGAATTGAGTTTTTTATGGGAGGTATTATGAGAAAACTCGACAAAGACGCTGCCATCTATATTGATGGCGGTGCAGGCAGGGTGATTGCTGCCGTTCCTGCGATTGAAAAATTCGCTCGCTTAAATCCCGATAATGATTTCATCGTCCTGATTCCAGGATGGGATTATATTCTTTGGGGTAATCAAATCTTACAAGATCGTGCTTATGGGGTTGATACGAAAGGTATCTTTGACACTCAGATTAAGCATCGTCAGTTGATCAACTTAGAACCATATCGAATCTATGGTTACTACAACCAAGAGTTATCACTCGCTGAGGCTATTGATCAGGAATTAAATTTCACAGAAGATCATTCTGATTTAGAAAAGCCAAATCTTTACCTTCAGAAACAAGAAGAAAAGTGGGCAGCGAATGTTCTTGCTCAGGTAAAAGATCAGCAGAAAAAACAAAAGACTATTATGATGCAACCATTTGGTCGCTCAGCTCGTGTTGATAATGGTGACATTATTGATGATTCTTCACGTTCTATTGAGCCTGAAGTTTATTTGAAACTTGCTGAAAAGTTATCAAGCAAATACAATCTTATCTTCTTTGGTGAAGAGCAGTTCTTCATGCAACAAGATACGAATACGTTTAAGTTACAAGCTGACTTGCGTGGTTGGATGGCTTTAACTGAAGCATGTGATTACTTTGTTGGTTGTGACTCTGTTGGTCAACACATGGCTCGTGCTTTTGATAAGAAAGGTACAGTTGTTATTGGTTCAACTGATGCAGTCAATACATCATATCCAGATTGGTTCAATATCATCGAGAATGATAAGGTTAAGAAGAAGTATTCGCCGATTCGTATTTGTGGGCTTGATGGTAATTTGGCTGATCGTTTCAATGATCGTGTAATGGACTTTGATGACGAACAAATCGAAAAGATTTATCGTAGCATCGTAAAGGATATTGAAGGTAAATAATGTCAAACATTTTAGCAATTAATCCAGGTCACAATGGTTCTGCCGCACTTGTGTCTGATGGTAAACTGGTATTTTATGTTGAGGAAGAACGTCTTTCTCGTATGAAATATGATGGCAACCCTTATATGGGTATGCTCCATGCGATTGAAAAGTATGGAGTAGACAAACTCATTATCGCTGGTACAGGGCAAGAAAGACATCAGTTGCCTTGGACTGGTGAAAACTCATACACTGCACTTGTTCGTAAATTCAATCCTAAAGTAGAAGTGATTGAGATGGGTCATGAACATCATGTTGGTCACGTGACTAGTGCTTTCTACAACTCAGGGTTTGATACCGCAGTCGCAGTCATCGCTGATGGAGCAGGCTCTCATCAAAATATTCAGCTCAGTGAGCAACAATCAGTTCAGGCATATGAAACTGAAACGATTGCGAAGATGTCATATCCAGCAAATATTGAGGTTCTTTGGAAACGTTATGGTGACAATCGTTTACCAAAGTTGAAAAACTCATCAATCGATTTAGATGATGCGGTGACTACAACCAAAGCATATGAAGCTGTTTCTGAATATCTCGGTTTCGGTTTTATTGAAGCTGGTAAGACAATGGGGTTAGCTCCATATGGTGAAGAAGATGAGAATATTCCTCGTCTCCTAGCAAAGCATGATGGTAGAGGAAGTAAAGATGTGTTCATTCCTCATTACCCTGCGGGAGCTATCATTGATCAGGAACGTAATCCTTATCTGAAGCTGACGGAAGATCCTAGAGGTTGGCATGAAAATCCTTCAAAGCTGACTGATGCGCAGAAGAACTTGGCGTATGCGATTCAAAAGGAAACTGAAGAATACATTGGTAATCTGATTGAACAAGCAGTTGATATGTCAGGCGAAACAAATGTAGTTATCGCTGGTGGGTATGGCTTAAACTGTGTTGCCAACTATTATTATAAGGAACGATTCCCAGATTTAAATATCTTTGTAGATCCTGTTTCTCATGATGGGGGTACAGCTATCGGATTGGCTAAATTCTTCCACTACATGGAAACTGAATCAACAGAAAAAGATCCTTTGACTACTCTTTATCTTGGACCAGAACATAAGTATACCAAGAAAGATCTTCCTTCTGATTTAGAAGTTGAGGAAGTTTCTCCTGCTGATGTGGCTAAACTTATTTCTGAAAAGAATATTGTAGCCATGTTCCAAGGACGTTCCGAGGCTGGACCAAGAGCTTTGGGCAATCGCTCAATCCTTTATAATCCTACCGATCCGAAAGGTAAAGATCATGTCAATACTGTAAAAGGTAGAGAGTGGTTCCGACCATTTGCGGGAACTGTGATGCAGGAATATGCAGGCGATTGGTTTGACTTGAAGGGTATGGATGAAACACCATTCATGATGTATGCGGTTGATGTGAAAGATGAGAAGGTGTCAGCGATTCCTAACATTTGTCACGTTGATGATACTTGTCGTATTCAAACTGTAACAAAAGAACAAAACGAAAATTATTATAATTTGATTGATGAGTTCAGAAAGATTACTGACGTTCCTGTTTTGTTCAATACATCGTTTAACTTAGCTGGTGAGCCTTTAGTGGAGACGCTCGACGAAGCGATTGCTACTATTAAGAACAGTGGTATTGAATACCTCTATTTACCAGAACTCGGAGTGCTTGTTAAGAGTATAAATGAGTAACAGAATACCTCCCAAGGTATAGGGGAGCTTCGGCTCCCCTTTTTTTATGCTAGAGAGTTAGCAAAATCTAATAAGTTGTCAAAGACTTTTGTTTTGCGTTTCAGATCTTTGTAAGTAAATTTGCTGAGTTGTTCCTCAACCTCTTTACCATCACCAGTGCGAACAAGAATAGGTTTAGCTTTAATTTTCTCAGCAACTTTTAGATCATACATCCGATCACCAACATACCAACCTTCTCTAAACTTGATTCTTCCACCACCTTCATTTTCAGCACGATCAAACATTCCTGTATTTGGTTTAGCAAACATATCTTCTTTCATTGAAGAAGTAGAATAGTACAATCCATCAATCGTCATAATTCCTGCTCGACCAAATATTTCCATTAGGTTATTATGAACTTCATCAACCTGATGTGTAGAAAGAATTCCTCTGGATATTGCATCCTGCTGAGTAATAATCAAAACTTTATAACCTTTCAAGCGCATTGTTCTGATCGCATCTAATGCTTCAGGGATAACTTCAATATCAGCTGCAGAAGAAACAACAGGTTTTCTCTGAAGAATGACGCCATCACGTTCAATACCAATAATGGGTTTAGGAAAATCTGTTGGCCAATTTAATGGTGCTTGTTGCTGCTGTGGATTTTGTTGTGGTGTGACATGATTTCCGACGGCACTGTATCTGCCCATGGGCACTTTCTCCAATTACAAATTCAACTCTATTATATAGTACACGCCATAAAAAAGAAAGTATAAATACTGAAACAAAACCTTAGTGAAGAAGATTGGCCAAGCAAGCCCGAATAAATAAATGTATACTTTATAGGAAATAAGAAATGCCTAGTAGCTTTGATCGAAAATTATCGCAGAACATTGGAACTGCTGCAACTTCAGTAGGCAGTTATACAGTTCCATCAGGTACATCAACCACAATCATTGGTTTGTCGTTAGCTAACGTAACAACCTCTGGTGTAACAGTTGATGTCATCCTTAGTTCAAACACTGCTAACACTCATCTTGTAAAAGATGCTCCGATTCCTCCAGGAGGATCGCTGGTTGCTGTTGGTGGAGAACAGAAGATTGTATTGACAAAAGACGACAGTATTAAAGTTTCAAGTAATACTGCAACCAGTGTTGATGCCATTCTATCAGTATTAGAACAGTCATAAGAGGTAATTATGGCGTACATCGGTTTACAGCCACTCAATGAAGGGCGAACCACCAGTTTAACTGCACAACAGTTTAGTGGTGACAATTCAACAGTTCTCTTTTCATTGAATGAAAGCGTTCCTAACGAATATGCGATTGAAGTTTATGTAAATAATGTTCGCCAAGATCCTTTTAACGCATACACAGTATCAGGAACTGATTTAACATTTTCAAGTGCACCAAGCACTGGAACAAATAACATTTACGTTGTGTTCCAAGGTGTTACGACTGAAACATCAATCCCACCAAATGGTTCACTAACAGCTGCATCTTTTGAAAACCGCACACTAGGCAGTGTGGCTTCAAAGTTGCAAACGATTTATGTTGAAACTCTTGCAGGGGTTGATAGTTTCACTGCAAACGTGACAGGCGGAATTACTGCCACAAGTTTCAATTCAACAGCGGCATCTTCTACATTTACTGGTGATGTTACTATCGGGCAAAACTTAATTGTTGATGGTAATATTTCTGC